>ENA-OUQW01003023-OUQW01003023.1-human-gut-metagenome-genome-assembly--contig:-NODE-3023-length-12927-cov-7.258623_pt1 | contig 12927 bp, 8 predicted proteins | sample MGYA00248464_ERZ548849 | MGnify/ENA primary metagenome ERZ548849 (study PRJEB26491, sample SAMN04978193) | human gut metagenome | host: Homo sapiens | study: EMG produced TPA metagenomics assembly of... | reverse complement strand
AAGAAAGTGCCATCGCAATCATGATTCTTTGTCTCATCCCACCAGATAATTGATGAGGACAAGAAGCAAATACTTTTTCAGGCATTGGAATACCTACAAGTTTAATCATTTCTAAAGCACGTTCTTTAGCTTCTTGTTTACTCATTTTTTCATGAGTTAAAACAGCTTCCATAATTTGTTTTCCAACAGTAATAACTGGATTTAAGGATGTCATTGGCTCTTGGAAAATCATTGAGATTTCTTTGCCACGAATATCTCTCATTTCTTTAGGAGATTTCTTTAATAAATCTTCTCCTTTATACATAATTTCACCAGCAGTAATTTTACCTGGAGGAGATGGAATTAATTGCATTAATGATAAAGCTGTCATACTTTTACCACAACCAGATTCTCCAACTACTCCTAAAGTTTCTCCTGGTTTGATACTAAAACTTACCTCTTGTACAGCAGGAAGCGCTCCACGATCTGTAAAGAAGGTAATACCAAGATCTTTGACTTCTAATAATTCTTTATTTTCACTCATATCTTTTCCCCTTTTTACGATCTTAATTTTGGATCAAGCGCATCTCTTAATCCATCACCTAACATATTGAACGCTAATACTGTAATAATAATAGCTAAACCTGGAATTACTGAATAGTATGTTGCACTACGAATATATGGTTGTGAAAAACTAATCATTGAACCCCAGCTTGCCATTGGTGCTTTAACACCTAAACCTAAGAAGCTTAATGATGCCTCTGACATAATTGCATTTGGAATACCTAATGTTACAGTAACGATTAATGTTGATAAACAGTTAGGTAATAAATGTTTCATGATAATTCTAAAACTATTTCCACCGCTGACTTTACATGCATCGATGTATTCCATCTTTTTAAGACGCATAACATCCCCACGGATAAGTCTGGCTGTTGAAGCCCAACCTAAAAGACCGAGCGCTAAGTAAAGGTTAATTAAACCTGGTCCTAAAACAAACATGATTGCCATCGCAAATAATAAGAATGGAAAAGATGAAAATACTTGAATTAAAAATGAAATAACAGAATCTACTTTTCCACCATAATATCCGGCACAAACACCCATTGTATAACCAATAACTGTCGCGATAATTTGTGAAATGATACCAACACTTAAAGAAACACGGCACCCATAAATAATTCTTGAGAAAATATCTCTTCCTAAATCATCTGTACCAAACCAATGTTGTCCGCAAGGTTTCATTAAACGATCTGTAAGAACTTGTTTGTTTGGATCATAAGGAGCAATCAATGGTGCAAATAAAGCAATTAAGCATAAAAGAATAACGATGAATAAACATACCATTGCTACTTTATTTTTCTTGAAAATGTTCCAACTGATTGACCAATAACTTTGATATGTTTGATCTTTTTTCTTTTTAAACATTTTATGATGACTCCTTTCCTAAACGAATTCTTGGATCGACTACTGTATAAAGTAAATCAACTACTAAATACATAATGACACAAATAACCGCAATATACATAACGCCACCTTGGACGATTGGTAAATCACGCGTATTAATACTATCTACTAACATTTTTCCAATTCCAGGAATTGAAAATACAGATTCTACTAAGACAGATCCTGTTAAGATGTTTCCTAAATCAGATCCTGCAATTGTAATGATTGGAATTAACGCATTACGTAAAGCGTGTTTAATTGTAACAACCCAACCTTTTAAACCTTTAGCTTCAGCTGTACGAATGTAATCTTGTGATAAAACATCTAACATACTTGTTCTTGTAATACGAGCAATACTTGCTGCATATCTTGTACCTAAGGCAATACCTGGTAAGATAAATGATTTAAAACTATCAATACCTGATAAAGGTAATAAATTAAATTTCAAACAGATAACAATTTGTAAGATGATAGCAATCCAGAATGCGGGAGCTGAAATACCAAATACAGAAATTGTCATTAAAACCGAATCAACCCATTTACCATGATTAACGGCAGCCACAACACCTACTACTACCCCTAAAGCAACAGCTAATATATAAGCAATACCAGCAAGCTTAGCCGTTACTAAAAATGAACTTGTTAAAATATCAATTACTGGTTTATTTTGGAAATATGATGTTCCAAAGTTCCCTTGAAGCATATTTCCTAACCAACTGAAATATTGAATATAAATTGGTTGGTCTAATCCCATTTCATGTGTAACACGTGCAATCGTTGCTTGATCAGCGAACTCACCTAACATGATTTCAACTGGATTACCAGGCACAATGTTTAACACAAAAAATGTGATTAACGAAATACAAAAAACGACACCAATAGCTTGTAATACACGTTTTAGTAAATACTTCGCCATATTTTTCCTCCTTTTTCCTACAATAAATATATGGAATGCATTGCTGCATTCCATATATGATTAACACTTATTTAATTTCATTTACTATTTTTTAGATAAATCAATATCAATGTTATATAAATGATAAATTAAGTTTCCTAATTTAGCATTTTTTACATATGGTTTAGCAACAAATTGTAACTTACCATAATATAATGGAATTGTTCCATAATCTTCACGAGATAAGATATAATCTGCTTTTTTGTATAATTCAACACGTTTATCAGAATCATTTGATTCTCGAGCTTCTTTCATTAATGAATCGAATTCAGGATTATTGTAGAATACACCTTTTCCTACAGCGTTTTCTGAATAGTAATAAGTATACATTTGGTTATCAGCATCTGCATATAATGGGAACCAACCAAGAACTGTAGCTTGTAATTCACCAGCAGCTCTAGCTGAAGACCAAATACCTGCATCAATTGTTTCTACATTCATAGTAATTCCTGCTTCTTTTAAGTAAGCTTGTAATGCAGTAGCAATTTTTTCTTCTTTTTGTCTAACTTTGCAAGTAAATGTAGGGTTTGAAATACCTGCATCAGCTAAAACTTGTTTAGCTTTTTTAACGTTATGTTCATAAGTTTTTAATTTGTCATCATGTCCTGGAACACCTGGGTTTAAGAATGATGAAGCTGGTTCAGCAGCACCATTTAATACGGTACTACATAATTCTTTACGGTTAATAGCTAATGAGATTGCTTCTCTAACTGCTTTATTACTTAATACTGGATCATTATCTTTAATTGATAAGAAATATGTACCTAATGGAGTTACTTGAGTAATTTCATCTTTTAAATCACTATCTTTATATTGATCTAATAATGAAGTATCTAAGTCACACATATCAATGTTACCTTGTTCATATTCCATCATTTTTGTACTTGCATCATCAATATAAACAATTTCTAAACGATCTAAGTTAGGTTTTTTACCATGATATTTTTTATTTGGTACCATTACAACTTTAGTTTGTTCATCATTTTCTTTAATTACATAAGGACCAGTACCAATTAAGTTAGTTCCTTTACCCCAGTTTTCACCAGCAGCAGCACATGCATCTGAAGGATAAATTGAAGCATAGTCCATACCTAAGTTAGCAACAAATGGCGCAAATTTGTAATCAATATGTAATTTAAAAGTGTAATCATCAACTGTTTCAAAACCACTTAATTCAGTAGCTTTACCATCTAACATATCTTGAGCACCAGTAATCATGTTGTACATATATGTATTTGTACATCCTGTTGCTGGTGTAAACATTCTTTCGAATGTATATTTAACATCTTCAGTAGTTAAATCAGAACCATCTGAGAATTTAACACCTTTTTTAAGTGTAATTGTATAAGTTAATCCATCATCAGATACCTCTGGCATATCTTTAGCAAGAACACATTCTTCTTTATTATCATCATTCCAACGATATAATCCCTCTAATACGTTGTCAGCAACAGAAGAAGCCCCTGAGGTAGTGTTAGTTTGCATATCTAAACCAACTTTTGGATTAGATTGACCAAAGCGAAATACTTTTTCGCCACTTTCTGTACTTTTGCTTGAGCTACTTGAACCACCACATCCAGCTAAGGATACAGCCATTGCAGCAACAGCAAGAACAGATAAAGATTTCTTTAATAAGTTCATTTCCCTTTCCTCCTAGTTTTAACAATTCCCTACTTAAACTTTCTTAAAGTACCTTTGTATTATATCAAAGGGCTTTCTTGATTTCAACAGAATGTTGCATTTTTGTATACAATTAAGAACAATTATCTAATTTCATATCTTATTATCATACCCGTCTTTAGAAGTTATCACTATATTTTTTAGAACTACATTTAAACCATTTCTTTCAATATGTCGATTTTATCGGCTTTTTTTATACTTTTAATTTTTTTATATTATTTTTTATGTTATAATTTATATAGTGATAGTAGTGATATATTATTGGAGGTGTTTCTATGGCTTTTTTCCTTAAAAAATCTACTCTTAAAGGTCGTACCTATCTTTCCATCGTTGAAAGTTATTACTCCCCTCAAAAGCATGGTGGTGCTCATCGCACCTATAAATCACTTGCTTCTGTTGAAACTTGGAAAGCCAAAGGTATCGATGATCCTATTGCCTATTTTCAAAAAGAAGTGGATGAACTCAACAAAAATAATAAAAACAAGAATTCTCTTAAGATTTCCGATCATTCTCCTGAACTCTATCTTGGATATTTTCCATTCATATCCATGATGAATAAAATGGATATCAAAAAGTATGTCGACTATTTCAATCTGCATAATTCGTTTGAGTTTGACCTTTACGAACTTCTTTCATCTCTTATCTATGCTCGTCTTGTTAATCCATGCAGTAAGCATAGAACTTTTCATGAGGTCCTTCCTCAACTAAGAGACGGCGTTCACTTTTCTTATGATCAGCTTCTTGATGGTCTTGAATTCATCGGCAATGACTACGGCAAGTTTATCGAAATCTTTAATGAACAGACAAAGAAATTCTATGATATCAATACTTCCAAGACCTACTTTGACTGCAGTAATTTTTATTTTGAAATAGACAGAGAAGATGACTTTAGAAGAAAAGGTCCTTCTAAAGAAAACAGAAAAGATCCCATTGTCGGCTTAGGACTGCTTCTTGATGCAAATCAAATTCCTATTGGCATGGAACTGTTTCCTGGCAACGAAAGTGAAAAGCCCATACTGAGAAATGTCATCAAAAAACTGAAAGCTAAAAATCAAATCACAGGGAAAACCATCCATGTTGCAGATAAAGGATTGAACTGTGCACAGAATATCGCCTTTTCCAAAGAAAACGGAGATGGCTATCTCTTCTCAAAATCAGTAAAATCCTTACCTGAAAAAGAAAAGACATGGATACTGTTGGATAATGATGATTGGAAGGATGTAAGAAGCAGAGATGGCACACTGTTATACAGATATAAATCATGTGTCGAAAAATTTCCATACACTTTTGAAATAGATGGTAAAAAGAAAACCCTCTGCTTTACAGAAAAAAGACTTGTTACCTATAATCCAAAACTGGCCTCAAAGAAAAAATATGAAATAGCCAAACAGATTGAAAAAGCAAGAAACCTCTGTTACAGTCAGGCAAAACGATCAGAATATGGAGATTTAGGAAAGTATGTCGATTTCATTGATGAAGACGGAGAGAAAGCCAAGGCCTCAATAAACGAATCAATGATTGAAAAAGAGCTAAAGTTTGCAGGATACAATATGCTTGTTACTTCAGAAAAGGATATGGATGATATTGATATCTATAATACATATCACAATCTATGGAGGATAGAAGAATCCTTCAGAATAATGAAGTCTGATTTAGATGCACGCCCTGTATTTCTTCAAAAAGAAAACAGCATAAAAGGACACTTCCTGATCTGTTATCTTGCCGTACTGTTAGAAAGAATATTCCAGTTTAAGATATTGGATAATCAATACAGCACACATCAAATCATGAAATTCATTAGAAGCTTTAAGGTGGTCAAAGGTGAAAGTAAATATATCAATGTAACGCCATCAAGTGAATTTATAAAAGAATTCGAAAAGATTACAAATCTTCCACTTACAAATTACTATTTGACAGAGCGGCAAATTAGACAGATATTCAATTATAAGATTTAAACGAAAAAGCAATAGAGATTCTATCTTGAATTCCTACTGCTTTTTTACTATCACTATATTTTAATGCTGGATACCAAAGTCAGGTTGTATTATATCAAAGGGCTTTCTTGATTTCAACAGAATATTGCATTTTTGTATACAATTGAAAACAATTATCTAATTTCATACCTTATTATTTTATGTTTTTTTGCAAAAAATGTTCTTGTTTATGCAAAAAAACAATATCCACACCATATGGATATTGTTTTTTATTTTAAAGCATGCTTGTCATTCCACCATCAATAACAAGTAATTGTCCTGTTGTATAAGTACAAGCGTCACTTGCAAAGTAAATAAGTGCTCCGTTCATTTCACCTTCACGACCAAATCTCTTAAGAGCTACTCTGTTTTTTAAAACAAGAGAACCCGGTGCATCTAAAGCATCATGTGTCATTTCTGTATCATAGACACCTGGTGCAATCGCATTAACAAGAATACCATAAGGAGCTAAATCTCCAGCCATGGCTTTTGTAAGATTGACAACCCCGCCTTTAGCCGCAAAATAACTTACTTGAGCAGGTCCAGCTTGAATACCACCAACCGATGAAATATTAATAATTCTTCCATATTTTTGTTTCATCATAATAGTTGAAACTTCTCTTGCCATGAGGAAAACACCTTTTAAATCCGTATCTAAAACTTTATCCCATTGTGCCGTTGTATGATCATGAAGACCACTTGAGTATTCAACAACGCCTGCATTATTGACAAGAATATCAATTTTTCCAAAATGATCTACGACAGCTTTAATCGCATTTTTAATACTTTCTTCATCTGTAACATCACATGAAACAGGTAAACAATCTTGTCCATTTTGTTTCAATTCTTTAGAAAATTCTTCTAATCTTTCTTTTCTACGTGCAAGGATAGCGACATCGCATCCTTGTTCACTCAATGCTCTTGCAAATTGTTGTCCAAGTCCACTTGAAGCTCCTGTAACAACCGCTACTTTTCCTGTTAAATCAAAACTAATCATCTTTATTATCTCCTATTCCATCACACGGATTGCATGATATCCCTCATGAATTGCAGTTAAAATTTTTCTTGGTGCAACAGCATCTCCAATAACAGCAACTTCATCATATTTTTCATCTAATAATTCTTCTAATTGATTATTAGGTCTAAATCCAACAGCATTTAAAACAGTATCACATTCAAGCGTCATTGTTTGTCCATCTCTTTCAAATGTAACACTTGTTGGTGTAATATTTGTTACTTTAGCGTTTGCTTCAACTTTAACACCACGATCTTTAACCATTTTTCTTAAATGTTGATCGTTGTTTAAACAATGGTTTGCTGTAAATAAGATGTCTGGACACATTTCTACTAATGTCACATCTCCATCTTTTCCAGCAATATCACAAGCAGCTTCTGTTCCAGCAAGACCAGCACCAATAACAACAACTTTTTTACCAACTGTTGCTTGATGTGTTAAATAATCACTCGCAAGAACTGTTGTATCAATACCTATAATTGGTGGCATAGCAGGAGTTGAACCAGCAGCTAAAATAACTTTGTCATAATCTCCTTCAAGATTATCTTTTGTAATTGCTGTATTTAAATGAATATTAACTCCTAATTTTTGACATTGTGTTTCTAAGTATTTAATTAATTTTAAAACATCCGCTTTAAAATCAGGACCACCTGCAGGCCATAAAGTTCCACCTAATTTATCTTCTTTTTCATATAAATCAACATCAAAACCACGACGTTTTGCAGTAATGGCAGCCATCATACCAGCTGGACCTCCACCAATAACTAATACATTACGTTTTTGACCACTTGGAAGTGGTAAAGCATAAGCTTTTTCTGCATAACATAATGGGTTTACTGCACAATAGTAGTGTTTTCCACTAAATCCAGCAAGTAAACATTCATTACATCCAACACATGGAGCGATATCTTCTTCATGATGTGCTTTGACTTTTTTAGGCCAATATGGATCAGCTAACATTTGATGAGCAAGTCCTACATAATCTAAAATACCATCTTCAACAGCTTTTTTAGCCACTTCAGGATCTTTTAAGTTCCCATCACCTAATACTGGAACACTTACAACATCTTTAATTGCTTTTTGTACATCAAGTTTATATCCTTCTTTACTATAAACAGTTGTAATCGCTTGGAACCATTCTTCATAACATCCTGTATCAACATGTAAAGCATCAACCCCTGCTTTTTCTAAGATTTTAGCCATTTCAATACCTTCATCAATGGTTCTAAAGCCTTCTACTCTTTGATGTGGTGTAAATTTAACAAGTACAGGCATTGTATCTGGAACGTTCTTTTTAATTGCTTCAATACATTCCAATGTAAAACGCATACGATTTTCAAGTGTTCCACCATATTCATCTGTTCTATTATTCCATTGAACAGAATGGAATTGATCTAATAAATATCCTCCATACGCATGTAATTCAACGCAGTCTGCACCAGCATTTACAGCAAGTGAAGCACTGTACCCTACTTTTTCTACTAAATAATGAATATCTTCTTTTGAAAAAGGTTTACAAATTAAATTTGGGAACCAGAATGCACCTACACTACCCGCACTATAAGGTGGTGTAAAAGGATCGGTAAATTGTTGACGTCCTAAACCTGGTGATAATTGTACACAGACTTTTGCTCCATAAGCATGACATCTTTCAATTAACATATTTAATCTTTCTACATGATGGAAATCAGAAAGTTCTGTACATGGTCTTGGTTCATATTTTGTCGAAACAACGTTAGCACCTGTAATAATTAAACCAGCGCCACCTTTTGCTCTTTCTTCAAAATAATCAATACCTTCATTACAATAAGCTCCATCAGCTTCTCCTGTTGTTCCCATAGGTGACATGAAAATTCTGTTTTTTAATTTCATTTTACCTATGTATGTCTTATCAAATAAACTCTTAGCCATTTTCTTTTTCCTCCTCTACCATAGTAAACGTTCATTTAACTCAAGTAAATTATATAACTGTAAAACTAAATGTCAACGCTTTCATAAAATAATAGTGAATTTTTTAACAAGCCTCTTTCCATTAAATCTATGGTATATTATTTCTAAGGAGAATTTTATGAAAATAACAAAAGAAGAAATATCGCAAACAGCTGTTCAGCTTTTTTTAGATAAAGGATATAACAATGTCACAATTCAAGATATTTGTAACGAATTACATATCACCAAACCAACTTTATATAAATACGTCAATAATAAAGAAGAGCTTATTTTAGATCTTTATGATTCAACCATCGATCATCTTGTAAAAGACACGTATAAACTAGTTGATAGTGATAGTCACTATCAACAATTACTTATTGTCTTTTCTACATTAATTAAAGATACTAAAAAATATGGTTATGATTTATTTAGTCAAATGTTTATTGCGAATTTAAAAGAAAATCGTCATAGCTTTGATATGCGTGATAATCTTACAAAACTTTGTATCATCATTATAAAAAAAGCCCAAGAACAAAAAGAAATTCATAATTTATCGAATCCAGAGATTTTATATCAAGCTTTAGCGCATGCCTTTACAGGACATGAAGCTTTATGGTGTATTAAAAAAGATTCACCTTGTTTTGATGAAGCTTTTTATCTAAGCATGAATGCTTTATTAGAAGTAGATTCTACTTATCAAGATTTATACAAAGAATATTTGTAAACAACTTATTTTATTGATAGAATAGTCGAGGTGATGAAAAATGCTTATAGAATGTTCAAATATAAAGAAATCATTTCAAGGAATTGACTTATTAAAAGATATTAGTTTTAAAGTAGATGACCATGATAAAATTGCGATTATCGGTGTCAATGGGGCGGGTAAAACAACCATCTTAAATATCTTAATTGGTGAAGAAAGTTATGATAGTGGTGATTTATTTAAAAGCCGTGATTTAAATATCGGCTATTTAAAACAGCATCATGATTTAGATATGAATAAAACCATTTATGAATGTGCTTTAGAAGTCTTTGATCCACTTATTCAAATAGAAAATCGTATGCGTGAATTAGAAAGTATGATGTCTTATGATCATAGTGAACAAGTCATGAATGAATATGATTCATTGACTCAAAGATTTAATGAAAAAGATGGTTTTAGTTATCCAAGTCGTATTGTCGGGGTTTTAAAAGGAATGGGTTTTGTGGAAGAAGACTTTCAAAAATATGTCCATGAATTATCTGGAGGTCAAAAAACCAGACTTTGTCTTGCCAAGCTTTTATTAGAAGAACCTAAACTTTTGGTTTTAGATGAACCAACCAACCATTTAGATAGTCAAGCAATTTCCTTTTTAGAAAACTATTTAAAAGGATATAAAAATGCTTTGATTGTGGTTAGCCATGACCGTTATTTTATTGATGTTGTTTCTAATAAGATCATTGAAATAGAAAATGGAAAAAGTCATAGTTATAATTGTCGTTATGAAGAATATTCTATTCAAAAAAGAACACAACGTGCGATTGATTTAAAACACTATATCAATCAACAAAAAGAAATAAAAAAAATACAAGAAAGTATTGATACATTAAAATCATTCAATCGTGAAAAAAGTATTAAACGTGCAGAATCGAAAGAAAAACAACTTGCAAAGATTGAACGTATTGACCGACCAGAAAATTTACCAAGTGCCATCACTGTTCAATTTACACCAGCTATTGAATCAGGTTACGATGTTTTAAAAGTTAATGATTTATCAATGCGTTATGATCAAATTGTTTTTGAACACTGTAATCTTGATATCAAAAAAGGAGAACGCGTTGCGATTGTTGGTGAAAACGGGGTTGGTAAAACCACTTTATTTAAAGCTCTTGTAGGTCAATTGCCAATTGAACACGGTAAAATTCGTTTTGGTAGTCACGTAGAAATGGCCTACTACGATCAAGAACATGAATCTTTAAATTATAATAAAACGATTTTTGATGAAATCAGTGATTGTTATCCACGTATGACCAATCAAGAAATTAGAAGTACTCTTGCTATGTTTAACTTTAGAGGCGACGATGTCTTTAAAGATATTGCAATGCTTTCAGGTGGAGAAAGAGGACGTGTTGTTTTAACCGAAGTTTTATTAAAACAAGCTAACTTCTTAATTCTAGATGAACCAACCAACCACTTAGATATTTCTTCCAAAGAAGTTTTAGAAGAAGCTTTAAGAAGTTTTGAAGGAACAATTTTATTTATTAGTCATGATCGTTATTTTATTAATAAAATTGCGACTCGTGTAATCGAAGTACAAAAAGATCAATGTCTTTCTTATAATGGTAATTATGATGATTATTTAAATCAAAAAACACCTGTTGTAGAAACAACTCAAAAGATTGTTACAGAAGCTAAACAAAGACAGATCATTGATAAAAAAACTAAGAATGAAATTAAAAAACTTGAAAGAACGATTGATTCTTTAGAAAAAGAAATTAATTCTTTAAAAGAAGAACTCACAAGTGAAGAAGTTATGAATAATTATAAAAAATATAATGAAATTACAGATTCTATTGAAGAAAAAGAAATGGAATTAATGGAAATCATGGAAAAATGGGAACAGTTACAAGCCTAACTGTCCCATTTTTTTCATAATATAAAAAAAATCAATATTTTAATATTATTTATGTATAATATATAATAGCCTTGAATTTAAGGAGGATATTTAAAATATGTTACACAAAACTTTAAAACCATTTCCTAAAGATTTCCTTTGGGGGGCAAGTACAAGTGCTTATCAAGTAGAAGGTGCAAGTTTAGAAGATGGAAAAGGTCCATCATGTCAAGATGTTAAAGTTGTACCAGAAGGAACTTCTGATTTAAAAGTCTGTGCAGATCAATATCACAGATATAAAGAAGATATCGCTTTAATGGCAGAAATGGGATTCAAAACTTATCGTTTCTCAATTTCTTGGTCAAGAATTATTCCTGAAGGAACAGGAGCTATCAACCCTAAAGGGATTGAATACTATAACAATGTGATCGATGAATGTTTAAAATATGGAATCGAACCATTAGTAACTATGTTCCATTTCGATATGCCTGCAGCATTAGATGAACGTGGATCATGGGGAAACAGAGACTCAATCGATTGGTTCTTAAACTTCGCAAAAGTTATGTTTGAAAACTTTGGTGATCGTGTTAAATATTGGTTAACAATCAATGAACAAAACATGTTAACTTTAGTTGGACCAGTTATTGGAACATTAATGATTCCTGAAGGATGTACAAATGTTTTAAAAGAAACTTACCAACAAAACCACCATATGTTAGTAGCACAAGCAAAAGCGATGGCTTTATGTCATGAAATGTTACCAGGTGCTAAAATTGGACCAGCTCCAAATATCTCATTAGTTTACCCAGCAAGCTGTAAACCAGAAGATGTTTTAGCCGCACAAAACTACAATGCTATTAGAAACTGGTTATATTTAGATATGGCTGTTTATGGTGTTTATAACAACTTAGTATGGGCTTATTTAGAAGAAAATGATGCATGTCCTGAATTTGGTGAAGGTGACACAGAAGCATTAAAGAACGGTCATCCTGATTTCATCGGTTTCAACTATTATAATACTGCTACTGTAGAAGCAAGCGATGGAACTGAAGAATTAGATCCAGGTGCAGATCAACAAACTGCTCGTGGAGAAGCTGGTGTTTATAGAGGATATAAAAACCCTAATTTACCAACTACTGAATTTGGTTGGGAAATCGATCCTATGGGATTTAGAGCAACAATTCGTGAAATGTATTCAAGATATCGTTTACCTATGGTCGTTACTGAAAATGGTTTAGGTGCTTATGATACTTTAACTGAAGATGGAAAAGTTCATGATCAATACAGAATTGAATATCTAAGAAAACATATTGAACAAATTCAATTAGCGATTACTGATGGTGCAGAAATGAT
>ENA-OUQW01003011-OUQW01003011.1-human-gut-metagenome-genome-assembly--contig:-NODE-3011-length-12970-cov-3.721254_pt1 | contig 12970 bp, 10 predicted proteins | sample MGYA00248464_ERZ548849 | MGnify/ENA primary metagenome ERZ548849 (study PRJEB26491, sample SAMN04978193) | human gut metagenome | host: Homo sapiens | study: EMG produced TPA metagenomics assembly of... | reverse complement strand
GTATGCCTGCTCAGCAAGCTCTTCCGCCAGTTCTTCGTCAGAAATTTCGCAGCGTCCCATCAGTTCACTCTTCATGAAATTCGTCACAAACTCAGCGTTTGCTGCAGCCAGTTCTTCAGATGTTAACTCATATTCTTTTCCGTCTCGCATAATTCTCATATTATTTTTCCTTTCTACTTTTTGTATTTTTTGTTAGATTGCAACCGGAATATTTTGAATCTGTGGATGTGTCTGATAATTTTCAACAATCAAATCATCTGTTGTAAAATCATAAAAATTCTTTACATCCGGATTCAATCTCACCACCGGAGCCGACAGTGGCTCGCGCGTCAGCAACTCATTGATAATATCAACATGCCTGTCATAAATATGAGCATCAGCAATCATATGCACCAGCTCGCCTGGAATCATATCACATACCTGAGCAATCATCATCACCAGCAATGCATACTGACATACATTCCAATTGCCAGCAGCCAGGATATCATTAGAACGCTGATTTAAAATGGCGTTTAAAACCAGCTTGTCAGAATCTTTATCCTGAGTAACGTTAAACGTCATACTGTAAGCACATGGATACAGAGCCATTTCCGTTAAATCTTCAAAATTATATATGCTGGTAATAATACGACGGCTGAATGGAGTATTCCTTAAATCATAAATTGCTTTATTGACTTGGTCCATATTCCACATGCCATCAATCTTCATTGCATACCAGCGGATGACATCATCACCATTTTTTGCAACAAACATGTCAGTCCCGGCAAACTCATCTTTCACATATTCTCCATCCGGAAATGCTTTTTTTAAGCCATCCAATGTCACATCTTTATATGAGTAAAGCTTTCCCAACTGATATCCATAAGCCTTCCCAATGCTTCCATCTTTGTCAGCCCAAGAATCCCAAATGTGGCTGTTTAAGTCTTTGATATTATTCGACTTTTTCTGCCAAATCCAGAGAATTTCATCCATCGCACTTCTCAGTGCAGTCTTTCTCAGCGTCAGCACCGGAAATTCTCTTCGCAGGTCATACCGGTTACATATGCCGAATTTTTTGATTGTGTACGCCGACGCACCATCCGGCCAATGTGGTCTAACATTTTCTCCGCGAGTATCGGTTCCATTCTTCAGGATATCCTGACACATATTTTTGAATACTAAATCTGCATAACTCATTTTTTTTCTCCTTTCTTATTGCGTTTTTTGGTTTTTTGTTTTTGCAATAGTAATATGCTGAATTTGAGGAAAAAGAAAAAGCCGCCAAATGTTTGGCGACTTAATCAGAATATTACTTCGCTCCATGATGTACATCCGAAATCCTTGTGACATGTTCAAGCCAAAATTTTTCGTCATCAGTATAATATTTTTTATTTCTCCATTCTTTACAGTACCGAAAATCTTCAATATGGGTTTGAAGATGTGTTAAGAAGTCTCCAGAAATCACAACCGCATATGTTTCTGGACTATGAAAACCTCCTTTCCAGACTTTTACATACTTACAAATCTTATTATATTTCCGAAACTCATCTGGCTTTGCATATGGCTGCAGTAAAAGAAAGGGGTTCCCTTCTTTATCAACAAAACCAATTTCGTGGTCAATTAAATTTCCAAGGCCAGGAAGCAGACTGCAAAGCTTATGTAAATCCCATTTAAACTCATAATTAAAGAAATATTGAACTTTCCAGCTCTTTACAAACTCATCTAAAGTTTTTATCCTGTACTTTTTAATTTCTTCCGGTTTGGTCTGTTCGTAACTCCTTTTTATTTCTTCCGGTGTAGAAATGTATAATCCCCTATATGCTCCGTAATGAAAGTCTGATGCCATAATTTAATTCCTCCAATCTTTGTATTTTTTTTTGGCACTATTAATATGCTAGAAAAACAACCAAAAAAAAGACACAGACAAAAATTTTACCTATATTTTTTCAATAATATTTTTGTATATCTATTTTTATATCTACTGATTATCAGAAATCAATGCTGCTTCATATGTAATATCACCCTTTAATAATCCGTGATATGTATATAGACCATAACTATTCAGTTTGCCTTTTTCACGAACGTCTGACCTGTCATATGGAAGAAACCAAGAACCTTCAGTTCCATACCTGTCGCCATCTTCATAAGCAAGCTTAAGTAAAAAATCTTTCGTTTCGTCAACAGTTCCATTATATCGAAAACTCTTTTTTTCACCAGTTCATTTGTTTACAACCTCAATTTTCCAATTGTATTTTTGCATATTTTTTTCTCCTATATTTTATCCCCTCTAACGAGGGGCAGGCATCTGAATCATCTGCAAAATCTCCGCTTGTAAAGATTCATCCCCTCGTAGGAGGGGCAGACACTTAGTGTTTATACGGCTTTCACCTGCCACAAACGCCTCATTGTGTAATCTGAATAAATGCTATTTTGTCTCAGCATACATTATCGTTTGACGGAAGACCGCGACCAGACTTACTGTAAGGAAAGAAGTGTTATAAGCAATCTGACCATGAACAATCCGGCTGACCGCCAGTTTAGAGATTATTGGACGTTTACGGGGAGTCAGAAGCCTCGTCCACGCTCCGCGCTCCGATTTCATCGTCGTTTGTTTGTCATTCCTTGCAGGCTTGGTGATAACTCGCCGTTAACGGTTCGTTACCAGAATAAATATAGCAACTCCGACTTTTGGCCAGGGAGTTATCTCCAAATCATTTTCTCTATATTTAATATGACGAAAAAATATTTTTTTTGTCGTTTTTCTGAATATTTTTTTAGGTTTTTTAGCCGTTCTTCTAATCCAAGAGCTCAGGACTGTTTTGAAACAGGACTGACATTGTATTTCTACCTTCACGCCACGCCCAGCTCTTTCATCACTCCCGCAATTTTCTCTTCCGCTGCCGCTTCATCAGTCTTCAGTTCTCCAAGCTTCTTCACAACCTCTTCCGCAGTCATTGGCTCTTCCTCTTCATCGGCGTCATTCACATATCTCGGAATATTCAGGTTATATCCGTTCTCCTCAATCTCTTCCATACTTGCAACCTTTGCAAATCCTGGAATGTCTTTTCTTTCGCCATATGCAGTCACAATCTTTTCAATGTTTTCATTTGTCAAAATGTTCTGTTTCTTTCCGGCTTCAAACTCTTTTGAAGCGTCAATGAATAAGATGTTGTCCGCATTCTCTCCCCTGCTGCTCTTTAACACCATCAGGCAGACCGGAATGCTGGTTCCGTGAAACAGATTTCCAGGCAGCATAACAACCGCATCCACTCGGTTCATAGTTTTCACGATATATTTTCTGATTTTATCTTCTGCCCCGCCTCTGAACAGTACACCAGCCGGCAGCAGTACAGCAACACGTCCATCTTCATCATCCATGTGATACATCATGTGTTCCAGAAAAGCAAAGTCTGCATGTGCTTTTGGTGCCAGTTTTCCGGCTCCGGAGTATCTCGGGTCATCCTCAAAACTCTTATCAGAAGACCATTTCAGGGAGTACGGAGGATTGCAGACCTGCACGGTCATCTTGATGTCGTTTCCATTCTTGTCTTTATAACAGTCATTCGTCAGTGTATCGCAATTGTACAGGTCAAACTTATCCCACGGTACATTGTGCATAATCATATTCATTCTTGCCAGGTTGTATGTAGTGGAGTTTTTCTCCTGTCCATAGATATGACCGAAACCATCCGGCAGATGTTTCTTTGCTTCAAGCAGCATTGACGCAGAGCCGCAGGTGCAGTCAGCAATATTTTTTGCTTCTTTCAGCCCATATGTAGACAGTTCAACACACAGTTTACTCGGTCCGACCGGTGTAAAGAACTCGCCGCCTTTCTTTCCTGCATCACTTGCAAACAGACCAATCAGAATCATATATGCGGTACCGATGAGGTCATATTCCGGATGTTCCATATCAAAGTCAATGCTATTTACGCGTTGCATCACATTGCTGATGATTGCCGTTCTATCGGCAACGCTTGCACCCAGTTCTGTACTCTGCAGACGTAAATCGTCAAACAGCCCGTCAAATACTTTTTCGGATGCTTTTGAGGTATTTTTTGGCAGTTCTTTAATCGCCAGTTCCAGGTCTTCAACAGTAAACACTTCATCGCCGCATTCTTTATTGATTTTTTTTATCATTGTGCTGAACAGGTTTTCCGGTTTGATGTAATATCCAAGGATGTCAGAAATATATTCATACACCTCTTCGGCGGTTGTGCCTTCAACAGCACCATTGCAGGCTTCTTCATATGTACAGCCATCATCCTCAAATGTCTCTTTTGCCATTGCCTCCACCTTTTCAGACAGGAATCGGTAAAAAATGATGCCGAAGATGTAATCTTTGAACTTGCTAGAGTCGATATTGCCTCGCAGTGCATTCGCCATCTCCCACAGTTCGGATGAAAGCTTGTTTGCCTTTTCGCTATAGTTCTGATTCTGAGTAGTCATTTTTGTAATCTCCTTTTGAATTATTTTTATTTGTTATATGGAGGGGCGCTGCCCCTTCCAACCCCGGCAGGGCGTCGCCCTGCACCCAATGAAAAACTCGCTTCGCTCGTTTTTCTTGGTTGTATATATAGTATGCGGGAATTTTTGATGAGTATAGAATTTTTGCGAATTATATTTTAATGAACCGTAATATGTGGTTGATATTTTTTTAACTCTGAGTGTTTGCTAAATAATTGCTCAAGTGTCTTAAAATCATCACTTACTGAAAAAACGCAACGATTACTATAAGATACCTGATAATCATTATAAAATTTTACATAATCTTCTTCAGTCATAAAATCTGTTTCTTTATCTATTTTATTTTTATTTCGTTCATCGTTTTTGTCATGCATACTCAATAATATGTTTGAAGAAATGGGGAAAACAACTTCTATACCAGGTGATTCTAATCCACTATAACTCATATAATGATTAGAATAGTGAGGAATAGGAACGACAGGTGAATCAGATGTATAAAACGGAATGTTAGTCTTGTTGACATGAAAAGTCCAAATGTGGTTATATAATATATTCGCTATTTCTGTAATCGTTGTACCATCTGACATCGTCATTAAATGCAAACATTTTATATATTTTTTTAATATATTATAACTTTCATTTTCTAACATTATTTGTCCTTCAAATGGTGATTCTTTATTAGCAAGAACGTTTATAGTTCCCATTATCATTTCTTCAAAATCATTTCTTATTGTTTGAGTTCTTTGATACTGTATTGCGATATACAATGACATTTCTATCTTTTCTTCATCTGAAAGTGATACCACATTCCCAGACCTTACATCATCAATAATTTTTTTTAATAATTTTTCGAAATGATATTCTATGCCGCTCATATGCTTTTCCATATATTGCGTATCAAATTTGGCAACTGCTTCTTCCCAAGTTTTAGCATTTAAATTTTTCATTAATTCTGTTTTTAATTCTTTTCTTTTTAATGCGTCAAACTCCTTCATATTAACAAGTTCATTGATATCCATATCGTAAAAGTGGTTTTCTGCTGCAATTTCAGTAATTTTTTGATTACGGCATCGTCCTAGTCTTTTATCAAACACATAAATACGTTTATTTTTATTTGCAAAATTTTTGAGATAACATCTTGGTACATAATGTTCTTTTTTAACATTTGACATTTATTTTTTCTCATTATACTTGATAAAAAGCCGACAATTAGTTCTAATTGTCAGCTTTTCATTTTAGAATTTTAATTCTGGCTTAGTGCTAAAATATGCGTCTAACTGAAAAAGCACTTCTCCAACACTATTACGGTCTATATTTTTAGTATTAGTTGCTGATTTAAGTCAATTTGCAGAAGATTCTTTAACCCAAAACATATAATCAGCTCTTTTTTTGTATTCTTTATTACAATCTCAATATGCTGAAAAATCAATAATTATATTAATTATCTTATATTTTTTTTATACGAAGATTGTCTCTTACCTCTATCCAATTTTCATTATCTGAATTCCAGTTTTTGTCACATACATTAATTGCTCCAGTCTTCCAACAATCTTCACTGTTGAATGATAATAAGCAACAGGAATGTATCTTATTTTTTTCATCATAATATGTAAGTATTAGTTTATCAAAACTTACATTATTTGGATTTATATCTTTTTTATACAAATAATATTCAAAATCCAAAATAGTCGTACTAATTTCCGGAAGCACAACTGTATACATTCCATTGTTTCCAAATTTATAAAATTCTCCTTCTTTTTTGAATCTATAATTTGTGCCAGAATGTTTTCTAGCAAGTCTTGCAACTTTTTTATTTCCCAAATAAGCATAGATATTTATATCTCTGGCAAATCTTGAAACATAACTCGTATTTGCGAATTCAATTCTCAGCGGTACGCAAATATATTCTCCATCACTGTCTTTATAGAAGCCAATCGGGTCTCCTGTTAACAAAGAATATGAATGCAATGCATACAAATATAATTTTCCTTTTCTTTTATATATATATGAAATTAATTGAGGCAAAAGCGCAACCAATCCACCAACTATAGTTTGTACTGCCGCTAAAATTATAGTGTTTAAACCTACATTATTCATGTTTTTAATCCTCCTTTAAAATGCCTGATAAGACCTGTCATTTTGCATGTTTGCATATATTTTGTTTGAATTCATTTAATCAATTTTACCATTCCATCAACTCCCTCATCATCCTCTTCTTCCCCTCAGCATACGTTTTTATAAATTCTTTTTGAATTTCTATTTCCTTATCAATTTCAGCCAGGAAACTTCCGATTTTCTGCTGCTCTTCTATACAAGGAATCATCATTTTGTATTTTGCAAGACATTCTGCATTGATACCCGGCTGAGCTGTTCGCATAGACTCTTTTTTTACCCATTTTTTGAATTCATTTGTAAGCGTCAGCTGAAAAATAAACTGGCTATCATATTCCGGTTTGATATGCGCTTTTATTAAATATCCAGCATAATACATCTTTCCATCAGTCTCATCATATAAATATGTTTTACCGACACTTGCTCCGGTTCTGGCAAATAAAAGGTCATTTTTCTGTACAAGAAATTTTTCTGTAATTTTACTTGCTTCAGGTGATGCAATCTTATCAGAAACATATTTACGGCTTGCTTCATCAATATCAGTAATTCTGAGATATTTATTTTCTCCATCGTATTTTACTGCAGCTGCACTCATTCCGTACTTTAGTGGTTCTGAAATTTCCCCCAGCGTCTTCTCTTCCCACTCCGGGAACTCTCTTCCGTCATCATCCTTAAATCGCTTCGTCCTGCCAAAAATCTCTTTTACCATTCTTTTTTTGCATTCCTGCCAAGTCTCCAACTTTGCAGTCTTTACGGCAATCATTTCATCATAAGCCGCAAACGCAGCAGCAATCTTTCGCTGTTCTTCAATACTTTTCGGGATTCTTATAGATACCTCTTTTATATTCTCATTTTTTAAATGCAAAATTACAGAGCCTTCAAGAAAACGCTTAAACTTTTTGGTATTTGCATTGATAGCACGAGCCAAAAATTCACCGTCAATGCCTTCTTTCGGTCTAAGAATATTAATGTCTCCGCCAATAATTACACCGTCTTCCTTAATACAACTGGCTTTTGCAAGTCCTGCTGAAATAGTGCCAGAAATTAAAACATCTCCAGATTTACTCAGTACAGGGTTTTTAAGTTCTACATCTGTCATACCTGTTACATTTTTAATAATAGTTCCATATCTCACCTGCAGCTGACCATATAAGAGACATTTTCTTTCTCCTTTTTCAGAAACATCTTTTTTTGTTAGTCCTTTTCCTCTGCTGAATTCCGCAATATCTCCAAGTGTCACTTCTTCCCACTCCGGAAATACTCCGCCTGCATCCGGCGTAAATCTCTTCTGCATATTTTTTCCTCCATTTTTTAGATTTCTTTTTATGTTCTGGAATCAATATGCTGGAATTTTGAAAGGGAAGAAAAATTTTGCGAGATTTTTTACAAGATTGTGTTGACAGATATATTAAATAGTCATATAATATTATTAGAAAAATAGAAATATTTTTCTTGCCCAAGATAAGACTTTTATCTTGTTATGCGAATAAGGAGCGTTCGCTTTCGGAGAATATTATATTCGTGTGTAGCCGAAATAAAACCAATCCGTGGAACATCATACAGACGTAGGGGCTGGACAGACCTGTCAGGACGGGTGCTAAACTATCCTTCTTGAAATTAGTCAAGATAGCTGGCGGACAGCGAAATAACTACACAAAATATTTAATTAATATGAAAAAAGCTATCTTATACGGATAGCTTTTTTCTTTTGATAACTCGCCAGTAAAACTGGACTTGTTACCGGACTTCGAACGGAAATTCCACGTTTTTAATTGAGAAACGACATACAAATTAAAAGGAAATAAATACGATGTCTACATGTGCAAGATATACTCAAAGAGTATTGCCAGACAATTTGCTTATACGTAAATTACAAGACGCTGCTAATGCATATGCACAATACGCAGATAAAGATATTTTAATCATATATTCAGAAAATAAGAATGGCCCGTTTTTATCGTATGAATTTTATGCAGGTAAAGAAAATTTTCAGCATCTTGCCGGCGTTAAATCTCCAAAGGGGGCTGTGTGGTTTTTTAATAAGTGTCTGGATTTAGACAACCCAATAGAAAGATGTGATATTGTTCCAAAAGCAGATATTAAGACGACTTCTTCAAAAATAAGCGTCTTGCCTGAAGCAGTTGATTTAACAAAAGCTAAAGCATACAAGATTGGAGAAAATGACTTGAAAGCCATGCATTGTGATTTCGATATGGCTATTGGCAATATTAATCATGTTATAGGTATTGATAAAAGGAATCATCATTTGCCAGTTCCAATAACGGTAATGAATAAGAGCATTTACGAATTTTCGTCACACTGCTTTAAAATATTTCTTATTATGACCAAAGAGAAAAAGTCTGCAAAATATACAGATATATATTACGAAATTACACCGAACATAATCCAAAAAGCAAATCTGAATATTTTTAATATACAAACATAGAACTGAAAAATCTGATTACACTACATATGATTTGTTCTCGCGAAACGCAGTTTCGCAATGCCGGTCAAGGGCGGCTTGCCCTTGCGGGGATTGTAAGGGGCAGCGCCCCTTACATCTATTTCATCTTCCATCTCTTCTCACCTCTCTCTTCTTTCACCTCACACCGCATATTTCTGCGCCAGCGTCATCATTGACTTAACGGCGCTTCTCTTCTTTCCAAAGCCTCCCTTCACGTAATCTTTTATTCCGCAGCAGGCAGACATTAACGCTTCCCCGCTTCTCACACACTCCGCCAGGATGCCTTCAATCACGCGTTCCTCCACGCCAACGTCTAAGGCGAATCCTTTTACTTCTTCTTGTTCAAGCCCTTTTTTGTATGCATAGAACGCTGACCGCATCTCGTCCTCGTCAAGCCCCTCAGGAAGGTCATTCAAGCGCTCGGTTACAAATTTTTTTAATAATTCTTTTTGAATTTTTAAGACATTATCATCTCCGTCTTCGTAATCAGCAAGAAGCTTGTTTAGCATTTCCATACGTTTACTAACCGGCTGTACGCTTCGAATCACGGTAAGGAGCCCCATGATATAGTCAAAATTTACAGTATCAGTGCCGATTAACTCAGTCTCAAAATCAATATCAGCCAGACCAGACCCTTCCGGTTCATCTGTTCCTTTAGCGCTGTTTCTGATATTTTTGTAAACACCCTCATATGCTTCATACTCGTCACACGTTAAATCCTTTGCGAGGTCAGACCATTTGAAAATAGTAAAAAGCTCCATTTGCTTTAAGGTTCTCATTACATTTCGGAAAGCCTCCACAAATGCTTTTTTAACGCTTTCACTTACAATTTTTGCCGCATCATAAGGTGTTTTTGCAATGCTTCTGAGGGTATTGACGTATCTAGTCCAATCACGCAGATAATCCTCGTAATTGCCCCTGATGCAGGCATTCGGGTCACCATTTCCAGAGAACAACGCCAGAGCCTCGTCCTGACGCTTTTTCAAATTTCTGTATGTAACAATATTTCCACATGTCTTGGTTTTCTTGTATACTCTGTTTGTCCTGCTGTATGCCTGGATTAATCCGTGCCACTGCAGATTTTTGTCAAGATATAATGTATTAAGAGGTTTTGCATCAAATCCGGTCAGAAACATATCAACAACAATTAGGATATCAATCTGTTTATCGCTCTTCTGCTTGAGCCTTTTGGAGATATCTTTTCTGTAAGCATCAAAAGTATTTCTGTTGAAATCAGTGCCAAAAGTTTTGTTGTATTCACGCATACACTCTTCCAGCGCTTCCATTCCATACTCGCAATCTTCATCTTTATTCTCTTGAGTAGAAAATATTACCGCAAAAGTCAGTCTTTCTTCTTCGGGAAGTTCTTTATTGATTTCAAGCGCCATTTTGTAATAATCAACCGCGTCCTGGATTCTCTCAGCTGCAAAAAGCGCCGTATAGATATCGCTGCCAAGACGCCCCTGCGGTTGACGTTTTGCCATGTGATGCTTAAAAACATGCATCATGATTTTTCGCATTCGCGTTTTGTCGTGGTAGTACTGATTAATGTTAACACCATTTGCATAGCAATAGTCAGGGTCGTCGAGCATTGCCGAATCAAGACCGGCTATATTGCCAAAAACAGTTCTAATATATTCCACCTGAAACGGCAGAACGTTATTGTCGGCAATTGCATCTTTCATCATATACTGATGCAGACATGCATTTAATCCCGGTGCAGCTTCAAAGATATCAGCCGTAGTCTGTTTCTGGCTACCGGCATTTTCCTCAAAAATCGGTGTTCCTGTAAAACCAATAAACTTTGCATTTTTAAACTTCTGTTTAATCAGCGGATTCATCTTACCAGCCTGGCTTCTGTGACATTCATCAATTGTGAAAACGATATCTTCATTTTCAAGTTTTTTAATGATTTTTTCCGCTCTTTTATTATTACTTTTCAAAACATTATTTAATTTCTGAATAGTAGTGATAACCAGCTTATCGTCTATGCTATTAGAATCCAATTTTTTTAACAGTTTCTTTGAGTTTTCTGTGTAATCAACGCATCCAGCCTCAAAGCTGTTGAACTCCGCAACAGTCTGGTCATCCAGGTCAATCCTGTCAAGCAGATGAATCACCTTTTTAATTTGTGGAATATCCCTTAAAACCTGTGCTGTTTTAAAACTGGTCAACGTCTTTCCGGAGCCAGTGCAGGCAGTGATAAATCCATTTGAGTTTTCTTCCACCACACGCTTTACAGCTGCTTCAACTTCATAAATCTGATATGGCCGCATTACTATCAGCTGTTTTTCCTCTTTCTTGATAATCATGTAATTATACAGAATGTCAGTCAGTCTTTCCGGTGTCAGCACCGCATCGGCAAATTCGCTAAGCCTAACCACTCTCTCATTTGTTTTCGTCAGCCAGAAGAAAACCATACTCGCCTGGATTTTGTTAAACTGACCGTTCTGGTTTCTGTTCTGATTACTGAAATATTTTGTTGCAGTTTCATTTGACACCACAAACAGCTGCAGGAAATTAAACAAACCGCTAAATGAATCCCTGCGGTATCTGTTAACCTGATTTACTGCTTCTGTAAAATCAACGCCTGGGCGTTTCAATTCTGTCTGTAGAATCGGTAGGCCATTAATCAAAAGCGTCACATCATATCTGTTGTTGTTTTTTACAACAGGCGATGCGGATTTTTCCATCCGAATCTGATGCGAAATCTGATAAACATTTTTCTTAACATCCGGTGATGACAGTTGCAAATACATATACTTTTCATTGTCCAAATCCAGCATTACAGCATTATTATTTTTCCAGTGTTCCGCAGCCGTAATTACATCAAAATTTTCAATCTGCAACAATAATCTTCTGAATTCAGCGTCAGATAATTCAGCTACGCCCTTTGCCGCAATCAATTTATCTGCATTAAATCTACAGATTTGATTTCGGAAATTTATCTTCAGTTCATCGTAATTTTTCAGCTCTACAAATTTCCATCCTATTTTTTGCATATGTTCAATGTATTTTTTTTCAACTGTATATTCGTTCATATTTTTTACCTCGCTTTTTTGCAAAATTTTTCTTTCTTTGTTTTTATATGTAATATGCAAATTTTACAAAAAAGCTTATTTTTTTGCGGATTTTTTTACAACAAAAAAAACACCGCCTAAGCGGTGTAAAACTAGACAGCCTATTTTTCTATTTTTCTCCTTTCCAACACCCATATAATGACCATCTGCACCTGCGGCAGCATCGTCAGAATCATCACGCTAAACGCCGACATCCACGCGGCAAACACCATCACCAACGCAGAACCAACTTCATCAATCCCTCCTCCGTCAGTCATATTTATCAGCGCCGCGCCGCCAGCCAATACAGCAGTGGCAGCCAACACAGCAATAATCAAATTTGCTATAAACATCCCGGCATACCAGAGCATCTTCCTCCAGCCAATTTTTATTTCGCCCTTTTTTAAAATTTTTTTACTGATTGGCATCAACAGCCAGCCGCAAATCGGAACCAGAATCAGTAATGGGAACGAGAAAACACCAACAATCAGCCTATCCAGTCCAGCCGACGCAACAGCAATCAACCAGACAACAGCAGCCAGGATTTCTGTAATCAGATTTGTTTTTCCTGAAATTGTCATATTTTTAAACATATTTTTAGCACCTCCTTATCTGCAAAAAGCCGGCAGAACAAGCCGGCGGTAAAGCATTTATCTTATGTATTTTTTATCAACATACCGCGGGAATACGTTATTTTTGTATGTATTTTTCCTGCTTTTCTTCTTTTTCCAAAATAACATCACTTGTGAAGAACTTATGACTGAAGTCACGGGCTTCCAACAGTCCGTCAGGCTTTTCTAATCTTGCGACCCGGTTGCACCTTCCATTCTGTTTTCTTTCCTGCTTCATCTGTCCGATGCATTGCCTTCCGGCCGTGTCTTACTCAGAC
>ENA-OUQW01003000-OUQW01003000.1-human-gut-metagenome-genome-assembly--contig:-NODE-3000-length-13016-cov-5.188334_pt1 | contig 13016 bp, 8 predicted proteins | sample MGYA00248464_ERZ548849 | MGnify/ENA primary metagenome ERZ548849 (study PRJEB26491, sample SAMN04978193) | human gut metagenome | host: Homo sapiens | study: EMG produced TPA metagenomics assembly of... | reverse complement strand
TGGATGACATGGAGTGCATGAAATTGACTGGACTTGCCCGGAATACCTATTATAAATATAAGCGGCAGATTCGGGAGGACGCTGAAAATGAAGGCTTGACTTCTATGTAGAAGAAGCGCTACAAAAGCGGACAGAAGGAACACGGTACATTCAAAACGAGAATGCCGTGTTCCTTTTTTGTGGGCTTGTGTGGGATGGACAACCATACCGTCCAGCCAAATCCGTATAATGAGGGCAGAAAAGTGATGGACTCATAAGACAAAGGGAGAAGAACGTATGAAAAAATTTTTGATGGTGCTGTTGAGCATTGCATTTGTGCTGAATCTTGCGATTGTGGTTGGGTTGATTGGCGGATGTGGTTCGCCACGCCGGGCGTTTTACACCATCACAGATGAACTGATGAACAGTGCCTATCGCTTCAAAAGAAGTTGGCAATTTAAGAATAGTCTACCTTGACTTTTGAAGAGATGGGCAGACAGTCTGTCCATCTTTTTTTGTATACTGGGGTTGTGCAAAAGAAACAAAAATTTTTTTGCAATTCCGTGAAACGACAAAACTTCACACAAAGAATTGCAGCGATAGTTGTGTTGTGTTACAATGAGCAGAGAAGGAGAATGAACTGTGCGTAATAGTAGATTGGACCGTATACTCTATATCCAGCAGGTGCTGGTACAGGGTGGTGTGCTGAACAAACAGCAGACGGCTGACCGCTTCGGTGTCAGTGAGAAAACCATCCAACGCGATCTTGACACCCTGCGCAATCATTTTGCAGACAGCGAGCCGCGCCGAGAGATCTTATACAACTCCGCAAAGGGCGGCTATCTGCTGGATGACACGCTTTCACGCTTCCTCACCAGCAGCGAAATTCTGGCAGTGTGCAAGATCCTGCTGGAGAGCCGATCCATGGTCAAGGAGGAGATGTTCCCGATTCTGGACAAACTGATCTGGGCTTGCACACCGCTGGACCGACTGAATCAGGTCAAAGACCTCATCAGCAACGAACGCTTTCACTATGTCGAGCCGCAGCATGGCCGGAAATTTATTGAAAGCCTATGGGAAATCGGTACGGCAGTAGAAAATCACAATGTTATGGAAATTACCTACTGCCGCACCCACGATGGCGAGACTCGTGTGCGCACCATTGAGCCGGTGGGCATCCTGTTCAGCGAGTATTATTTCTATCTGGCTGCGTTTATTGAGGGCATCGACAAGGATAAGCACTTCCGGAACCCGCAGGATAACTCCCCGACGATTTACCGCATCGACCGTATCCAGAACTATAAGACCCTCGACCGACACTTTGCCCAGCGCTATACCGACCGCTTTCAGGAAGGCGAGATGCGTAAGCGCATCCAGTTCATGTACGGCGGCGAGTTGCAGACCATTCGGTTCGAGTATACCGGGCCAAGTCTGGAATCCGTTCTCGACCGTCTGCCCACTGCAAAGGTTTTGCAGGTGACGGAAAAGGGTTGGATCGTGGAAGCGGAGGTGTTTGGCACGGGCATCCAGATGTGGGTGCGGAGCCAAGGAGACTATATAAAAATTATAAATACATAGGGAGACTATCATTATGAGCAAAATTCAGGTGGAAGTACGTTTTACGGATAAACTGGAGTCTATCCGTGTGGATGGGCAGGAGATGGAAATCCCGAATGCCATCAAGACAAAATCTGTTGAAGAATGGTTTGAACCGGCGACTGGCCGTGTGAAGTGGGGCGGTTTGGGGGCTGAAATCAAGGATATGGATTTCAGTGGAGAGAAAAACACTGTATACAGCTTCCTGTTCAATGGGCCGGAAGATAAAAAGCGAGAATTCATGGGCTTCGTGGAGAGCTTTTGTCTGGGGGAGGAAGCGCAGCAGGAAACGCAGGAGGAAACTGAGCAGGACTATCTGCAGGATGCCAGTGATTTTCAACAGGTTGGCAATGCCGAGATGGCGTTTCAAAGCTACATGGTTGCGGCCAGTGATTACGGACGCCCAGAGGCGCAGTTGGAAGTGGCACGGTGTTACCAGAACGGTGTTGGTGTAGCAAAGAATGCGGAAAATGCCGTTGTGTGGTATACAAAAGCTGCCGAACAGGGCAATGCGGAGGCGCAGTGCGCACTGGGCGAATGCTATTATCAGGCGTTCGGTGTTGAAAAAAATGAAAAAGAGGCCCGCAGATGGTACGAAGCGGCGGCAACTCAGGGAAATGCAACAGCGCAGTATATGACCGGGCAGTTGTATATGGCACTCACGTACAATGTGGCGGCTGTAAAGTGGTATACAAAAGCGGCTGAGCAAAACTGCCCGGAAGCGCAATGTGAATTGGGCAAGTGCTATGAAACCGGAGACGGCGTCGGCAAGAACGAGGCAAAGGCTGTAGAGCTGTACCGCAAGGCAGCAGAGCAGGGTTATGCGGAGGCGCAGTACAAGATGGGCGAGTGCTATTATTATGGCACTGGCATTGCATGTGATGAAGATGAGGCCACAAAATGGTACCGAAAAGCTGCAGAAAACGGAAATGAACCGGCAATGCTGACCTTGGCGGAAAAATTGTTCTTTGATGGTATTCTGGATGATACCGATGAGAAAATTCAGGAAACTGCAATGTGGTATCGGAAAGCCGCAGAACAGGGAAACATGAAAGGACAGTACGAATGGGGAGATTGCTACTATAACGGCTGGGGTGTGGATAAAAATGAGGAAGAAGCCGTAAGGTGGTATCGCAAAGCGGCAGAGCAGGGATATGCACAGGCGCAGTGTACACTTGGTGATTGCTGCCTCAAGGGAGAAGGCGTAGAAAAAGATGAAAAGAAGGCCGCCGAATGGTACAGAAAAGCGGCGGAACAGAATGATGCCGAGGCGCAGTATAAGCTGGGACAATGTTACGATGATGCTGTGGGCGTAGATTGGGACATGGAGAAAGCAGCAGAGTGGTATAAGAAGTCGGCGGAAAATGGAAACAGAAACGCACAGTATCAGCTTGGCCGCTGCTATTACTTCGGCAATGGCGTAGATGAAAATGAAACGGAGGCGGTAAAGTGGTACAAGAGAGCAGCGGAACGGGATCATGCTGAGGCACAATATAATCTTGGTGAGTGCTATTACTATGGCTGGGGAGTACAGAAAAATGAAGGCGAAGCAGTAAAATGGTATGAGAAAGCAGCGGAAAACTATAATGCAGATGCGCAGTATGAGCTGGGTTGTTGCTATTACAATGGAGAAGGCGTGGAAAAGAACAGCGCGAAAGCAGTTGAATGGTATCGTAAATCTGCGGAGAATGGTAATGCATTTGCACAGTTCATTCTTGGTTGTTGCTATTACAATGGAGAAGGCATGGAAAAGAACAGCGCGAAAGCAGTTGAATGGTATCGTAAGGCTGCAGAGCAGGGGAATGCAGATGCGCAAAGTAATCTTGGCTACTGTTATGAAAGCGGAATAGGCGTTGAAAAAGACGTTGCCAAGGCAGCGGAGTGGTACCGCAAATCTGCAGAGCAAGGGAATGCTACGGCGCAGTGCAACCTGGGTATCTGTTACGAATATGGTAGAGGTGTAACGTTATCGAAAGCAACCGCAGCAGAGTGGTATCGGAAAGCTGCAGAGCAGGGGGATGCAGATGCCCAATATAGGCTTGGCTTGTTCTATGAAAATGGATACGGAGTGACGCAGGATAAAGAACAGGCCATGCAATGGTACAAAAAAGCGGCAGATCAGGGCAACGAAAAGGCAAAGAGCGCCATTGACAGAATGCAGAGTAGCGGTATGGGTACGGCAGTGGCGGCCGGCGTCGCGGCGGCCGGTGTAGGTCTGTTGTGGAAAATTTTGAACAGCTGACATCAGAAAGGAAATAGATATGGAAAACGAGCTTGAAGTGCATCAGCTTTCCGCGCAGCGGTCGCTGAATGACCTGACGGACCAGCTGACCCTTGCAGACCATCTGGTGTATAAAAAATATCTGACGGAACTGCAGAACTATGGCATGGTGGAGCTTTCTCAGAAGATGCTGGAGGTGCAGGATCCCGCTCAGTGCATCCGAATGTTCCAGCTGAAGAAACTGACCCTGAAAAAGGGCGAAGATATGTTCCAGAAGCTTTCCACGGTGTATTATTCCAGCATGGCACAAGGCTGTAGTCTGGCAGTGATGATCGATGTGCCGGAAGAAAATGCCGGTGCCAATATCTATCTGGGCGTTCGCGAGGATCCCCTGAAACAGAGCATGAAGAGCCGCAAGCTGGAAATTTCCAGCAAGGCGTTGCAGAAAGTGCTGCTCTCCAACTTCCCCGGTTCCGATATAAAAGGCATTTCTCCGGAGGCGGGAAAAAAACTGTTGGAAGAAGCCTTTGGCGAAGAGCAGGAGGCGGTGGCCTCAGTGTCCTGTGTGGCAGCTCTGCGCGATAAGTCTAAAACGGAAGATAAAGCCTTTGTGCAGGGCATTGAGCGCTTTATGGATGCGATGGAAGGGGAAACGTATACGGCGCTGTTTCTGGCAGAACCTGTTTCCAATGAAACGCAGGCGGCTATCCGCAGCGGGTATGAAAATCTGTACAGCACTCTTTCGCCCTTCCGCAAGAGTACATGGTCTTATACCGAGAACCAGAGCACTGCTGTGATGGAGAGCCTGTGCAGTGGAACTTCCCATACCATCAGCGATACCAGCAGCACGACCACGACCGATGGTACCAGCCAGTCCTCTTCGGTGACGGACGGCACACAGAAAACGAAAGGGGTCAGCGGCGGTATCAACGGCGGTATCGGCAGCAGTTCCGGCACCTCGGTCACAAAAGTTTCGCCGGTAGCTGGTGGTATTGCAGGTATTCTTGGGCTGGGGGGCGTGGCGGCCTCGGTTCTGATCCCGGGCGCAGGTGCTGTCATTGGCCCGTTGCTGGGTACGGCTGGCAGAGCCGTAGGTGGCATGGCGCCATCCAGAACGGCTTTTAACAGCATTGCCCGGAACATCGGCGGCTCACTGGGAGTCAATGCTTCGTGGGGCACCAGTCACTCCACCACCGAACAGACCGGTACTTCGCACAGTACTTCCAACGGAACGTCCCATGGCATTTCAGACAGCACCAGCCAGCAGGAGAGCCATGGTACAACGGACACCCGCGGCACGGGCCGTACTCAGCAGGTGGAACTGTGTAATAAATCGGTGGAGGAACTGCTGGAACGCATTGAAAACCAGCTCAAGCGTGTAAAGGAAAGTGAAGATTATGGCTGCTATAACTGTGCAGCGTATTTCCTTTCGTCTACTCAATCCACAGCACTTTTGGCGGCCAACACTTACCGTGCATTGATGGTAGGCGAGGGCTCCTCGGTGGAGAGCGGTGCCGTCAATGTGTGGAAGAACAATGAGGCAGAAGTGGCACAGCTGCGGGAATATCTCAAGCGGTTCATGCAACCGGTCTTTGCTCGCCCGCTATGGGAGAATGCGCCGGATAGTCTGCTTTATACACCTGCAACGCTGGTCAGCGGGCGGGAACTGCCGATGCACCTTGGCTTGCCCACCCGCTCAGTGCATGGTTTGCCGATTATTGAGCACGCGGAGTTTGGCCGCAATGTGCCGGATGGGGCGATGCCGGATGAGGACAAAATGAATCTGGGCGAGATTTACCACATGGGTAAGCCGGAAAGTGCAGACCTGATCCTGAATCGGCAGGCAATGGCTTCCCACACGTTCATCACTGGCTCGACCGGCACAGGCAAATCCAATGCGGTCTACCATCTGTTGGATGAGATCACAAAGAACGGACAAACGACGTTTCTTGTGGTGGAACCGGCCAAGGGCGAATACAAGAATGTGTTCGGCAATCGCGCAGATGTGCAGGTGTTTGGTGCAAACCCCAGAGAAACGCCGCTGCTGCGCATGAACCCCTTTGCATTCCCTGAGAATATCCATATTCTGGAACATATTGACCGTCTGGTGGAGATATTCAACGCCTGCTGGCCGATGTATGCAGCCATGCCAGCGGTGCTGAAGGATGCTATTGAGCGCAGCTACCAGAAAGTAGGCTGGAATCTGCGCAATTCGGAGAGCGAGAAGGGAGTTTTTCCAACCTTCTTTGACCTGCTGGATATTCTGCCGGGCGTCATTGAAGAGTCGCATTATTCCAAGGATACCCAAAGCGATTATGTGGGCGCATTGTGCACCCGCGTAAAGTCTCTGACAAACGGTATTTATGGCAGTGTGCTTTGCGCAGAAGATGCGCTGACGGACGAAGCGCTGTTTGACCGCAATGTTGTTGTGGATTTGAGCCGTGTGGGTTCTATGGAAACAAAATCACTACTGATGGGCATCTTGGTGATGAAGTTACAGGAATACCGGATGTGCAGTAGCGGGATGAACAGTAGGCTGCGCCATGTCACAGTGCTGGAAGAAGCACACAACCTGTTGCGCAAGACCTCGGCAGAGCAATCACAGGAAGGTGCAAATTTGCAGGGCAAGTCGGTGGAAATGCTGGCAAATGCCATTGCAGAAATGCGTACTTATGGTGAGGGCTTCATTATTGCGGATCAGGCACCCGGACTGCTGGATATGTCGGTCATCCGCAACACGAACACAAAAATTATTCTGCGCCTGCCGGACGAAGAAGATCGCAAGCTGGTAGGTAAGTCTGCCGCTCTGAAGGAGGCACAGATCGACAAATTGTCCAAGCTGCCGCTGGGTGTGGCTGCCGTTTACCAGAATGAGTGGCCGGAGGCGGTGCTCTGCAAGATTGAGGCGTATCCCATGCCGGAAAATGCTGTTTACCACAAGCCTTCAAAAATGCCGCATGAAATCAACGCAGAGTTTGTATTCGGACAACTGGCAGTGGGCAAAGAGCTGAAACCGCTGAGCAGTTCGGAGATGGAGCAGCTGAAGCTCTGGCTGAAACGCCATGAGACTGTGCTGAAGCCTGAGGACAGCCGCTACCTGGAACGGGTCTTTGCAGGCGGCGAACTGGATGTGGCTAAGACTCGGAAAGCTGTGTTTGATTTCTTTGGTGGGATCGGTACAGTCGTTGATTACTGTGTCGCAGCCGAAAAATCGCTCACACCCCGTAAAGAATTGCTGGAACAGCTGCAGGGACAGTACGGCCTGAAAGCTGCTGCTGCAGACTGGGTGCTAAATAGCGTGATAAGCATGGGCATGAGCCTGAACCCGGATGCAAAGGCTGTAGAAAGTCTAAGGACGAATTTTGAACAGCAGGGAGGTCGTGTGCTGTGAGGCGAGAAATCTCAGAAGCGAAACCGATGGAAGCAAAAATGCACATTGGGTTGGATGATGTCGTCAAACGGTCATTTGAGCGTCTACAGAAAGGCGTGATAGAAAAGGCAGAAGAAAAACTGGATGTTGCTACGGAAAAGTCATTTGCAGAGCTAGAAAAAGAGCTGGAATACAAAAATAACGATGATGGAATGCCGTACCGGATGGAGCAGGATCTTTTGTCGGATGCAGAGTATAAAAGAAACGGATATGAGTATACTACCGATCACCTTGGAAGGCTGTTTACAGCCGAAGGAGACCTGCATCTGAAAGAGCATGATGGTCGTCTGCAAATTAAAGACAGCATCCATGACATTGGAAAAGGATATGAAAAAAGTACCGATGATCGAGGTCATGCAATTGCAGATCGCTTTGGTGGGGCAAACGATTTGGAAAATCTCATTCCGCAGGATTCTGGACTAAATCGGAACGAATTCAAAAATTTTGAGAATAAACTGGCACAGGAAGTGGAAGCTGGGAAAAAAGTCAATCTGAAATTGGAGATGCATTATCCGGGAGACTCCTTCCGCCCGGATGCCATTACTGCTGTGACAACGATTGACGGAAAGCAGGAAGTTAAAGTATTTCTGAACGATCAGTATTTATAAGTCCACTGCACTTTTAGGTTATTACAACCCCGGTCGATTGCACATACAATACAAGTATCACTTCACTGAACGGAGGGTACTTGTACTATGGTGGACTACGCCGACATCGGAAAACGCATTCGTGCCTGCCGCCTTGCAAAAGGCATGACGCAGGAGCAGCTGGCCAATGAGGTCGGCGTTGTGGTCACGCATATCAGCCATATCGAAACAGGCAACTCCGTGCCCAGTCTGAAAACGCTGATCGACATCATCAACGCACTGGACTGCTCCGCGGATGAGCTGCTATGCATCGAGATCAAAAAAGCAAAGCCGGTGTTCGACAGCTGGATGACCGAACAGCTTGCAGATTGCTCTGCCGATGAGGCAAAGATCATCAAAGAAACGGTGGTCAGCCTGAAAAAATCGCTCCGAAAAGTGTACGGAAAGTCCTCTAAATACAGATATGACTAAAACTTCAAAAACTAAATGCCAGTTGGTAGGCATTGAGTGTCTGAAAAAGCACACATAAAGTAAATGAACCGCCCCGGTTTCCATAGCAGGAAGCCGGGGCGGTTTTTCTATGTAAGGCTACATGGAAAAATCCCAATGGAAGTTTGCCGGATGGACAATATTGGCGTCCAATCAACGCTTTATACCCGTTTTGGTAATACGGTGCGTCTGGTGGTGTTCGATGAAGCTTTCAATAAAATGGATAGTGACCGGATCACGGAGAGTGTACTCCTTCTCCGAAAGATGGGGCTGCAGGCGATCATCTGTACGCCGCCGGATAAGGTCTCGGACATTATGCCCATTGCAGATCGCACATTATTAGTGGACAAATCCGGATACCGGATGCATATCATTCCATTTGGAAAGGAGATGCAGAATGAAGGAAGCACAGGTGATCCTGAATCGTCTGCTGGATAAGTTTGAAAACAGTAAGCATCTTTCTGAACCCAACACATCCAGACGTCGGGTAATGCTGCGCATTGATAAAAGGGAGTTGCCGGAGTATCAATACGAAGATGCGGTGGTTCGGGATGCTTACAATATTGCAGCGCGGGAGCTGGAGCAGCAGGCTTTGGTGCGTCTGGAATGGGCGAGAAAGCAGAGCGTTCTCTCCTGCATTGTGCTGGATCTGGAACGGGTCGCACAGTGCTATGAATGCGCCGACAGAGTGCATCCGCGAAAAAAGGCAGAAGAGGTTGCAAACATCATCATGCAGAAGCTGGCAGACAATCCTGTTCCATGGATCGCGGCATGGAGGAATGCTGTATGTGCTCAGGTGCGGAACAGCATGAAAGTGCCGACGTATTGCAGGGAAAACGACGGTCTGCTGCAGGAGCTTTTGCTCACGTTTCAACGGTATGCGGAGCTGTCCGGCAGTGTGACGATGCGTGCATTCAGCAGCCAGTGTTTTCACGATACCAAGTATTTTGAGCGAAATGTACGGGAGCTGTTTCTTACCATTGCACGAAAATACAATACCCAACTGGCGGCGGCCTGTACAGAAGCGAAACTTGGTGAGCGGGATCAACTTGCATTTCTGGGAATCTATGCCCGCCCGGAGCTTTACGAACTCTCGGGCGATTGCGCGATCTGCTTGAAGAAAGGAGAACTACGGCTCAGCGTAGCAGAACCTTATGGATTGGCTTTGCCCAGTACACTTGTGTCAGAGATTGTGGACATTGAACTGAAAAACATCTGCTGCATTACCTTTATCGAAAATAAAACGAACTATGATGAATATTTGCTGGCGGAAAAACAGCCGGAAGAACTTGTTGTTTATCACGGCGGCTTTCTGAGCCCGCAGAAGAAAAAACTTTTTGAAAAACTGGCTGCTGCGGCAGGGGAAATCATGCAAATTCGATTCTGGGCGGATATTGATCTGGGCGGTTTTTGTATGTTTGAAAACCTGCAAACGGTGTTCCCACAGCTTGAACCCATGCGTATGGAAGGGCGCTTTGTGGAACAGTACCACAAAAATGGCCTGAAGCGGCCGGAGCAGTATCTGAAGAAGCTGAAGAAAGAGCGGAATGCGGGAAGATATACGCTGTTTGTTGATGCAATTGATAAGATTTTGCAATATGGGGTCACAATCGAACAAGAAACATTTCTGGAGTAGAATTCATGCGAAGATAAGAACGTACTATCATTCTTCCCAAATGCCCTGAATTTTGCCACTTGCCCAGGCTGCCATCAAAAATCCCCGCAAGTGATGGTGTGAGCGCTTGAAAAGCGCGAATAAAAACCCATAAAGCAAACGAACCGCCCCGGTTTCCGAAGCAGGAAACCGGGGCGGTTTTTTGCACAAAGAAGAAAGCTCTTTTTCAGAACTTTGATGAATTTGAGCGGTGCCGTTGACAGCAGAAAGGCAGAGGCGTATCTTTGAAACGGAAATCAGAGTATGGCAGGATGAAAATTCCGACCGGATGAGAATGGAACGGACGGGCTGTTTTTCATTTCCGGAGATAAAGCCATGAAAGTACGGATTATGGGATATGTCGTCTGCTATGCTTACTACATGGGATACACGACCCATCAGGAAAGGAGCAAAAATGAGACGGATGCTGGATCGATCACGGCTTCTGGCCGGCAAAACGGACCCGGAAAATAGCAATCTGTGGCTGCCGCTCTGGATGCACCTGCGGGATACGGCAGAGATCATGGAGCTTCTGGTGCGGAAATGGCTGCCCGACAGCGTAAAAAAGGCATCCGGATTGGAAGAGAAAGAATTGGTGCAGTTGGCTCGCTTTTTGGGCTGGGGACACGATCTGGGTAAGGCAATTTTAATCTTCCAGAGCACGATCATGCAGTGCTTGCCCGAGGCGAAACAACGGCTGGAACGCCTGACACCGCTGAGCTGCCAGAAACTGAACCGGTGCGAAACGCCCCATGCCCGGGCGAGTGAAGCAATTTTGAGAAAATTGGGGTGCCCTGGCGGGATTGCTTCGGTCGCGGGTGCCCATCATGGCAAGCCGCAGGACGGTACAGAAGTTGACAAACAGTTTACATGCTGGGAAGTCAACTACTACCCGGAAGAGCAAAAGGGCATCTGGGAGGGCTTTTGGAACGAATTGCTTCAAGAGGCACTGCAGGACAGCGGCTATTCCGGGGTGGACGCGCTGCCGGTGCTCAACCAGCCCGAAGAGATTTTGCTGACGGGGCTTTTGATCATGGCGGACTGGATCGCCAGCAACACGGATTATTTCCCGCTGATCCCTGTGGAAGAGACGGGCAGTGAGGAGGTTTATCCGGAACGTGCGGATCGGGCGTGGCGCGAATGGGATAAACAGGAGACTGCTTCACCCTGGGCGTCGCAGACCACCATTGCAGAGCCGGAGGAATTTGCAAAGCGGTTTGGCTTTGCCCCAAATGCGGTGCAGCAGGCGGCTATGGAAGCCGCCAACACCATGGATGCACCGGGCATTTTGATCCTGGAAGCACAGATGGGCGTGGGCAAGACCGAGGCGGCGCTGGCGGCAGCGGAAATTCTGGCGGCACGCTTTGGAGCGGGCGGCATCTTCTTTGGCCTGCCCACGCAGGCAACGGCAAACGGGCTTTTTCCGCGTCTGCTGCAATGGGCAGAGAACCAGCCTGATGATCTGCCCAGATCGATCCGGCTTGCGCACGGCATGGCGGAACTGAACGAAGAGTATATCCGCCTGCAGCAACGGCCGGTGCGGGTGCAGGACGACTGGGACGACCCGGAAGCAGAAGAGCAGCGGGTGCAGGTGCATCAGTGGTTCCGGGGCAGCAAGCAGGCGCTGCTGGCAAACTTTGTCATCGGCACGGTAGACCAGCTGCTGATGGCGGCACTGTGCCAGAAGCATGTGATGCTGCGGCATCTGGGCCTTGCGGGCAAGGTGGTGATCGTGGACGAATGTCATGCTTACGATGCGTACATGAACCGCTATCTGGACCGTGCGCTGGAATGGCTGGGCTGGTATCGGGTGCCGGTGATCCTGCTGTCGGCCACTCTGCCCGCCCGGCGGCGTGCAGAGCTGATCGAGGCTTACCAGCAAAAGCGCCGCCCCGGCCCGGATGCGCCGTGGAAAACCAGCTGCGGCTATCCGCTGCTGACATGGACGGACGGTGCACAGGTGCAGCAAAAGACCATCCCGCTGGATACGGCCGCCCGGAATGTGCAGACAGTGCGCCTGACAACGGAAGAACTGCCCGATTTCCTGTCCCAGAAAATGCAGGCTGGCGGCTGCGCGGGCGTCATCGTCAATACGGTGCGCAAAGCGCAGGAGGTGGCGCAGCGGCTGCGTCAGGTGCTGCCCGAAAAGGAAGTGCAGGTGTTCCATGCACAGTTCCTGATGCCAGACCGCGCCGCGCGGGAACAGGAGCTGATGCGGCGCATCGGTAAGCGCTCCACCCCTGCAGAGCGTGATGGGCTGATCGTGGTAGGTACGCAGGTATTAGAGCAGTCGTTGGATGTGGATTTCGATGTGATGGTTACAGAGCTTTGCCCGATGGATCTGCTCTTACAGCGCATCGGCCGTCTGCAGCGCCACCCAAAACGGTCTCGTCCGCAGCCGCTGCAAACAGCGGTCTGTGCTGTGCTGGACACGGGCACAGAGGAATTTGACAGGGGCAGTGAGGCGGTGTACGGTCAGTGGCTGCTCTGGCGCACCCGGGCATGCCTTCCGGAGAGCATCTGCCTGCCCGAAGATATCTCTCCGCTGGTGCAGAAAGTCTACGGCTGGGAACAGGCCGATGCCCTGCCTGAAACGGAACGGAGTGAGGGTATGTGCAAAGCCTACGAGTTTGCGCAGGCCCAGCGCAAAGAGCGGGCACAGTCGTATCTTGTGCCGCAGCCCAAAGTGCACAAAAGATTCAAACAACTCAATACCTTGGATGGCTGGATGCAGAATGTGAGTGCACATTCTGATGCAGCTGCCCGGGCGGCGGTGCGGGACGGCGACCCCTCGGTGGAGGTGCTGGTGATGCAGCGCCGGGCAGACGGAAGCATCCACTTCCTGCCGTGGCAGGAAAACGGCAGAGCGGTCGCATCCGACCAGCCGCCGCAGCCCGAAGACGCTTTGCAGATCGCCCGGCAGAAGCTGCGGCTCCCGGCGGTGTTCGGCAAAGCGTGGAAGGTGGACGAGGTCATCCGGGAACTGGAAGCGGACAACCGCAGCGGCCTTGCGGCGTGGCAGCTGTCGCCGCTGCTGCACGGAGAACTGATCCTGCTGCT
>ENA-OUQW01002994-OUQW01002994.1-human-gut-metagenome-genome-assembly--contig:-NODE-2994-length-13039-cov-4.867144_pt1 | contig 13039 bp, 8 predicted proteins | sample MGYA00248464_ERZ548849 | MGnify/ENA primary metagenome ERZ548849 (study PRJEB26491, sample SAMN04978193) | human gut metagenome | host: Homo sapiens | study: EMG produced TPA metagenomics assembly of... | reverse complement strand
ACCAGGCATATCTGGTGTCCAGCAATTCACGGGTCAGGGTCATGTCATTCCTCCCGGTTTCTCAGACCGTGGCGCTCCCGCATGGAGATCTTTCCGTCAATCAGGATTTCGCAGGCGTTATGCTCTTGTGCGGATCTGAAGCAACTCGCAGGATGTTTCTGTAGGCGAGCAATTGATTTCCTCCTCGATAAAGGTCAGCTGTGAAGTTTCAAAGCGCGCTCATCACGCAAAAACAATTACTTCAGATAAATTCAGAAAACTCTACTATCCCGGTATTCCGCAAGCAATAAAAAACGCAGAGAGTTTTTCTGGCAGCTTTCCCGAATTGTTCGATCATTTGGGAACTAACTTACCTAAACTGCTTGACATTCTTGAATTCCATGTTTAACCAAGGAGAACCGATTTTCGTGGATCCTGCGTTTACGGTCATTGGAACAGGCAGAGATCATCTGCCATTTACATAGGGCTCTTTCCGGTTTTCGTTGAATTTTTCGTAAAGAAAAAGCTTTGCCCGCGATGCAGGGCTGTTTCGATTACGCGTGCGGCCGGATGTAGATGACTTTTTCTGTAAGCCCGGCGCTGGCGGATCTGTCCCTGCTGAAATATATAAAAATGTTGACATTTTTTAGGAAAAAGCGTACACTTTAAATGCCCTTATACCACTACGAGGGAAAATCGTGTTACTACGATAAGGTAGAACACCTCGAAGCCCTACCCCGGCCTTATCGGCCGGGGTATCTTCGTATTTTAGGAAAGGAGCCCTCTCAGATGTCGGAATTTCATTATGCGCTTGGATTGGACATAGGCATTGGTTCTGTCGGCTGGGCAGTCCTCCGAAATCAGCCGAACGGAGAGCCTGACCGGATCCAGGACTTGGGCGTGCGTATTTTTGACAAGGCGGAGCAGCCAAAAACCGGCGCCAGCCTTGCGGCCCCCCGGCGGGACGCAAGAAGCGCCCGGCGCCGCCTGCGCCGCCATCGGCACCGTTTGGAACGCATCCGTTACCTGATGGAGCAGCGCGGCATCATGCCGGTTGCAGATATACAGGCCATGTATGCCGCCGGTGGCTTCCCAAAATCGCCCTACCAGCTGCGCGCCGAGGCACTGGACCGCCCGCTCACCAAGGAGGAAGCGGTTCGGGTGCTGATCCATCTTGCCCAGCGGCGCGGCTACAAGTCCAACAGCACCGCGGAGGCGGCGAAGGACGAAAAGGAGACAGGGAAGGTCAAGACCGCCATCGAAGAAAATCGCCGCTGCATGGCCGAGTACGGCTACCGCACGGTAGGCGAGATGATGTATCGGGATGAGCGGTTCTGGCAAAAACATCCGGACGGCACGCACTATCACCAGACTCGCAATAAGGCGGAGGATTACCGGTTCACCGTGGAGCGCGCGGCCATCGTGGACGAGGTGCGGCAGATCTTCGCCGCCCAGAGAAGGCTGGGCACGGTCTGGATGGACGAGGATATGGAGACCGCCTATCTCTCCATTCTGGAGAGTCAGCGCAGCTTTGACGAAGGCCCCGGCGGGGACAGCCCCTTTTCCGGCGGCATCGGGGAAAGGGTGGGTGCCTGCACCTTCGAGCCGGATGAGAAGAGAGCGGCAAAGGCGACCTACACATTTGAGTATTTCAAGCTTTTGCAGGACTTGAGCCGCATGCGCTTGACCGCTATGGGCATGCCGCCGGAGCCGCTGGATGCCGCGCAGCGTGAAGCGCTGAAAAGCGCGGCGCTCCGTTCGGCATCGCTGAGTTACGGGCAGATCCGCAAGAAACTGAATCTGGATGATGATGTGTTCTTTCACGGTCTCTATTACGGCGAGAAAACGAAAGAGGAAGCGGAGAAGCGCAAGTGGCCGCAGATGCAGTCCTATCACAAGATGCGGACGGCGCTGGACAAGGTGGGCAAGGGCGCGATCGGCACCTTGACCGAGGAGCAACTCAATGCCGTTGCCACCATCCTGACGGAGTGTAAAAGCGACGCGAAGCGCATAGCGGCGCTGAGGGAGGCCGGTATTCCACCGCAGTTTGACGAGGCGCTGCTGCCGCTGTCCTTCAGCAAATACGGAAGCCTTTCCGTTCAGGCGATGCAGAAGCTCATTCCGCTGCTGGAAGAAGGACTGCGCTACGATGAAGCGTGCACGCGGGTCTACGGCGACCATCGGGGCCTGCATCCGGAACAGCGGAAGAATCGGCTTTCCCTAACGGATATGGATGAGATCACGAACCCGGTGGTCCGCAGAGCGGTATCCCAGACCATCAAGGTCATCAACGCGGTGGTCCGCACCTACGGCCCGCCGGATGTGGTGCGCATCGAGCTGGCCCGTGAAATGAGCCGGACCTTCGATGAGCGCCGCAAGATGGAAAAGCGTCAGGATGATAACCGCGCGGCCAACGAGCGGGCAAAGGATCAAATCGCGGAATATAAGGGAGACCACGCCACCGGCCTGGACATCGTAAAGTTCAAGCTGTACCAGGAGCAGGACGGCGTGTGCCTGTATTCCGGCCAGAACCTCGACATAGCCCGCCTGTTCGAGCCGGGCTATGCGGATGTGGATCACATCATCCCATACAGCCGCTGCTTTGACGACAGCTATCAGAACAAGGTTCTGGTGCTGGCCAGCGAAAACCGGCAGAAGGGGAACCGCCTGCCCTACGAGTATTTCGGACAGGACGAAGCGCGCTGGCACGGCTACGAGGTGCGGGTGGAAAATTTGATCCACAATTACCGCAAGCGGCAGAAGTTGCTGAAAAGGCGGCTGACCGAGGAGGAAAGCTCCGGGTTTATTGACCGGAACCTCAAGGACACACAGTACATCACAAGAGCCGTCTATAACCTGATTCGGGATCACCTCGCCTTTGCGGAGTCCAACTACCGGAAAAAGCCGGTGCAGGCGGTGAACGGCGCGGTCACAGCCATGCTCCGGGGCCGCTGGGGTGTGCAGAAGATCCGCGAGGACGGCGACCTGCATCACTGTCTGGACGCCGCGGTGATCGCCGCGACCACCCCCGGTCTGGTACAGCGCCTGACCGCGTACAACAAGCACCGGGAGACATGGGAAAGATCGCCTGCGGGCTATGTCGATCCCGCCACAGGCGAGATGCTCGAACTGCCGCAGGAAGCGCGGCGCGACCCATTCCCGAAGCCGTGGGAGCGCTTCCGTCAGGAGCTGGAAGCCCGGCTCGACCCCATCGACCCTCGGCATCAGATCGACCTGCTGAAGCTTGAGACATACGAAAGCGATGAGGAGATCAAGCCTGTTTTTGTTTCCAGAATGCCGAACCATAAGGTGACGGGCGCGGCCCACGCGGAGACCATCCGCAGCAGCAAGGGCGGCTATGGCTTCACCGTGACGAAAACACCGCTGACGAATCTGAAACTCAATAAATTTGGTGAGATCGAGGGGTATTATAATCCGGCAAGTGATACACTGCTATACGATGCGCTGCTGGCGCGGCTGAAAGATTTCGGCGGCGATGGCGCGAAGGCCTTTGCCCAGCCGTTCTATAAGCCCAAGAAGGATGGTTCGCCGGGGCCGCGGGTAGACAAGGTGAAAATCTGCGAGAAAGCCACGGTGGGACTGCCGGTTCGAGACGGCATCGCGGCCAACGGCAGCATGGTGCGAATCGACGTATTTTATGTGGAGGGCGACGGCTACTATTTCGTTCCCATTTATGTGGCGGATACGAAGAAGGAAAGCCTGCCTAACAAGGCGGCTGTGGCGATGAAACCGTATAATTTGTGGAAGAAAATGAAGGACGAAAACTTTGTCTTCTCTCTTTATCCCGGAGATCTGGTACGCATCCAGAGCCGCAAGGGGATCAAGCTGAATCTTGCAAAGGGCGGTACAGGCGAAAAGGAGATCGTTCGGCAGGAGGGAATGTATTATTACCGGAGCGCAGGCATTGCGGTAGCACAGATCTCTGTGGAAACACATGACCGACGATATTTACAGCCGAGCTTAGGCATTAAGACTCTGCAATCCATCGAAAAATATCAGGTGGACGTATTAGGAAACTATTACAAAGTAGATCTCCCCGAAAAACGGATGACATTTTCCAAGGAGGGCTGAGATGGAATATCGGAATATCTTTTTGGCGAACCCCGCGCGGCTCAGTGTACAGCGAGAACAGCTGGTCATCGAACAGGCGGAAAAAATCACGGTTCCGTTGGAGGATATTTCGTCTGTTCTCATCGAATCTCAGCAGGTCACCCTGTCTGTCCACGCGGCGGCAGCGATGGCCGATCATGGGATCACCGTATTTCTGTGCGACGAGAAGCATTTGCCAAGCTGCCAGCTGCTCCCGATCAACCAGTTCTGCCGTCAGCGAAAGCTGTTGCTATCGCAGTGCGAGATGGGCAAGCCGCTGCAAAAGCAGCTTTGGCAGCAGATCGTCGTCCGGAAAATACAAAATCAGGCGCAGTGTCTGCGTCTGATGGGGAAGGAAGAATGGCAGGAGCTTCAGCAAATGGCCGGAAAAGTCCTTTCCAATGACAGTGATAACCGGGAGGCGGTGGCGGCGGCGCTCTACTTTCCGGCACTGTTTGGAAACGGCTTTTTCAGAGGCTCCGATGATCCCCGGAACGCGGCGCTGAATTACGGCTATGCGGTCATGCGGGCCGGAATTGCCAGAAATCTTGTTGTGCATGGCTTGGAGCCCTGCATCGGACTGCACCATCGAAGCGAGTTGAACAACTTCAATCTGGCGGATGACCTGATCGAACCCTTTCGCCCCATTGTCGATCTCTATGTGGCGCAGAATTTCTCCAAAGACGATGTTGTGTTGACGCCGCGGCAGAAAGCGGGGCTTTTCAATCTCACCAATTATCTTGTGAAGCAGGCGGGCAGACGATACAGGGTCATGCTGTCGATCGACCGGGTGTGTATGGCTTTGGCCAATAGCGTTACAGCGGGGGAGAATCTGCTGGAATTGCCGGAGCTGATCCCCTTGGAGCTGCATCAGTATGAATAGGCTTATGAGAATACTGGTGATGTTCGACCTGCCGGTCAAAACCAAGGCGGAGCGGCGCAGCGCGACGCAGTTCCGGAATTTTCTGGTGGGCGATGGATACCACATGGTACAGTACTCTGTGTATGCGCGTGTCTGCAACGGCCGAGATTCCGTGGAGACCCACAAGAAAAGAATTCTGCTGGCGCTTCCGTCAAAGGGGTCTGTGCGGATGCTGGTGATTACCGAAAAACAGTATAATGCCATTGAACTGCTGGTGGGCAAGCCAACGCCATACGACAAGCCGCAGCAATTTGAGCAACTGATGATTTTTTAAGAAAAATACGGAACGACTTCTCACAGAAATCGTTCCGTATTTTTGTGCTTTTGCCTGCCTTGTGATGAGAAAGACGTGCTAAAAGCGTTGAATTTGCGTTCTTGATTTTCGCCTATTATACCACTACGAGAGAAAATTGGGAACTACGACGCAACCTGTTCACACTTTAGAGCCTGTTCCATTATACCACTACGAGAGAAAATTGGGAACTACGACTTTTTCTCCTGCGGCGTGGAGACGGAGAAGATTATACCACTACGAGAGAAAATTGGGAACTACGACCTCACCAGAGCCGTCCAGTCGGCGCTGGTGATTATACCACTACGAGAGAAAATTGGGAACTACGACCTTCCGAACAACCGCCTGATTGATAACCAAATTATACCACTACGAGAGAAAATTGGGAACTACGACAAAGTTTCTGTGCTTGGTTTTTAACCAATCATTATACCACTACGAGAGAAAATTGGGAACTACGACCGGCGTGGTATCGCAGAACGGTTAACGGCTATTATACCACTACGAGAGAAAATTGGGAACTACGACCTGGCTTTGAAGACCAATATGCTTGGTTATATTATACCACTACGAGAGAAAATTGGGAACTACGACTTGAAGCTGGAGACGGTACGCAAGGCGTTAGATTATACCACTACGAGAGAAAATTGGGAACTACGACCACGCTAAAAGCTACAACAGCTACAAAATGATTATACCACTACGAGAGAAAATTGGGAACTACGACCAGATATTCTTGAGCGTTATGAATGGCTTGATTATACCACTACGAGAGAAAATTGGGAACTACGACCAGCACCTTAAAAAGGGTTGGAATATCTATATTATACCACTACGAGAGAAAATTGGGAACTACGACCTCTCCGTCACAGCACTTACACACTGGGCCATTATACCACTACGAGAGAAAATTGGGAACTACGACCTTGTCTATTGCATCGCTTCATTCTGTAGTATTATACCACTACGAGAGAAAATTGGGAACTACGACCTGATACTCCGGTTCCTGATGTAGAGTTTGATTATACCACTACGAGAGAAAATTGGGAACTACGACGTATTTTGAGTTCTAACACTCTTTTGGGGTATTATACCACTACGAGAGAAAATTGGGAACTACGACCTACTCCCGCTAACCCTGTTCTTACCGATGTATTATACCACTACGAGAGAAAATTGGGAACTACGACTTGAAACTGGTGCTTCTGTTGTTGATCATGATTATACCACTACGAGAGAAAATTGGGAACTACGACCGTAGACGCAGCGTATCAGTACAAGGGCAAATTATGCCACTGAAATGACTGTGTGGAGCTATTCGGTTCCGCCCGGCGGCGCGCGCAAGGAGCGCGGCAGCTCCGGCTTGATGGGAATGGTCTGGTGACGGCTCTCAGCGTATGACCTTCCGCGACAGCAGTACCAAGAAGTAACTTGTGGAAGTGACGCCGAGGAAAGCCTCTGTCAGAGACACCATTTTTGTAATGGTATTCAGCGGAAATAAATCGCCGTAGCCAACAGCGAAAAAGGTTATCCCGCTTGCGTAGATATGCTCAAGCCACGTGCTTGCGCCATGGAAGGACAGGAAGGGTGCGCAATAATATAGCGTACCAAACAGCACGATCACCGCAAGGATCACCAACAGCATTCTGAATGGTTTGGTCCCATAGCCGCTTATGCCATCGAGCATATATCGCCCTGCCTTTTTCAGACGATTCCGCTCACATTTCGTTTTAGATCTCTGAAAATAGAGATGGCAGATGTCCTCATTCTCATACTCGCCGGTTTGCCTGAAATTCTCTTTTAACATGAGCAGCTGCGCGGGATCGCCGGAGGATGCGGCGGTAAGCGGTGGAATTGCGGATACAAAATCCGTGAAGCAGATCCTTCCCGTATTGATTGTCCCGGAAAGGGTGAGGGTTTGGGCTTGCGGCACAGAGAGCTTCCATACAGCCGCGTTTATGCAGTCATCTATATGGAGCTCCTGTATATGGCCGCCGATCTCAGCATACTCGAGAAATTTACACCGCTTAAACGCTAAGGAATCAATATGCGCCTCTCTGATATCCACGGTGTCGATTTCCGCATTTGTTATCGTGACGGTATTTGCCGCAGCTTTCACAAAGCAAATCTCTTTAAATGTAGTGGGAAGAGGATCTAATGAAATAGTCGTGTTGCTGGTTTTGGCGCATAAGAAATCCAGGGAAAGGCTTTGCGACATCAGCATCGTATCTATTTTTACGGTATCCGCTTTTATATAGCGAAAAGAAATTTCCGGAGAAAAGTACGGATTTCCTCCGCACGCGATCATTCCAACAGAAATATTGGAATGATCAAAGCGTGCAAAATCGAATACAAGATTTCCCTGTTCAACGCTTAAATTGCAAAGATCCAGATTGAGATTGAAAAAGCCCGAATAGGAAAAATCCATATCACCCTTTTTCAGTTTTGACTGCATGATGTGGAAGTAAGCCGGTTCCCCATGGTTATTCAGCAGGGCGCACCGCGCGGAAAAGCCTTCACGTTCCGTATAAGGAAGTGATTCCACCTCATAAGGCAGTTCATCCCCAAGCCATGCGAAGTCATCGATGTATGTATAATTTAAATTGATCTCTTTTCCGGTAGAATAGTACTCGACCAGCTTTTCGTAATCAGGGAGCTGTAGCTGCGCGATTTGAGTAACATGACCAGCCTCATCCTTTTGGTAAATCGCTGCACTGATGCCGGAGCCGACATTTGAAATCGCTGACGGGTAGATGCCTCCCGTCTGTCTGTTTGTGATTTCCTTCTTCCAGATCCAAAACTCCTGGCTTGGGTTTTCAATTTTTTCAACAAAAATTTGCATGATACACTCCTTGCGGCCTTTGTAAAAATGATTTGCCGAATGGGCGGAAAGACGGCCAATATGACGGTAACGGGACGCGTATGCGTCCCGTTACCGTTGTTTTCTATGGGGTTTTGCGCGGCGCGGACGGTGCGGGGCAGGGGAGGGAATCAGCCGTCCAGACCGGCTTTCAGGGCCTCCACCGTCCGCCGCAGTTCCTCCAGATTGGCAAGGCAGGTGTCCAGCTTTTTCCGGGCGGTGGTGCGGTCCACGTCGGCGGAGAGATCCAGCGCCTTCAGCTGAGCGGTGGAACGCCGGACGGCCCGACCAAAGGAATCCACCGTCCGCAGAGGATTGGCGGCCGGGGCGGGCTTGGGCGGAGGCGGGGGCAGCTCGGCGGCTTTCGCCCAGGCGATGGCCCGGTGGACAAGGCCGGGGAAGTCCCCGTTGGCGTTGTTGTGAGCGACATATTCCTCCACGGCGGCTTGGAGGTGGACATTCTTCCGGCGGGCCATTTCATAGGCGTCCGTCATGGTCATCTCGCCCCGCTCGGCCCAGCCGGTCATGGTCTCGTCCAGATTCAGAAGATCCAGATACCGCTCCACCGTGGCCCGGCTCAGATCGCTCTGAGCGGCCATCAACTCCGCCTGCTCCTTGGTTCCCTCGGGGAGCTGTCCGCTTTCTGAGAGGACTTCCCGCAGCGTTTCCAGCTGGCGGGCCATGTCAAAGGGGGAGAGGCTGCGCCGGTGGACGTTGGCGCCCATCAGCGCCCGCAGCTCGGAGAGCTTGTCCGGATACCGGCGGACTTTACAGGGGACAGCGGTCTTGCCCAGTTTCCGGGCGGCCATCACCCGGCGGTGTCCGCTGATGATGCGCCAGGTGTTCTCGCCGTCGGGCGTGACCACGATGTCCTCCAAAAAGCCGTCCTGCTCCACGGAGCGCATGGTGGAGAGGAACTCATCGTCCTCCGCCATGGAGAAACGGTTCAAGGGGTTATCCACCAGAGACGCCACAGGCAGCTGGCGGGTCAGCTCACCGTTGACGGCGCTGGCGTTTTCCGTGGTCTTTTGCAGGGTGGAGAAGATGGAGGGGCTTTTTTTACCTGCCATGGATCAGCCCTCCATTCTTGCCAGCATTTCGTCGCACAGGGCGGCGTAATCGCCGGTGGCGGTGCAGCGGGGGGAGAAGAAGCACAGGGGCTGGAGGGCCAGCGGGGCCTTCTTCACGTCGATATTCTTGCGGATGTACGTCTGGAAGGCCAGACCCGGCAGCATGGCGGGGAAGTTGGCGATCATTTCCCGGTCAAGGCTGGAGCCGGTCTCCACGGCGGTCATGAAGATGCCCAAGGCCCGGATGTCCGGGTTGGCGATCTCGCGGACGGACTGGATGGTCTCCAGCATGACGTCGTAGCCCTCGATGGAGTTTTTATCCACCTTGATGGGGATGAGGACGTACTGAACAGCCACCAGCACGTTGATATTGAACAGGCTCTCCAGAGAGGGGGAGCAGTCGAAAAACACGAAATCGTAAGTATCGGGGATCTGGGGCAGGAGGCGGCGCAGGGTGGTGTCCCGGCCAAAGGGCATCTCCTGCATGGTGGCCAGCGCCGGAGCCAGCAGGCTGCCGCCCCGGATCAGATCGAGGTTTTCGGTAGTGGTGTGGCAGACGGTGTCCGCCAGCGTGGCGGTCTTGGACACGATGACGTCCGTCAGCGTGGCGGCGGGGATCTCCGTCAGGGACAGGTTGCTGGTGGCGTTGCCCTGAGTATCCATGTCCACGATCAAAACCTTTTTGCCACGGCGCACCAGCTCGCCCGCCAGATTGATGGCGGAGGTGGTCTTGCCGGTGCCGCCCTTCTGGTTCATCACGGCGATGGTTTTCATTCCCGGGCACCTCCGTTCTTTTCCAGCTCCTCGATGCTGGCCACCTGCTCTAAAACGCTGTCTAAAATCAGCTGGCTCATGCTCATGTGCAGCTTGGCGGCAGCCATTTTGATGCGGGCGCGGTCGTCCTCCGTGGCGTAGACCAGCAGCTTGACCTTATTGCTTTTCTCATCCATCGACAGATCCTCCCTATATGCGGCGTTTTGATGGTAGTTTCTGAAAACTATTATGACATCATAATGTCATGAGATCAAGAGGAAAATGGTCGAATTGATGTCAAAAATTGATGCCCCAAATTGACGTCACGGCGCTGCCGGACGCGGGAAAAGCTCCCGCCGGTTTCCCGGCGGGAGCCTCAGCGTATCGGAAAAGCCGTTTCCGTGGGGTCAGAGCCGCTTACTTGCCCAGCAGACGGTTCAGCATCGTGACCATCTGGGCACGGGTGCAGGGGGCCTGCGGCATCAGTCGGTTATCCGCGCCTCTGAGGATAGCGGCATTCGCCGCCCATGCGATGGCTTCCTCCGCATAAGCGGACACCTGCTCAAAATCGTCAAAGCCCCGCGCGTCCGCGCCGCTTTGTACTGTGTCCATACCCAGCGCCCTGGCAAAGCGGTAGAGCATGACCGCCATCTGCTGACGGGTGATGGAATCGCCGGCGCCGAAACAGCCGTCGCTGTAGCCGGTGACGATGCCAAGGGCCGCCGCCCAGCGGACAGCCTCTCCATAGTAGGCGTCGGCTCCCACATCGGAAAAGAGCGCCGCCTGCTCCGCCTTGGGCTTTCCGGCCGCCCGCCACAGGAAGGTCACCAGCTGGCCGCGGGCGCAGTCCGCGTCCGGAGAGAAATGCGCGTCGTCCGTTCCGAGGGTGATCCCTTGGCTTACGGCCCAGAGGACCGCTTCATAGTAATAATCGTCCGCCGACACGTCTGCAAAGGAGACCGGCACGTCGGCTGCGTTCAGAAAGGCTGCGTTGACCGTCACTTCGGAATCCGGCATGATAAAGGAATATCTGCCCTTGCCAAGCGGGGTGAGGAGAAGGGCCTTGCCCAGCGCATCCGTCACGACAAGCGTTTCCAGTACATAGCCCTTGTCCGGCGTGACGGAGAGGGTCACGGCTTCGCCGGGGCTTACACGGCCCTTGCTGACCGTCACTTTTCCGTGAGATGCCTCCACGGTGCGGAGCGGATGGCCGGCAGGCGGCTCCGAAGGATCTCTGTCCGAATCTTCCGAGGGGATCGGAGGGGCGGTCTGATCCTCGTCCGCGACTTGATAGTATGCGGCCTGTTCACCGGTAAGGGTCAAGGTCCCGTCCGTCAGGACGGGGGCGACATCGTCGCCGGGGAGAATGTTGCCCAGAACCGCGCGCCATGCTCCGCTGTCCCGCCGCCAGCTGACGGTGACGGTACGGGGAACGATCTTCCAGACGCCCCGCTCCACACGGGCGTTGTAATTGGGAAATTCCGTCTCCGGGGTGATCCCTACGCTTGCTTTCAGGTCGATGGTTCCGGACGCAAGCGTGTCTGTTGCCGGTGTCGCAGGCCATGTGATCTCATTTCCCTCGCCGTCCCTGAGCAGCCATTGGATCTCATACTGCTGTATGATCTCATTCAGGCTGGCCAGATGCTCCGGCAGAAGATACCCGCCGGCTGTGACGGTGACGCCTCTGGTGAGCGCGTCACGAGAGAAGTCATCGCCGTATTCCACCTCAAGATTGCTGATCTTGATAGGCAGATAGCGTCTGCGGACGATGACGGGGATCTCCTTTGTCTCCCCGTCGGAGCCGTCCGTGGGAAGGAATTTCAGCGTCTGTGTCTCAGGCTCCTCACCGGTTGTTGTGGCAGAAAGGATCTCAGCGGCCTTTTCAAACTCAAAGCGTCCCTCCTTGCCGCCGGACGCATTACCCGCAAAGCGTAGCGCCGCCTCGCCCAGCACATAGCCGTAGGTCAGCTCCGCCGCCACCGGCCAGACGATTTCCTCGGACACGGTGGGGGAGGGGAGAGCGGGTGCGTTTTCCTTAGGAGAGGGGGTAGCGGACGCGCCTTCCGTGGGCGTAGGCGTACCTTCCGTGGGAGCGGGTGTGTTTTCCATGGGCGCAGGGGAAGCGGTCACGTTTTCCGTAGGAGCAGGCGCATCTTCCACGGGAACAGGCGGAGCGGACACGTTTTCCGTGGGAGCGGGCATGGACGTAAGCCCATCCGAGAGCGGCATTTCGGCGAAAGCCGACAGGAAGGGCGTTTGCTCCGCAGTCTGCGTTTCTCCGTCGGCGGTCACCGTTCCAACCTTCATTGCCGCACTGCTGGGGAAGGCGTTGCGGTCGATGATGCGGCGGCAGAGCTGCTTGTTGACGAAGTCCATCACCACGATGCCGAGCCGGGGGTTTTCCTTCGCCGTCTTGCTGCCGGGTGTAAACAGGTCGTCATTGTAAATCAGGTCATTCATGTACTTGGCGGCGCCAAGGGGCGTGCTGCCATAGTGGTCGCTGCCGGTTTTGCTGGTGTAGTTGAACACAAAATCTTTTTTCTCGATCTTCGACGCACCTGGCAGCGTGTATGTACCATTGAGCTGATAGACGGTGTTGAATACCTGCCTTTTCTTATTGTCGTCAGGGCTGGAATAATCGTCCTGAATATAGACCGAGACCTTGCTTTCGGATTCAATCCTCTGGGCGTAGTGATTCCTGTCCTTGTAGCTGTCGTCCCATTTTGTGAGATCCGGCCCCGTGTAGCTGTAAAGGCTGCTTTCTCCGGCTCCGCTCATGTCCACCCGGGTCATCAGGACGATCTTGCCACGCGCCTGCCCCAGCGTCGGACTGGTCATCCGGCTCTGCGCAGCCACGAGGGTGTTCGGGAAGGCTGTCTCCGTCCAGCAGTAAAAGCGATTGGGGTAATTGGCAGTATACTCATTGAGAATATTTACCAGCGCCAGTCTGCCCTTATCTTCGTCGCCGCTGTCGATCTTCAGCGTCACGATCACGGTCTCGGTTTGGTGCTTATCAAGATACCGAATGACAGTATCCAGCACGGAGCGGAGGG
>ENA-OUQW01002988-OUQW01002988.1-human-gut-metagenome-genome-assembly--contig:-NODE-2988-length-13056-cov-4.804015_pt1 | contig 13056 bp, 10 predicted proteins | sample MGYA00248464_ERZ548849 | MGnify/ENA primary metagenome ERZ548849 (study PRJEB26491, sample SAMN04978193) | human gut metagenome | host: Homo sapiens | study: EMG produced TPA metagenomics assembly of... | reverse complement strand
GACCATCAACAAATTCTCCGGCGGCCGTAAATATATCAGTGGAAACCGCTGTGAGCGTGGACTTGGAAAAGAAAAGAACAAGGATCATATCCCGAACCTTTTCGACTATAAATATAAGAGAATTTTTTCCTACGAGCCACTTTCCGCAGACAAGGCATCCCGTGGACAGGTCGGTATCCCTCGTGTTCTGAACATGTTTGAGAATTACCCGTTCTGGTATACTTTCTTTACCGAACTGAAATACCAGGTGGTGCTTTCTCCGACTTCCACACGTAAGATCTATGAGCTGGGTATCGAGTCCATCCCAAGTGAGTCCGAATGCTATCCTGCAAAACTTGCTCACGGACATGTCACATGGCTGATCCGTAACGGTGTGAAGTTTATCTTCTATCCGTGCATCCCTTACGAGCGCAACGAGTTCCCGGATGCAGTCAACCACTACAACTGCCCGATCGTTACTTCCTATGCGGAAAACATCAAGAACAATGTGGACGAACTTAACGATCCGTCCATCACTTTCCGCAACCCGTTCCTGGCATTTACTTCCGAAGAAATCCTTACAAACCGCCTTGTGGAAGAATTCCCGGACATTCCTGCCGCCGAGGTAAAAGCTGCCGCCCATAAAGCCTGGGAAGAACTTGCAGCCGTACATACGGATATCCAGAAAAAGGGTGAGGAAACCCTGCAGTACCTGAAAGAAACCGGCCGCCGCGGAATCGTTCTTGCAGGCCGTCCATACCATATTGACCCGGAAATCCATCACGGTATCCCGGATATGATCAACAGCTACGGAATCGCCGTATTTACCGAAGACTCCGTTGCACACCTTGGACATCTGGAGCGTCCCATCCGTGTCAACGACCAGTGGATGTATCACTCCCGTCTCTACTCTGCCGCAAATTTTGTAAAAACAAGAGAGGATCTGGATCTGATCCAGCTGAATTCCTTCGGATGCGGACTTGATGCCGTTACCACCGATGAGGTTTATGAGATCCTGGATGGAAGTGACAAGATCTACACCTGCCTGAAGATCGATGAGGTCAACAACCTGGGTGCGGCAAGGATCCGTATCCGTTCCCTGATCGCTGCCATCCGTGCAAAACAGGCACAGAATAAAAAAAGGAACATCAATCCGGCTTCCATTGAGAAGATATCCTTTACCAAGCAGATGCGTAAGGAGTACACCATTCTCTGCCCGCAGATGTCTCCATTCCACTTCGGAATCTTTGAGGCTGCTTTTAAAGCATCCGGCTATAACCTGGAAGTCCTCCCCAACGACAACAAGCATGCTGTTGATGTGGGCCTTAAATATGTAAACAACGATGCCTGCTATCCGTCCCTGATGGTTGTGGGACAGATCATGGATGCTCTTCTTTCCGGCAAATATGACCTGAACAAAACTGCAGTCATCATGTCTCAGACAGGCGGCGGCTGCCGTGCCTCCAACTATATCGCATTCATCCGCCGTGCTCTGAAAAAAGCCGGCATGGAACAGATTCCGGTTATCTCCCTCAACTTAAGCGGACTGGAAAGCAACCCTGGCTTTAAGCTGACACTGCCGCTGATCAGGCGTATCGTTTACGGTGCCGTATTCGGTGATATCCTGATGAAATGCGTATATCGCATGCGTCCTTACGAGCTGGAAAAGGGTATCGTAAACCGCAAGCACAAAATCTGGGAGCAGCGCGTCATTGCCTTCGTAACAGGCAGCAGCGTCAGCCATGGTACCTTCAAAAAAATGTGCCGTGAGATGGTCCATGATTTTGATACGATCCCGATCTCCGATGAGAAAAAGCCTCGCGTTGGTATCGTAGGTGAGATCCTTGTCAAGTTCCTGCCTGCTGCCAACAACCACCTGGCAGATCTTCTGGAGGCAGAAGGGGCAGAACCGGTTGTTCCGGATCTTATTGACTTTATCTGCTACTGCTTCTACAACCAGAATTTCAAGGTTGAAAAGCTTGGATTCAAGAAATCCAAGGCAACCATCGCAAATCTTGGTCTCAGAGCCATCGACTGGCTGAGAAAAACAGCAAATGAGGCCCTGGAGCAGAGCCGCCACTTTACACCGGCCGCAGATATCCGTGATCTTGCAAAAATGGCTGCGCCCATCGTTTCTGCCGGAAATCAAACCGGTGAAGGATGGTTCCTGACCGGAGAGATGATGGAACTCATCCACGGCGGTGTCCCGAACATCGTCTGCATCCAGCCTTTTGGATGCCTGCCGAACCACATCGTAGGAAAAGGTGTCATCAAGGAAGTTCGCCGTGAGCATCCGGAAGCCAACATTGTTGCCATCGACTACGATCCAGGTGCCAGCGAAGTAAACCAGCTGAACCGAATCAAACTGATGCTTTCCACAGCACAGAAGAATCTGCATAAAGACGATAAAAAAGACGCATAACAAGAAATGCAGGTTACAAACATCTTTTTCCCAAAAACAAATTCAAAGCTGCACAGCCGCAGGATCCCTGCCGGCTGTGCAGCTCTTTTTATTTCAGATATGATTCCTGTCAGACAGATTTTTTCTCTGATCCATCACTCTTCACAGGAGGCTTTGCACGGAGCATCAAAGCTCGGGTTAAAGGCATAGAAATTTTTGGCATCCAGCTGCTCCTGCACGGATCTCAGTGCTTCACCGAAACGCTGGAAATGGACTACCTCTCTTGCCCGAAGGAAACGGATAGGATCTGCAACCTCCGGGATATTTTTCACCACCCGGAGGATATTATCGTAGGTGGAGCGTGCCTTCTGTTCTGCTGCCAGATCTTCAAACAGATCCGTGATCGGATCACCCTTACTCTGGAATTCGCAGGCATTAAACGGCACTCCTCCTGCAGACTGTGGCCAGATTCCCACTGTATGGTCAATATAATACGGCCCAAGTCCGCTGTTCTCGATTTCTTCCATAGAAAGATCCTTTGTCAGCTGATGAACAATGGTAGATACAATTTCCAAATGGGCTAGTTCTTCCGTGCCCACATCATTCAGCACCGCTGCGACCATCCGGTTCGGTGCGGTAAATCTCTGAGAAAGATACCGCATGGAAGCGCCAATCTCGCCATCGGGCCCGCCGTACTGACTGGCGATGAACTGTGCCAGTTTTGCATTGGGCGTCTTGATATTTACAGGATACTGGAGTCTTTTTTCATAATTCCACATAACTATCTGCACCCTCCTTCCTGTTCCCACGGAAACGGCTGCTCCATCCACTGCCAGGAGCTAAGATTGCTGTCGTTTCCGGTATCGATGGTCAGCGGACCATAAAGTTTCGCATATTTTTTCAGAAGTTCATTTCTTCTGGTGCTCAGTTCGCTGTAATACTCAAGAGCTCTTTTTTCCCTTGGATGTGTATCTAGGAAAAGAAGAAGGTCATCAATGGCAAAGCTTACCTGGTCAATGGACTGTAACAGTTCTTTTTTTGAAGTACAGTTTCCGGACATCATCTACGGCCTCCTCTCCTGCCACAGAACGGCTTGCAAAGCTCAGGAAAGATTGTTCCAACCTGAAGCGCCTTTTTCAGTTCAAACGTAGGTGCAAATTCCTGGCATGGCACATAAGCCATTGCAGGAACCAGATGTTTAAGATGCGAATACATCTCCTGGTCAGCACGGTTTCCGGTTCCCGGCATGTTACAGCTACAGGTTTCCTTCGGCATGTTCTGCTTCATGCTGTTGCAATGATTCCCGTTCTGGCTGCCGTGATTTGCCATATCTGAAGATGAACAATCGTTCCGGGCTGCCATCCCGCCATTCATCCCGCAGGTATACTGATATGGCCGGCATCCCGAACGATTCATCTGAAATCTATCCATAAGCGAAATCCTTTCATTCATGATCACGCTATATTTTATGACAGTTTTTTAAACTTGTGAAAACAGGAATGTTCACTTTCCTTCACATATATCTATCTTTCTGCCATTTTTTTCTATATATACAGGAAAATATTACTGTTTAAAAATCAGATATACAGTGCTATAATATCCTTGCCTATCTTTACACGGATGGGCGCTTTTACTTATGATTTGTAGCCCTGACCGGCTATTGAAGGAGGAAATTATGCAGGTAATTATTGTAGGCTGCGGAAAAGTCGGTAGAAATCTTGCAGAGCAGCTTCAGGCAGAGGATATTGATATCACTCTCGTCGACGTTATTGCCGACAAGATCAATGATCTCTGCGAAAATATCGACGCTATGGGAATCGTCGGTAATGGTGCCAGCATCAATACTTTAATGGAGGCAGGCGTTGATACTGCAGATATCCTGATCGCAGTTACCGCTTCTGACGAGCTGAACCTTCTCTGCTGTCTGATCGCGCAGAAGGCCAACCACTGCCAGACTATCGCCCGCGTCCGTAACCCCATTTATGAAAAAGAAATCGGATTCATCAAAGAACGTCTTGGTGTTACCATGATCATTAACCCGGAGCTTGCCGCTGCCCAGGAAATTTCACGGCTTCTCCGTTTTCCATCTGCGATCAAGATTGACACCTTTGCACGTGGTCGTGTAGAACTTCTCAAGTTTAAAGTTCTCCCGGAATTCAAGCTGGACGGAATGAGCGTTTCCCAGATCTCAGATGCTTTCCGAAGTGATATTCTGGTCTGCGCGATTGAAAGCCGTGACAATGTATCCATTCCTGGTGGTGATCACATTATACACGACGGAGATATGGTTTCTATCCTAGCCTCTCCGCTTAATGCAGCGGCATTTTTCCGTAAGATCGGTCTCAAGACCAATCAGGTCAAAAACTGTATCATCGTAGGTGGCGGAACCATTTCCTATTATCTTGCCCATGCACTTCTGGATATGAAGATCAGTGTCAAGATCATCGAGCAGAACAAAAACCGCTGTGAGCACTTAAGCGAACTGCTTCCAGATGCGACTATCATCAATGGTGACGGAACGAACCGTTCTCTTCTGCTAGAAGAAGGACTTTCCGAGTCCGAATCCTTTGTCACTCTGACAAATCTGGATGAGGAAAATGTATTTCTTGCTCTCTTTGCCAAAAGCATCTCCGATGCCAAGCTGGTTGCCAAGGTCAACCGTCTGGAATTTGATGATGTCATCGACTCCCTGGATATCGGAAGTGTCATCTACCCGAAAAATATCACTGCTGATTATATCCTGCAGTATGTCCGTGCCACTCAGAACAGCATCGGCAGCAACGTAGAAACCCTTTATCATATTCTGGATGGCAATGCAGAAGCACTGGAATTTGCGATCCGTGAGGAATCTGCCGTAACTTATATCCCTCTTGCAGAGCTGAATCTCCGCAAGAATCTTCTGGTGGGATGCCTGAACCGCAACGGCCGCATCCGCATTCCCCGTGGTCAGGATACCATTCAGGTAGGCGACACGGTCATCATTGTAACCACTCACAAAGGCCTCCGTGACATCACAGACATACTTGCAAAATAGAGGTACTGAAAAATGAATTATTCAATTATTGTTTATATCCTGGGATGGATCATGAACGTGGAAGCAGTCTGCATGTTGGTTCCCAGTATCACAGCCCTTATCTACCGTGAAAAAGCCGGAATCGCCTTTGTGATCACAATTCTGGCATGCCTGGCGATCGGTGTTCCACTGGTCAGCCGCAAACCGTCCAAGAAAGCGTTTTACGCCCGTGAAGGCCTTGTGACTACTGCTTTAAGCTGGATCGTCCTCAGTATTGTCGGTGCTGTGCCGTTTGTGCTCAGCGGGGCTATCCCGAATCCCATTGATGCTTTTTTTGAGATTGTTTCCGGTTTCACTACAACCGGTTCCAGTATTCTCTCCGATCCATCACAGATGCCTTACAGCATCAATATCTGGAGATGTTTTTCCCACTGGATCGGTGGTATGGGTGTTCTGGTATTTATCCTGACACTGCTTCCGCTTGCAGGTGGCTATCATATGAACCTTATGAAGGCAGAAAGCCCCGGTCCTTCCGTAGGAAAGCTTCTTCCAAAAGTCCAGTCAACTGCCAAGATCCTGTACAAGATCTACATTGCACTCACTGTTGCACTGATCATCCTCCTGCTTCTTGGGGGGATGCCTCTTTACGACAGTCTCTGTGCAGCATTTGGAACTGCCGGAACCGGTGGGTTCGGAATCAAATCCGACAGTATGGGAAGTTACAGCTTATATATTCAGATCGTCATCACTATCTTTATGATCCTGTTTGGCGTAAACTTCAATGTCTATTTTCTTCTTCTCACCAGGAAGTTTTCTCAGGCATTGAAATCTGAAGAGGTCCGCTGCTACTTCTTTGTGATCATCGCTTCTGCCCTGATGATCACTTTCAACGTCCGGCATCTGTTTGACAATGTGTGGGAAGCACTTCAACAGGCATTTTTCCAGGTTGGTTCTATTATCACCACCACCGGTTATGCCACTACGGATTTTAACCAGTGGCCTGCGGTATCCAGAACGATTCTGGTACTGCTTACCTTCTGTGGTGCCTGTGCTGGCAGTACAGGCGGCGGAATCAAGATTTCCCGTCTTCTGCTTCTTGCAAAATCTGTTCGCAAGGAACTGCATCTTTATCTGCATCCCAATGCAGTAAAAAAGATCAAAATGGACGGAAAAGCGGTGTCTCACGAAGTTATGCGTGCCACCAATATTTATATGATCGTTTATCTGATGATCGTGGCTACATCTATCTTTATCATCAGTTTTGATGAATTTGATCTTGTAACAAATTTCACAGCCGTAGTCACCACTTTAAACAATGTGGGTCCCGGTCTTTCCCTGATCGGTCCTACCGGAAACTTCGGGATCTTTTCTCCGCTGTCCAAGCTGGTCCTTTCTTTCGATATGCTGGCCGGCCGACTGGAGTTATTCCCGATTCTGATTCTTTTCCTCCGGGAAACCTGGAAAAAATTCTGACAAAAATAAAACCGGAGAAACGGACTTCTTTTTTATCCGTCTCTCCGGTTTTTATTTTCTGCATACAGGCATAATCGTTATATTTCAAGCATATTTTGTCATGTTTGCGTCATAAATCGCATTTTTTCACATTTATTTCAAATGTTAGACACACTTTCTTCACATTTTTCCTGTATATTGTTAGCCATAGAAGGTGATGAGCTTTCTATAATATTTTTCTTTTTCATACGCGCCGGTACGAAAGTACCGGCCTCCTTCCATTTATGGGGTATTTTTTTCCACCCCTTCGTAATCGAATTCCGGAATGAAGCTCTCGGAAGCAGTTTCCCCCTCCTGTATAAATCCATTCTGAATTCCCATCTCTACAGCAGCATCCAGAACTTTTTCGTATTCCCGTTTTGTTACTTTTCTGTTTAATTCCTTAAATTCTCCAAATTCCCTCACCGGTGTATACTGATTCATAATACTGATGTAAATCTCTTCCCCGTAGGTTTCATGAAGATAGCGCAGAACTTTCCTGGAATTTCTCGTATGTCCTGGCAGGATCAGATGGCGGACAATGGTTCCTTTCCTGATATATCCATCTTCTCCAAACTGACAGCTTCCACTCTGACGTACCATCTCTTTAATCGCAGCTTTTGCCCTTTCCACATAGTCCGGTGCATGAGAAAATTTCTGTGCCAGATCCGGTTCCATATATTTGAAATCCGGAAGATAAATATCCACATATCCTTCCAGCAGTTTCAATGTTTCCAGTTTTTCATAACCACTGGAATTATACACTACAGGAAGATCCATTCCCTGCATTCTTGCAAGATTCAGTGCCTTTATAATCTGCGGTACATAATGTGCACCTGTCACCAGATTGATATTGGCAGCACCTTTTTCTTTCAGTTCCAGAAAAATTTCTCCAAGCCTTTCCACACTTACTGCCAATCCTCTGCTTCCAATAGCAATATCATGATTCTGGCAGAAACAACAACGCAGCCCGCATCCGGAAAAGAACACCGCTCCGGAACCTTTTGTTCCGGAAATGCAGGGTTCCTCCCACATATGCAGTGCTGCTCTTGCCAGATAAATTCTCTCATCCATGCCACAGAAGCCTTTTTTCCCTGCACCCCGGTCTGCCAGGCATTCTCTTGGACAAAGAGCACAAGCTGACATAATTTCTTCCGTACAGTGCGCGCTCCCTGCCATACTGCTGATTTTATTTTCATTCTCCACTTTCACTTTTCTCCTGATCTTTCTTCCACTATCGTTATTTTCTGTTATCTAGTACTAGTTTAGCACATCACGTCTGCTGCCAACAAGGCTTTCTCTGTTTACACTATATCCTTAATATAGTACAATGGATTTCATGGAATCTTAAGAATTTACCCCTTTCGTCTTAATTTCCGGCTGCTATTCTAATAACATCAGGGAGGTACAAAAAAGTGGCTAACATACTTGTTTGCGATGACGACAAAGACATCGTGGAAGCTATCGAAATCTATCTTACGCAGGAAGGCTATCACATTCTGAAAGCCTATGACGGACAGGAAGCACTGGATATCCTGAACAGCGAAACTGTAGATCTGCTGATCATCGATGTGATGATGCCCCGTCTCGACGGGATCCGGGCAACGGTCAAGATCCGGGAATGCAATCCTCTGCCCATCATCATCCTGTCCGCAAAATCTGAAGACACGGACAAAATCCTTGGCCTTAACATCGGTGCAGATGACTATATCACCAAACCTTTCAATCCTCTGGAGCTGATCGCCAGGGTAAAATCCCAGCTGCGCCGGTACACACAGCTTGGCTCCGCTGCACCGGCAGCATCAGAACACATCTACACAACCGGAGGTCTTACGGTAAACGATGACAAAAAAGAGGTGCTGGTAGATGGAGAAGCGGTACGGATGACGCCCATCGAATATAATATCCTGCTTCTTCTTATGAAAAATCCCGGACGTGTTTTTTCCACCACGCAGATCTACGAGAGCATCTGGAATGAAGATGCTCTGGCCGCGGATAACACGGTAGCCGTCCACGTCCGTCACATTCGCGAAAAGATTGAGATCAACCCCAGGGATCCCCGCTATCTGAAAGTTGTCTGGGGCCTGGGCTATAAAATCGAAAAACTGAGCCGGTGAGCCAGCCGACCATGAAGTATCTGTGCTTCAGAAAGGGGTATTATGAATAAAAATAAACATACGGAAAAAAAACGTTCATTTATGCGCATTCCTGCTCTTGTCCTTGCCCTTATCCTGCCTCTGATCATGGTCTTTTCAGCGGCACTGGTGATCCAGGCAGGTATCCGGATGGACTCTGCCGAGGATCTTAAAACAAAGGATTATTTCCAGACCTCTGCTTTTGCTGACAGCTTTTACTCAAAAGCTTCCACGATCCTGTCCGGAATCTCAGCCAGAGAAATCCTGGATAAAACAAACGAAGCTGCATACATTGATCTCGGAGAGCTTTATAACGGAGATTCTCTCTCCTTCAAAAACACCTCCGGACTAGCCTATTCCTTCAATGATCTTAAGGAATGGAGCTCACAGACGATCCATTCCAATGATAGCTGGATCGTCCTGAGCCTTACCACCCCGGAGGGTGAAACAAAATATATGTACTATTCCGATTTCAAAAAAGCTCTGGAAGACGGAACCCTGCAGCTAAATGCCAACTCCGGTGCCCTGAAATACGAGGGAATTTCCCAGAAAGACTGGATTGAGAGGATTCTTTCCGCTCTGAGCGCCGAATATGCAGACGGCGGCATCCAGTCACAGGAACCTCTGAAAAACATCACAGACAAAAACGGAAACGTGGTTTACACAGATGTGGCAGATATGCTCACTCCAATCTTTGAAATCCCCTGTGCACCGGAAGGTTACGACAGTCTCCTGGATTACATGAATTCCACCTCATCCAAAACCAGGAATTTCAAAGGGAACCTGAACGATGCCTTTGAGCAGCTGGATAATGCCCGGGATCTTTTTTCCAGCTGGACAGAAGCTGCTCAGACACTGGAGGAGTACAGCAGTGATAATTCCAATATCCATTATGCCTATACGGATAACACCTCACAGAAAATCTTCACAAATACAGATGCAGCCTATACTTCCGACCTGACTGATATTTCCGGTTTTTCAGACAAAAAGCCTTACGTGTTCCTAACTGTCAACGAAGCTGCCACAGATGAGAAAAATGCCCGGAATGGTCTTATGAATCTGAACCTTTCCGCTGCTGCAAACTCTTCTGTAGGAAGCTGGATCGATCTCCTTCGAAACTCCACATACGATGAAAACTGCAGTTTTCTTGCCTGGATCAATGATACCAGCCTTCCTGTACAGGATTCCATTAAAACTGACAGACAGCATTTCCTGACTTACCGTACTTTATTTATCCCGGCTGCTGTGATCACCATGATCAGTTTTCTGCTCTTTATCATAGATTTTATCTGGCTTACTGTCCACACCGGAAGAAGAAATTCCGCTAGCGGTAATACAGACACTGCTCAACCAGAACTGAACTTTTTTGACAGGATCTATACGGAAGCAGCAGCAGGACTTGTGTGTATCCCGGCACTTGGTGTATTGACCGCAGGACTGAGCGTGCAAGCTTCCACCTATAACCTTGTCTCCTCCCTGATCATCCTGGGTATCACGATTTTCCTGATCACGTGCCTGTTCTGGATCGGCTATTTAAGCCTGATCCGCAGGATCAAAGCTCGCACCCTGTGGAAAAACAGCCTGCTTCGCAAATGCCTGAAGCTTCCCCGTCTGTGTCTTTGCAAAGCCGGTAAGCTGATCGATTTTTTCTCCAGGAATACCATCAGCAGAATACGCATGATAGTGGGACTTGGCGTATTTCTATTCCTTGAATTTTTCTTCAGTGCCCTGCTCGCGGCATCTGATGGATGGTTCCTGATGTTTTTGCTTCTATTCCTTCTGGATCTGGGTGCGCTTTTCTGCGTCTACAAAATTGCTCTTGGGCGTGAACTCCTCCTTGATGGCCTGAAACGGATCACCGATGGAGAGCTCACTTACAAGATCCCGGAAAAGGAACTCCGTGGTGATCAGAAGGCAATGGCACAGTATATCAACCGCATTGGTGACGGGCTGGACGCTGCCGTGGAAAAAAGCCTCAAAGATGAGCGTATGAAAACCGAATTGATCACCAATGTCTCCCATGATCTGAAAACGCCGCTGACTTCCATCATCAATTACATTGATCTGCTGAAAAGGCTGAACCTCAAAGATCCGGAAGCACTGAAATATCTTGAGATCCTGGACTCAAAGGCACATCGTCTGAAAAGTCTGACCGAAGATGTAGTGGAAGCTTCCAAAGCCAGTACCGGAAATCTTTCTCTGGAAATGACGGAACTGAACTTTGTGGAAATGCTTTACCAGGTGATGGGTGAATTCGAAGAACGGATGGAAAACAGACATCTGACCCTGATGACACATCTGCCTGATTCTCCTGCCATGATCTATGCCGATGGCAGACGGATGTGGCGTATCCTTGAAAATCTTTTCGGCAATATTCTGAAATATGCCATGGAGAACACAAGGGTCTATGCAGAAGTTCTTCTGGAAAAAGATCAAGTCATCTTTACCCTGAAAAATATTTCCGCACAGCCTCTGAACATTCCGGCTGAAGAACTGACCGAACGTTTCATCCGCGGCGATGTTGCCAGAAATACAGAAGGCAGCGGACTTGGATTATCCATCGCACAGAGCCTTACCCAGCTTCAAGGTGGCACCTTTAAACTTTATCTGGACGGTGACCTTTTCAAAGTCTGCTTAAGGTTTCCACAGAAGATCTCTCCCACAGCCTTATCCGCACCGGAAGATCCACATTCCGAAACACCTTCTTAACCATTCATAAAAAAACAGCAGCGGAAGCCCTGATGATATGATGAATCAGGAGCCAGGCTGCTGTTTTTCTCTTATTTTTGTTCTCTTTTACACTTTAATGGTGATCTCACGGTCTGTCCGGTTATATTTATAATACCGTACTCCGGCTGCATCCAGCATTTTTTTGGATGCGATCACCGACGGAGTATCTGCATATTTATCACAGTCGTATACGATAGTCCTGATCCCTGCCTGGATAATAGCCTTGGCACATTCGTTGCAAGGAAACAGGGACACATAAAGCTTGGCACCTTCCAGACTTCCTCCTCGGTAGTTCAGGATGGCATTGAGCTCACTGTGTGTCACATAAAGATATTTGGTATCCAGCGGATCTCCTTCTCTTCCCCAGGGAAACTCATCATCGGAACATCCATTTGGAAATCCATTGTACCCCATTGACAGGATCTTGTTATCTTCACTTACGATACAGGCACCAACCTGTGAATGCGGGTCCTTGGAACGCATGCCGGAAAGCATGGCAACACCCATAAAATACTCATCCCAGGAAAGATATCCCTGTCGTTTCTGTCCTTTTTTATCCATACAGAATCCTCTTTTTCTATTGGTTTCTTACTGATCGATCAATCCTCGATCATGTTGATCCTTCTGATATGACGCTCATCACCGGAAAACGGTGTATCCAGGAATGTGTCCACAATCTTCAGAGCAAGTCCCGGACCTACTACACGACCTCCCATAGCCAGAATATTGGCATCGTTATGAAGTCTTGTCGCTTCTGCAGTAAAGCAGTCCGTACAAAGTGCGGCACGGATTCCTTTGAATTTATTTGCTGTGATGGAAATTCCGATTCCTGTACCACAGATCAGAATACCTTTCTCACACTCACCGTTTACAATAGCCTCGGCAACTTTTTTTCCGTAAACCGGATAATCGCAGGAGCTTTTATCGTAGCAGCCTACATCCTTTACTTCATATCCTTTTTCTTTTAAATGTGCTATCACAGCTTCCTTCAGATCAAATCCGCCATGATCACTGCCTATTGCTATCATCTGTTTCCTCCTGATCTGCATCTATTATTTTATGACCTGCTGCCTTCAGCAGCCTGTTCATAACAGCCTGTCCGATCCCTTTATCCGAAAAGCCTTCCGTATACATGAAGTCCATTCCTTCATCATCAAACTCACGGAGCATCCGGAAAAGGTCCTTTGCGATCTGCGCAAGATCATCCCTGTTTCCCGTTACCTTAACGGAATCCGCCTGATAGGCGCTGCCATCTTCCCCTGCAGCGATCACGCCGACTTTATATCCCTGCGCACGCTTTTTATCTA
>ENA-OUQW01002976-OUQW01002976.1-human-gut-metagenome-genome-assembly--contig:-NODE-2976-length-13096-cov-4.202669_pt1 | contig 13096 bp, 9 predicted proteins | sample MGYA00248464_ERZ548849 | MGnify/ENA primary metagenome ERZ548849 (study PRJEB26491, sample SAMN04978193) | human gut metagenome | host: Homo sapiens | study: EMG produced TPA metagenomics assembly of... | reverse complement strand
TCATGATGCAAAAATAAGAATTTTAACGCAATCCCCCAAGTTTTCAGACTGAGCCAAATGATGTTACAAATGTCGGTTTTACCGTTGATGCTGGATTAATTCAGCGTCTAGGATATGAATTGGTTGGTCGCGCTGAGACAGCTGTTTCTGAGCTAATTAAAAATTCATATGATGCTGATGCGACAGTTGTTGATGTCGATTTTATCAACGTATCTACTCAAGGAGGTTCATTAATCATATCTGATAATGGACTCGGCATGACAAAACAACAATTAATTAATGGGTTTATGAGAATTTCATCTACTGACAAACTCCATAATCCCACATCTATACGTTTTAATAGAACAAAGGCAGGAAAGAAAGGAATAGGAAGATTTGCTGCACAGCGTTTAGGTGAACGGTTGATTCTTGTTACACAAACTAAAGAATCTACAAATGCAATACAAATTGAGATTGATTGGGATAAATATTCTATTGATAAAGATATAACAGCTATTACTTTCCCTATACGAAATATCCCAAAAGAAAAAGTAGAAGGAACAACGATAAAAATACATGGTCTTAGAGAAAAATGGACAGAGGCATCTATTAAGCGTATATATCGATATGTATTAGATCTGTTTCAGCCGGATTATTTATCAGAGCGGAGTAAAGTTGATAATCTAGCTATTCAAAATGAAGAAACATTTAAAGTAAATTTCAATTTAGTCTCTAATGAAGGAAAACGTTCGTTTTTAAATGATCAAATATCAGTATTTAATAAATCATTAGCCATTTTTGAGGGGTATGTCGACAAGAATCATCATGGAATCATCACAATAAAAAGTGAAAGTCTTGATATAGATGATACTATGGAGATTACATATAAAGACGAAGAGAACAATTATTCTGCGCTTACAGATGTATATTTTAAAATTCACTATTTTATTTATGACAGACCGATATACTATGGAGATAGGATATCCGGACCTGAATTAAAAAAAATTCAAGAATTGTCTAAAACCGCAAGTGGAGTTAGACTTTATAGAAATGGCTTCAGAGTATTGCCATATGGAGAGCCTAAAGATGATTGGACAAATATTGATAAACGGTGGAGTACTGAATCTGGCAAAATCAATATTCCTTTGAATAATCAGAACTTATTTGGCTTTGTAGAAATAATCGACCCTACTGGTAATATTTTTGAAGAAACAGCTAGCCGCGAAGGACTAATTGAAAATGATGCCTTTAATCAGTTGTCCGATTTTATCAATAAATCACTCATTGCAGCCAGAGGTAGGATTGCTGAAAGAATCAAAGTATTTAAAGAAAAGCAAAATACTGATGATTTTACCCAAGATTCTTATACAAAGGAGCATACCACTCAGGAAATGTTCATTAAATTGAAGAATCTTATTGATGGTAAGTATATTCAAGATGCGAACACTAAAAATGAAGGACAAGATACAGATCGTGATAAAAAAGAAGGACTTGAAATAATAAAGAAACTTGAAAATCTAATAGAAGAGGCTGGTATGCTTAGAGTTTTAGCAGGCCTAGGATTGACTATTGGAGAGTTTACACACGAAATGAAGCAATTCCATTCTTCTGTATATAGTCATATAAGTAAATTAAATCAATTGAATCTATGTAATGAAGCTCAAGAACAAATAAATGAGATAAAAGCTGTTTTTGACAATTTATTCAGTTATACTGATTATTTTGGTACAACAATTTCTCAAAACACAAACAGAAAAAAAACTCCGATTGATTTATTGGCAGTTTTGGATAGATTTGAAAAAACAATTAAAAACGACTTGGAGAAAAATAAAATTAATTTTAATGTGGACGCTTTTGATTTTGATGTTACAACGATTCCTATGCATAGTTCAGAGTGGAATTCCATTTTATATAATCTATATACAAACTCAAGAAAAGCGATTAAAAGAGCAAATGTTGTTGGTAAAATATTGATTGAAGTAGGCGTTGAAGAGAACTATGTGTTTATTAATTTCACAGATAATGGTGATGGCATTCCAAAAGAGAACATCAATCGAGTATTCAATGCATTCTTTTCAACCTCTACTCCTGCAAGTTTTGATGCCCCAAACGAAGAGCAGTTGATTGGTACTGGCCTTGGGCTAAAAATAGTTAAGGATATTATTGTTTCATATAAAGGTAGTATTTGTATCGTTCCTTCATATGAAGGATATTCTACTTGTTTTCAAATTAAAATTCCTAGAAATTAACAAATATAATCAACTATGGCTATACATTATTTTTATATTGATGATGATCCTGAGTCTCAAAAAAAAGTTGAAGGTTTTAATAGCGAAGAACTATCTATTTATGCCATGCAACATAAAGATTCTTGGGAGTTGCAACTAGAATTCTTAAAAGAATATGAAGATAAATATGATGGTTTAATTCTTGATTTAAAATTGGATGATCTTCCAAATGACAATAATATTCGAGCGAAATTCAGAGGAACTTCTATCGCTCAAGAAATTAGGACAAGACAAAAAGAAGGAATATTGAAAAGTTTTCCAATAATTCTGTTTTCTGCAAATGACAAGACACAGCAAGCTCTTGAAAAATCAGGAACTGATTTATTTGATATTATAATTGACAAATCAAAGTTGAATGAAATAGCATTTCCTATATATACAAGACAACTTATTGATTTGGCTAAAGGATATAAGTATTTGTGCGATTCTTCCTTGACAACAGAAAAAATATTTCAGATTGATATTCCTTTTATTGACACAAGATTTTTGAGTGAGTTTTGTGAATTAAGGAAGGCTCCTGTTCATATTCAAACCAAATTCTTAATTACGGAATTTTTAACGAAACAAGGATTGCTTATAGATGAGGATGTTCTCGCTGCTCGTTTGGGTATTAATAAAGCAATATCAACAGATTGGAATATGTTGTTGGAAGAACTTTCTAAAAATAAATATAATGGAGTCTTCAATAAAGGATGGCCACGTTGGTGGATGCATTTAGTAGAAAAATGGTGGAGCGAAAGCATTAAATCTGATTCTATTTTGCGTTCAACACCAGCAAAAGAAAGGGTTGAAATAATTAAACAAGCTACAGGCTTGGAACATTTGATCGCTGCTGAAAAAATAAGCAAAGCGGATAGTGATGAGTTTTGGACTCTCTGTAAGGGATGTCATCTTCCATTAGATCCAGTTGACGGATTAATCATTCAAGGTCAAGATAATTTATATCCATGGCAAGAACCTGAATATGTTTCTGTAGATGCAGCACTTTGGAGAAGGAATATTGACGACTGGATCAGTGTTGCTGATGTTGAAAAAGAAAGATATGATGAACTAAAGGTCATATATTCACGCAAAAAACAATAAACTATGGGAAATTCTATAGCATCAATTCAATATATAGCCAACATCCTCAAGAATAAGAAACTTTGTCTAGACACATCACCTATGACCAATGGATATAATAAAGGAGAAAGGACGTGGAATGTTGCAAGATTAAAATTTACAATAAAAGATAATATTCCAAGAAATACTATTCCCTTAGTTCAATTTTTGGATGTACTTTTAGATGTATCCTACAAAGAAACTGATAATACAGATATCCCAGTGTCACAGTACAGTTTCAGGGTAACTGTGGAGGGGAGGAATCAAAATGGATTGTTTAAATCGTCTTGGCATTTAGATTATGACAACAACAATGGTCAAGATTTTATTCATCCTCATTTTCATATAACTTGGGGTGGAAATAAAATGAAAAATTTAAATTTAGGTGAAGTATTACTATTACCAACTCCTCGCTTTTCGTATCCTCCTATGGATATAGTTTTGGGAGTTGATTTTATTCTTTCTAATTTTGTAAAGGTTGATATTTACAAGCAAATACAAAGTGATTCGCAATATAAAGCTGCGGTAAAAAAGGCACAAGAAAAATATTGGAAACCATATATTCTATCATTAGCACATCATTGGTGTGGTAATAATTGCCAAAAAGTTCAATTAACGAATATTAAAGCTAAAGATTTTCATCCTACTTTGATAGAATAAAGTTCATGCTTAAGACTGACATCATATGGCCAAATCACAGGCGTTACAAATCACGCACTGAGTGGGAACCTATAGGTTTCTTCTCAGATTGTTTGTGTAATGCAACACAGTTTGATTTGATGCTTGGATTCTTTTCATCTTCTGCTATTAGCGTACTTGCTAATGGATTTGCTACATTCCTTTACAATGGTGGCAAGATGAGACTTATCATAAATAATATATTAACAGAGAATGATAAATCGGCCATTGCAAAAGGTATAAATACAAATGTAGATTTACCATGTTTTGATTTATCTGATATACAGAATATATATAAAACTCTCACAGAAAGAGACAAACATTTTTTTGATTGTATAGCATGGCTTATTCGTAATGATAGAATAGAAATAAAAATAATTTCTCCCCCAAATAACGTAGGTATTTCTCATACCAAATCAGGGGTATTCTATGATGGAGTTAATATTGTTGGATTTGATGGCTCTTGTAACTTTTCAAGAACTGCTTTAATTGACAATATTGAAAGTTTGACTGTTTCTTGTGATTGGGATGGTACAATTGAAACTGCCAAAATCAATGCTATACATGAAGAGTTCGAACTGATTATTAAAGAGAAAGACAGAACGCTTTCCTATATCTCTGTTGAGAATATTTCAACCCAAATAACAAAAGTTATTGAGGATAAATCATTAGCAGATTTATTGGAGTCAGAATATAACATTTTAAACAAACAGACTCAACAGTACACTTCTGCATCTATATGCAGAGCTTTAGAAAGGGCTAAAGATAGAGTAGAAGCCATAATTGAGACTATTAGACAGGGTAATAAAAGCAAGTCTATTATTCTTAATTCTGTTCCAAGCTTTCCTTATTCATCAGGACCTAGAGATTATCAAAATCAGGCATTCGAGAATTGGAAAAGTAATAAGCAGAAGGGATTGTTTGCTATGGCAACAGGTACAGGCAAAACTATTACATCTTTAAATTGCTTGTTGGAAATATACAAAAGATGTGGATATTATAAAGCTATAATTCTTGTGCCGACAATTACATTGGTCAATCAATGGGAAATAGAATGTAAAAAGTTTAATTTTAATAATATAATCAAAGTCTGTTCTAAATTTAAGTGGCATGACGAAATCGATTCAATAACATTGAACGAACAGCTAAGGGGCAAGGATAATAAACTATCCTACATCATTATTTCGACCTATGCGTCATTTACTAAAACTGCGGTATTTAAAGCATTAACAGTTTTCCCTAAAACAAAATTGCTTCTAATAGCAGATGAAGCGCACAATATGGGAGCAAAGCGCATTATGGAACTTATGGATGGGATACCATATTTACGTCGTATTGGTTTATCTGCAACTCCGGAAAGACAATTCGATGATGTAGCGAATAAAGTTCTTCAACGTTTTTTTGGAGCAGAAGACAAATATACTTATGAATATTCAATGAAAGAGGCTATAGATAAAGGAGTTCTTTGTCGTTATTATTATTATCCTCATTTAGTAAAGCTAACGGCAACTGAAATGAATGAATATGCAGAACTTTCTATCAAATTAGCCAAATTCTTTAATAACGATAAATTCGACGAACACAATGAAATTCTCACAGCATTATTGTTAAAGCGTAAACGAATTATTCATAAGGCACATAATAAGTTAAAAGTATTCAGACAAATCATAGAGGAGAGATTCCAAGAAAAAGGAAATCTAAAATATACTTTAGTTTATGTACCAGAAGGTGTGAGACCTGATAACGAAGAGGCTGACTATTATGACTCCTTTGAGACTATGCCTAATGATGACTTTTCAGAACACTTAATAGATGAGTATTCTGCTGTTGTTAGAAATGTTGATAGTCATATTACAGTAAGAAAATTTACAGCCGAATCAAAAGATAGAGATTCTATGTTGGAAGGTTTTGCAGCAGGAGAAATCGAAGTACTTACTTCAATGAAATGTTTGGATGAAGGTGTAGATGTTCCAAGAAGTGAATTAGCAATATTTTGTGCTAGTACGGGAAATCCTCGACAGTTTATACAAAGGCGAGGAAGAATATTGCGCACGCATAAAGATAAACATATTGCTATAATTCACGATCTTGTTGTAGCTCCAGAAGTGAGTAGTGAGTCTGAGTCGTATTCTATGGAAAGGCGTTTATTAGAGAATGAACTTAAAAGAGTAAGAAACTTTTCATTACTTTCTGAAAATAGCGATGATACATTAAAAGAACTTGACGATATTACATCATATTATAACCTATCACTATTTTAAGTTATGGCAAAAAAATATGTAACTAATGGAGACAGAATTCTCCAAGCAGTCCTTGCAGATGAGGATTTAATTAGATTTGGCGAGTATAATCCTGCTGAATACAATGACTTGAATATAGCTTTATATTCTGACAATCTCGTTGTTAAAACTGTAGCTCAAATAATTTCTGGGGTAAATAATGGAGATAATAACAAAGAGATTTATACTGTAGTAACAAACTTCCTAAAAAATAATATCTAATGATAATCAAAAAAATTGTCATAACAAATTTTCGCAGCTATTATGGGGAAAACACTTTTGAATTATCAAATGGGTTGACTCTTATTATAGGTGGCAATGGCGATGGTAAGACAACTTTCTTTGAAGCTTTGGAGTGGCTGTTGAACACGTCTTTGGAAATTAAAGAGTTGTCAAATGTTTCAGAGATGCGCAAATCTGAACTATCCATTGGTGAAGTAGATACAATGTCTGTATCTATGCTGTTCGAGCATAATGGTGAAAAAGAAGTTACAAAGAGCTTGACTTTTGAAAAAATGTCGGATGGTAACTGCAAAGTAACCAATTATTCATTCCGTGGTTATGAGACAGATGGTGCAGAACGAATGCTTCGTACGGGGAAATCTCTTATTGACAGTTGTTTTGATTCCTATATCAGAAGATATTGTCTATTCAAAGGAGAGAGCCAATTGAATGTTTTTAATGAACCAACTGCTTTAAAAACTTTAGTTGATAAATTCTCCGATATTCGTAAGTTTGAAGATTTTGTTGAAGTAGCTTCAGACCTTGAGCAAAAGTCTGAAACTGCATATACAAAAGAATGTAAGTCAGATACAAAAGTCGCAAAACGTGTAGGTGAGTTACAAAGAAGAAAGGAAGAACTTGAAGGTAAAATTTCCGAACTAAGACGTGATATAAAAAAGCAAGAAGAGGTTGCTAGCACATATCAGCTAAAACTAGATGATTTGGAAAAGCATCAAGCGACGAGTGAAAGATATCAAGAAATTAAAGATCGCCTTAAAACGAAAAATGAGAAACTATCGCGGCTTAAAAGTTTGATTCTTGTCAATTATAATGCAGGACTTCTTGATAATTTCTGGATTCTGTCTCCGTACACACAAATTTTCAAAGAATTTCAGAAAAAAGTATCTGCTTTAAGCAAGGAAAAGAGACTTCAAAATGATCAAGATATTGCAACAAAGGCTGCTGCAAAAGCAAAAAAGGAAGTAGTTGATGAGATAGCTTCTTTTGCAAATGGTAAAAGCAAACTACCATGGTATCTTCCAGATGAGCAAACCACGCGCGAAATGCTTGATGATGAAATCTGTAAAGTTTGTGGCCGTCCTGCATTAAGAGGAACTGAGGAATATAAGTTCATGGAGGGTAAACTCCATGAATATATACGTCATATGCAAGAAGAGGCTGATATTAAGGCTAAAGAACTGGAAGAAAAACCATTATTCGAAGGGCGTGCCATAGAGGATTTACATGCTATGTCTATTAGTTTTGGAGGTACTACAGCAATGGAAATAGCAAAAAAATATCAAGAAGTCAAAGACCTTATAGAATTCGTTGATGACAGAAAAAAAGATATAGCTATTGTCGATGCAGAAATTCAAGAAATTGAAGATGAAAAATCACGCTTGCTTATACAAGCTGATGGTATTTCTGAAGATATGCTTGATAAAAATTTCAATGATATTAAAGGCTACTTTGAACAACGCAATAGAGCCGAGCAGCGTATTTCTGACTATAAGGCTGAAATGAAAGATTATCAGAATGATTTAGAAAGAGTTAGACAAGAATTTGATAGCTTAGATCCATCATCTGGCATGGCAAAAGTTTATGGCAAAGTTCATACTCTGTTAGATAAGGTTATGAAAGCTTTTATTAATGCAAAGAAAGAAAATCTACGTCGGTTCTTAGCTTCGCTTTCTGAGAAGACTAATGAATACTTCAAGTTACTAAATGAAAATGATTTTCGCGGTGAAATTCGTATTCGTCAAACGGCAAATGACTCCGCAGAAATTAGGCTCTTTAGTTCTAATGGAACATATATTAAAGATCCAGGTGGTGCTCAAGAAACTACTATGTATATGTCACTTCTATTTGCCATATCAGACTTGACTACATTAAAAAAGGAAGAAGACTATCCTCTGATTTTTGATGCACCTACGTCTTCTTTTGAGGATTTCAAAGAGAATGTTTTCTACAATATCATTGACAAAATTGATAAACAATGTATAATTGTTACTAAAGATTTGCTTGAGGTTGATAAGAAAACTGGTCATAAAACATTAAACACTGAAAAAATTGAGAGTATGACCTGCTCTGTATATAGAATTGAGAAAAAAGCCGGGTACGATCAAGAAGATTTGTCAACAATAAGAACAATAATAACTCCGATTAAATAATGGCAGCAGAAAAAATATTAGAAATTTGGGCAAAGCGCAATCCAGAATGGGAAACAAAATATGAAGATACTATTATCAAAGTTTTTTGTGATTATGGAAAAGGAACAACCAGTTATCAAGAAACACGCGCAAAAAAGTTTGGTGCTGGTTATGAAATATTTATCATTGCATTTTTCATTGGATTGTATTTTAATAAAACGAAAGAACTTGTTGCTGATAAGTCTAAACGCAAGAGTTTTGGATGGGCAATTGAGAACTGGGGTAATATCGAATCACGTTCAGGGCGTAAACAGTATTCTCGAATTAGAGAGTATATGTTTATGGCATTAGTTGCTAAAACAGAAGTTGATTGGATTGCACTTGACAAAGGAGAAATAACATCTCGTAAGGTGGTAGATTTGCTTATTGATAAGATGGAACAATATGCAAATTATGGTTTTGATTATATTGCTGACAAATTAGAAGATAATCCTGATCATTTCTTTAAAGATAGGGCATTCTTGAATGAAATCATCAAATTTATGATCTCATCAGAAGATGTTAAGGCAGATAATAATGACGATGAAGAAGCAGAATCTTTAGATTAGTCTTTCGGATTATAAACCTCTGATGTTAAAACAGATGGCTATGCCATAAATATCAATTCGGTTCTATAATGATTGCAAGGTACGGACTCTTTGGGATGAAAAACATTCAAAATGGAGGTTTTCGGATGTTGATATAGTTCGCGTAATCAATGATGAAGCGGATTATGCGAAAACGGGCGACTATGGTGTTAGCTTAAAAGAGACTGATAGCAGTTAGCATTCAACTCGTGAGTGTCACTTAAGAGTCCAAGCTCGAGGTTGCAAATGGTTAAAATAAGCCACCGATGCCCTTGAGTGTTAGTGTCTACAGACACTAATCCAGCATTATCCAAACAATAGAAGATGTCTGGCTGAACAGTTTAGAGCCCGGCAGTATAAAAAGTTTGCAACAGATTCACGCCTACTTGTTTGGCGGTCTGTCTGTATGAGTTTGTGGAACAGATTTATATCAAAAATATCATTACCGGAGACTTAACATTTGTAAGCCTCCGGTAAAGTGAGTATTGTAAAATAGAATTATTGATGTTAGATATTGCATAAGAAAGTATTACCCTCAAGAATAGGCACTGTCCAGAAAATGGCTTGACACAGTTTAGCTTTCACTACCCAATTCTTTTAAATATATTTTTTTATGTTCTGTTTCTTTGATTTGTTCTATTTTCTCAACCTGAAACCTGGTATTTCGTAAAAAATCTATTTGCATTTCATCGCCATAATTACGTATCTCAAAAAGATTTCGAGCCCTAGTTTTACCATTTTCCAAAGGTGAAATGATATAAACATTATTATACTTTTCTTGATGCCAATTATAGTTTGTGCATGTCAAATTATGAGGGATATTGATAATATCTCCAACTTTCATATCGCATTTGTCATAATCATTACAAAAGCGATATAAAATAGGATCAGCATTAATCGGTGCTTTATTTACCATATCATCTAAATTATCAAATAGATTTTGTATGAAATCTGTAACTCCTTCATAATAGTAATCATCCTTAAAAATATATGAATATTTACCTAAAAATAATCTCAATAATATTCTCTGTGCATCAGATAGTCCGAATTCAAGTTCCTTCTCCGTTGGCTCTTTTATTATTTTATTGTACTTTGATATTATTCTATCAGAAAGATAATTAAGTCGATCATTTATACCTTGCTCGCTCATCTCACCAATAGAAGTATCAAAAAATAGTTCTCCATAATTTGGATGTTCCTTGCAAAATTCATTTTCTGCATTAATGAAATATTGTAAATCTTTAACCATACATTTCTTTGTTTGTTATTTTGCAATTTTTATACAACAATTTTAGCTCATACTCTCACAATTTCCTCATATTTATATTGTGAAAATCATTCCATCTTCTACTGTCTCTTTCATACGAATATGTCAATACATTCATTGAAAAACGCTGATGTTCATCAATATTATCTAAAGACCAACTGCTATATTTTGAATAAACATATAACATTTTCAGACTTTCAACAGTTCCGTTTCCGGATGCATATCTCTGCATAACTGCATGTTTAACTTCAAAACATGAATTAGTCAATGTACTGTTCTGACCAGAAGATATCATGACCATATTACCCAGACAATCTCGTTTCCAAGCAACTTCCGGTCGAGATTCATCGTCCCAATAGAATCTGGTTTTGTCACCATACTCATCTTTAGGATGCTGTGGGGCAATGTGCTCAATGGAACGATTCCTTCTGAATACATATTTTTCAACGATATTGAGTAACTCATTTTTAAAGAATAACTCTCTTTGTTCCCATAAATAGTAATCTATTCTCCAAAACCAATATCTATCAATGGTTGTATATGTCAGATTATTATCGACAACGCTTTGTTCTGGATGCCATTTATTATCTATTGCTTTAAGTTTAGCAAGATATTCTGTAGCGTTAATATCAAGACTATTATTAATTGAAACAAAACATTCCAAATAGGTAAGCAATTGGGGCATCCACATATAATATGTCATAGCTGATGAAGCGGAATATAGCATAGCAAGATACATCCTAACCTTCATCTTCTCTTTGTCATCTCCTTTATATAATTTAAATGGGTAAGGCTCCTCATCTTCATCGTTCATTCTAATTATGAAATAATCCGTAATCAGGCGATACAATCCTAGTTTCCGCATAAAAGTTTCTGCATCAAGACCACGTTTGTCAAAGGCCCACTTGAAAGTGTCACATAGTTTTCTCACATCAAAGAAATCTGTAACAAGCATACCTTCTACTGCCTTTCCATCCTTTTCTTGTTCAGAAATATTCATATTAAGGCATATATATAATACCTGCAAAAGAAATTCCGGAAATGTTAGGAGTGAATGTTCATCAGTACGTCGTTTTATAATCTTATATGGATTCTCAGTATTGATGGCTATGTCACCAATAGCTATAGAGGTAGCTTCCAAGTCCTGATTGTCATCAGAATCTTCTTCCTCTTCAATATCAAATTTAGTTTGATATTTTTCAAATGCATTATCTATAATTCCGTTTTGGATTATCTCAGACATAGCATTTTTATAACGATTCCTCAAGCTGTCGAGCTGTTCATTGTTATGTTTTCTGAGAATCATCTTCTCCATTATGCTACAAGCATTCCAAAGAAGAGTATATTTTTCCTTATCAGTGCGCAAACGCCGGATGATGTCGACTTTGAGTATTTCATAATTCTCCAATGATTTACCCGAGGTGTTCATCCTTTCAAAATAAGTATTCAATTCCATTGGGGAATAGTTTCCTGGAAGTTCAGAAAGAAAAAATGTTAGTTTTTCGAAAATATAATTCTCAAAATCTTTATCTGAATTATTCTGTAGTATTTTCTTCAGGTGTTTTGATATATAATTCAATCCATTTTCCATTTTTTCATTTAAGAACGAACACTCTATTCCCTTGATTTTTGCTTCAAGATATTTTTTGTCTTCTTCTCGCGCTGTAAATTGTAGACGCAAGATATTCTCATGTTCAGTTGAGACATATAGAAAATCATTCCACTTGAAATGAATTCCTAAAAGAATCATTGCTGTAAAGCGTTGCTGGCCATCGACAAGTTCTATACTGCTTTCAGTTCTTTTAACTGTAAGCATTCCAATGTAATATGCAGATTCTTTGTCTCTTTTGTACGAAGAATAAAGGTCATCAAGTAGCTGGATTATCTGATCCTCTCCCCACTCAAATAATCTCTGATATAAAGGAATACTGAAGAATAATCCTGAATCTACAATTTTTCTTGGAGTATAAGCTTGTTTTATATTCGTCATTTGTTATGAAGTGTTTTAAATGAGTCAATAAGATAATTTTTTTCGTTCTGTTCATAAAGTGACATTTCTTTATTGAAATAATCAGCTCTTATTCCTTTCAGGTTTTTATCAAAATATGGGAGACGTTTTATGATATCTCGTGCACTTGCAAGGAAGAATGTTGGTGATGTAGCCTGATTTATCATTACTATGATTTCCATCTCCCCTGCTTTGTCCATTATGGATTGCTTATTGGCTTTACTTTTCTCATACCTTAATTGAGATACAATCCTTGTTATACAAGTTAAAGCTTCAGATAGATATTGGTTCCCAAATTTCATATAATAGGCGAATAAAAATGCCGCTATGACATCCCCGTACCACCAATGAGTCCGTCGTTTTCCTTCCGATAACTTTTTATTGTCATCATTACCGTTAATATTTATTTCAATTAATCCAGAACATGAAATGGTTTCCCAAAGTATATGGTATTGCTTTGTCTCAATAAAATGATTATAATGTTGAATGAACGCATTT
>ENA-OUQW01002966-OUQW01002966.1-human-gut-metagenome-genome-assembly--contig:-NODE-2966-length-13121-cov-12.142354_pt1 | contig 13121 bp, 7 predicted proteins | sample MGYA00248464_ERZ548849 | MGnify/ENA primary metagenome ERZ548849 (study PRJEB26491, sample SAMN04978193) | human gut metagenome | host: Homo sapiens | study: EMG produced TPA metagenomics assembly of... | reverse complement strand
GTGAACCTCATTTCTATATCAAACGGTGTCTGTTCGGATGTCCTAAACCCTGCCATAAAACCGGTGGTTGATTTGTCCATTGGGCTTTGTTTTGCCCGTCTGCACATTTTTGCACACTTTTTGCACACCTGAATAGCTGGATAACGGTTGCAAAGCATTACGCTGTATGCAAATAATGCGGTGTGTGCAAAGTTATGTTTTTTGATGATACGATGAAAATAGTGCTTCTTCGAACTTTTGAAATTTGACGAATGATGCACCTTTGATTCTTTTAATCAGAGGGCCAGGGATTCGAGTTCCCTCGAGCGCACCAAAATCCAACGAAGAATCGTAAGATTCTTCGTGGGATTTTCTTTTTATACGCCATTTGCACGGCCTCTGCACGGTCCGCATTTTTCGTGTCAGATGGAGTAAGTCTGTGAATTACTCTGCAATTCGTGCTATTTTTTGCAATTCAGGTCAGCAAAGCCAGGCGGAGCTGTGCTTTTACGGCAGGGTCTGCGTCCTTCAGAAGCTCCAACAGTGCCGACATGGAGATGGTCGGTTCTGCTTCAACCGGGGTAGCCTGCACAGGTGTTGTTTCCTGTACGGCCTTCACATCACCGCCGGAGATCATCAGTTGATAAGCAGAGCGCAGGCTGCGCGATGGAATCGCTGAATAGCACAAAAGCATGTTGGAGTCCAGATGTAAAGAAAAAACGGCAAAGCAGGTAAAATTCACTTTACCGTTTTATAGCAATTCAACTTCTTCATGTAACAGCAACAGCGTTGAATTGCATATCGCAAATTGCTGTTTTAACGTTCCACTAATTTCTTGCCTTGCGATCAAGAAAGCACGTCTGCTAAACGCTCTACATTGAAAATATAATCGTACACTGCTATAATAAAATTGTGATATTATCACCAAAAATTCGAGATGCAAAGCGTTTGCGATTGGCAAACATTCAGGAGGAACGCATGGTAACAGGAGCCATTAAAAATAAGGTAGACAAAATCTGGACAGACATCTGGGCAGGCGGCATCACCAATCCGCTGACCGTCATTGAACAGCTGACCTATCTCATGTTCATCCGGTCACTGGACGAGAAAGAGCTTGCCACCGAAGATTTTGAGAACATGGCGGGCGAAAAGATGGAGCACATCTTCCCGGCCAGCGCGGCAGGGCAATCTATGCGGTGGAGCCGCTTCAAGGATAAAGATTCCCGCGAAATTTTCCTGACCATGCAGCAGCGGGTGTTCCCGGCCATCAAAAAGATGAAGTATGGCCGTCTGCCGGACTTTGACGCAAACGGCGAGCTGGTGGAGATCGCAGACGACCCCACCCGCCCGGATGAGGGCAACACCGCCTTTGCGCGGTATATGGACGATGCCATGTTCCTGATTCCCACGCCGCAGGTGCTGCAAAAGATCATCACCGGGCTGGAGGATCTCTACACCCACGACATTGCCGACCTTGATATGCAGGGTGACCTGTATGAGTATATGCTGGGCAAACTGGCAACAGCAGGGCAGAACGGCCAGTTCCGCACGCCCAAACACATCCGCGACATGATGGTGGAGCTGGTGCAGCCCACGCCGGACGACTTCATCTGCGACCCCGCCTGCGGCACGGCGGGCTTTCTGGTGTCCAGTGCGCAGTACCTCCGCGCCCACTACGAGGACAGCATGACCCCGGAGCAGTGGCAGCATTTTGCAGGTCCGATTTTCACCGGCTTTGACACAGACCGCACCATGCTGCGCATTTCGGCCATGAACCTGATGCTCCACTCCATCACGAACCCGGAAATCGACTACAAGGACAGCGTGTCGAAGCAAAACTCCATTTGCAGCAAGTACACCATTTGCCTTGCGAACCCGCCGTTCAAGGGCACCGTGGATGCCGAGAGCATCAACGACGACCTGAAAGCCGTCACCAACACCAAAAAGACGGAGCTTTTGTTCCTTGCGCTCTTCCTGCGGATGCTCAAAACCGGCGGACGCTGCGCCTGCATCGTGCCGGACGGCGTTTTGTTCGGTTCCAGCAAGGCGCACCAGAGCATCCGAAAAGAATTGATTGAAAACCACCAGCTGCGGGCGGTCATTTCCATGCCCTCCGGCGTGTTCAAGCCCTACGCAGGCGTGTCTACGGCGGTGCTGGTGTTTACCAAGACCGGCGCGGGCGGCACCGACAAGGTGTGGTTCTACGATATGAAAGCCGACGGCTTCTCGCTGGACGACAAGCGCACCGAGGTGAAGGAAAACGACATCCCGGACATCATCGCCCGGTTCCATAACCTCGACGCCGAAACTGACCGCAAGCGCACCGAGCAGAGTTTCTTTGTGCCCAAAGAAGAAATTGCCGCCAATGGGTACGATTTATCCATCAATAAGTACAAAGAGACCGAGTATGTGCCGGTGGAGTACCCCTCGACCACGGAAATCCTTGCCGACCTGCATGAGCTGGAAATGGAGATCACCAAGGGTCTGGCAGAGTTGGAGGAGATGGTGTGATGGCGAAGTTTTCAGAAGTCCTTACGATTATAAACGGTAGAAACCAGAAGCAAGTGGTGTGTGACGGTGGAAAATATCCCATATATGGAAGCGGCGGTATTATGGGATATGCAAATGATTATATCTGTAAAGCAGAAACTGTAGTAATCGGGAGAAAAGGGAGCATCAATAAGCCCATATTTGTCGAAACGCCTTTTTGGAATGTTGACACTGCGTTTGGTTTATGCGCAAACAGTGAAAAACTGAACCCGAAATATTTATACTACTTTTGCGAAAAATTTGATTTTGAAAAGTTAAATACAACGGTAACCATTCCAAGTTTAACAAAATCCAATCTTTTAAATGTTGAAATTCCGCTTCCAAATTTGGAGAAGCAAAAGCAAATAGTTGAGCTTCTGGATAAAGTAACGAGTTTGATTTTTCTTCGCAAACAGCAGCTTTCCAAATTGGACGAGCTGATAAAGGCACGGTTTGTGGAGATGTTTGGAAATATAATTCGCAATGATAAATCGTGGCCGATTCATAATTTTTCAGATATTGCGTCCTCTCGGCTAGGAAAAATGCTGGATGCAAAACAGCAAACAGGAAAATACAGTTATCCCTATTTGGCAAATTTCAATGTACAGTGGTTTAATTTTAATGTGGACAATCTGAATCAAATGGATTTTAATGAAGCTGAGCAAAAAGAGTTTGAATTAAGGGACGGAGATCTTTTGGTGTGTGAAGGAGGTGAAATTGGTCGTTGTGCTGTGTGGCACAATGAGATACAGCCATGTTTTTTCCAGAAAGCATTACATCGAGTACGTTGTAATCGTCAGCTTGTTCAGCCAGACTATCTTGCGTGGTGGTTCAAGTATAATTGCAATCATGGCGGATTTGCAGAAATTGCTGGAGCAAAAGCTACTATCGCGCATTTACCGGGGATTAAACTCAAACAATTGCAAGTTGCTTTACCCCCTCTTTCCCTGCAAAACGAATTCGCCGCCTTTGTGGAACGTGTAGACCAGCAGAAACAGACCGTACAGCAGAGCCTTGAGAAGCTGGAATTGATGAAAAAAGCGCTGATGCAGGAGTATTTTGGGTGAGGTAAATGAGATGAATTATTATCCTAAGTTGAAATTACTTATAGATAAAATAGACGAGCTTTTGAAAACGCCAGATTTAACAGCGGATACAAAAGAATTTGTTGACTGGCAAATACGCACTGAACTTTTTCTGTCACGATGCTATGGGTCACAAAGTATAGAATTGGAGAGATTTCAGAAAGTTGAATTTTCCGCTCTGAATAGAAATGGAACAACAGAAGATGCTATTTGGCAATGTAAAAGTGGATTGCATGAAGCAAGGAACACATTTGAAATTTATCTAGAGGAGCTTGCAGACGAAAATTATGAAAAGGGTGTGGATTCTATGCGTGAACTTGTGAGTCGAACAACAGGGTCACTTGAGAAACAACTATACAAACCAGTGAACGCGGGTAGACAAATGAAAAAGAAGTATCAGGTGTTTATTAGCTCTACATATGAAGATTTGAAAGAAGAAAGAGTTGCAATAACTCAGTGCCTGCTTGATAACAATTGTATTCCAGTTGGAATGGAACAATTTCCGGCGAGTAATATGAGCCAGATGGAATATATCGAGAAAATGCTGGATGATTGCGACTATTATATTTTGATTATCGGCGGGAGATACGGCTCTTTAGATGACGACGGAGTAGGATATACAGAAAAAGAATATAATTATGCACAGCAGAAAGGCATTCCAGTGATGGCGTTTGTCAATCTGCATCCTGAAAAATTGCCAAATGAAAAATGTGAACATGCTAATATTGAAAAGTTCAAGGCATTTCGTGATAGAGTCTTGAACGCAAAAAAACTGGTAAAAGGGTATTCTGATATAGGAGATTTAAAAGCAAATGTTGTTACAGCGGTAAATGCTGCGATACGTGAATATCCGGGTATTGGATGGGTTCGAGCTACCGATTTTGTTCAAGAAGAAAGTTTGGAAATGGGAAACAATGTCGTTGCATTAAGTTCAACAACGAAAGTTTATGCTTGTGAAGCCAAGCAAGGCTCATTTACATTTGATTATTCAAATAACGATGGAAAGTTCACAATAGGGAAAGATGAATATTCGTTTACAACAGAATGGAACAAATCAAGTGATCGAAGCATTCACGCATATAGTGACTCATCGAATATTGATTCAATAGCAAGAATAAAAGCTCCATGTACTTTATCAAAGGAAAAATTAACAGGAGAATATGATTTTTCATCTAGATGCAGAACACCGAACATTGGAGATATCATTATTTGGAAAAATATTTTTGGAAACTATGCGGCTACTCAAATAATAGCTATTTCCGATGATACCAGAGGAGCAAATTATGATGAACTTACATGTGAATATGTAATCTATACAAAAAGTAATTATGAGAACTGATTTTTAAAATGTAAAAATTCGAAAGGAGCCCTCCCATGTCCAACTTCTCCTATCTCTCCACCCGACCCGAATACTCCCTCTTCGCCAATTCTGCCATCGAGGCCGAGAAAGTGTTCTCCACCTCCCCGGCGATGTGCGCGGTGGGGTGCCGGAAGGCGTTGGAGCTGGCGGTGAAGTGGGTGTATGCGGCAGATAAGACCATCACGATGCCCTACAAGGACAACCTGCAATCCTTGTTGCACGAGCCGAGTTTCCGGTTCGCGGTGGACCGCAATGTGTGGAGCGTGCTGCCCAGCATCGTGAAGGCGGGCAATCTGGCGGTACATACAGGGCATAGTGTGTCGGCGGCGGATGCAGTGTTCAGCCTGCGGGGGCTGTTCGACTTCATCCAGTGGGTGGATTACTGCTACGGCACGGACTATGTGGAGCGCTCCTTTGACGAGACAGCCATCCCCGGCGAGAAAGTGGAGCTGGACGAAAAGAAGATCCGGGAACAGGAAAGCCTGCTGACCCAGAAGGATGCCGAGCTGGAAGCCCTGCGCAAGCAGGTGGAGAGCCTTTCGGCGGCGTACACAGCCAGCAAACAGCAGAACCAGCAGAGCCGCAGTTTCACCGCCGCCGACCTGACCGAGGCCGAAACGCGGCAGAAGATCATCGACATCGACCTCAAGGCCATGGGCTGGAAATTCACCGGGCCGGATGCCGATGTGCGCACCGAGTACGAAGTGGACAACATGAACGGCGTGCTGGGGCAGAAGGGCTATGCGGACTATGTGCTGATGGGCAAAGACGGCTTGCCGCTGGCGGTCATTGAAGCCAAGCGCAGCACCAAAGACCCCAACATCGGGCGCAAGCAGGCTCAGCTTTATGCAGACTGTCTGGAGCAGAAGTTTGGCCGCCGTCCGATGCTGTTTACCACCAACGGCTACACCACCTATTTCTGGGATGAGCAGAGCGGCCCGCAGCGTGCTGTGAGCGGGGTGTTCTGCAAGGACGACTTGCAGAAGCTGATGAACCGCCGCACCGAGAAAAAGCCGCTGGACACCATCGAAATTGACGATAAAATCACCGACCGCTACTATCAGAAAAACGCCATCCGGGCAGTCTGCGCCCATATTACGCAGGGCTTCCGGCGCAATCTGCTGGTCATGGCTACTGGCACGGGCAAGACCCGCACCGCATCCAGCCTGACCGATGTGCTGAGCCGGGGCGGTCATGTGACCAACGTGCTCTTTCTGGCGGACCGCACTGCGCTGGTCAAGCAGGCGAAGGACGACTTCAAAAAGTATCTGCCGGACCAGTCGCTGTGCAATCTGTGCTCCTCTAAGGACGATAAGGCCGCGCGCATCGTGTTTTCCACCTATCCCACCATGCTCAACGCCATCGACAACGCCAAGACCAAGGACGGCGTGCCGCTGTTTTCGCCCGCCCACTTTGACCTTATCATCGTGGACGAGAGCCACCGCAGCATTTTCAAGAAATACCGCGCCATTTTTGATTATTTCGATGCGATTCTGGTGGGTCTGACCGCCACCCCGAAAACCGATGTAGACCGCAACACCTACGACTTTTTCGAGATGGAACACGGCATCCCCACCTACGCCTACGATTACGATACAGCGGTCTACACCGACCATGTGCTGGTGCCTTACTACAACTACGAGGTCAAGACGAAATTCACAGAAGAGGGCATCCACTACGACCAGCTTTCACCGGAGGATAAGGCCCGCTACGAGGACGATTTTGCCGAGGACGACACCCTGCCCACCTTTATCCCATCCGAAAAGCTGAACAAGTTCATCTTCAACGCCAACACCGTGGACACGGTGCTGCAAGACCTGATGGAACGGGGCATCCAGACGGCGGGCGGCGACCGCATCGGCAAGACCATCATCTTTGCCCAGAACAAGCGCCATGCGGAGTTTATCCGGGAACGCTTTGGCAAGCTCTACCCGCAGCTGGAGACCCAGTACCCGGGATTCATCCAGCGGGTGGTCTGCGACAACGCCTATGCACAGTCCATCATTGACGACTTCAAGCAGCCGGACAAGCCGCCATTTATTGCGGTCTCGGTGGATATGATGGACACGGGCATCGATGTGCCGGAGTGTGTGAATCTGGTGTTCTTCAAAAAAGTGCGCAGCAAAACGAAGTTCTGGCAGATGATCGGCCGTGGTACGCGGCTCTGCCCATCCCTTGCCTGCGTGGATGCCATCGACGGCGAATATACGGGCAAACGGCGGTTTCTGATTTTCGACTACTGCGGCAACTTTGAATTTTTCCGTCAGAAACCCAACGGCTACGAGAGCGCGGACACCAAAAGCCTGTCCGAGAGCATTTTCTGCAAGCAGGTGCGGATTGCCGCCGCGCTGCAGGATGGAGCCTATGGGGACGAAAACTACCAGAACTGGCGTAAAATTTTAACAGAAACCTGCCGTGCCGAAGTGGGAGCGCTGAACCCGGAGCTGGTATCCGTGCGGCTGCACCGACAGGCCGTGGAACACTATCAAAAGCCGGAAGCCTTTGTCAGCCTGACCGAAACGGACAAGGGTACTCTGATGAAAGAGGTGGCACCGCTCATCTCGCTGGACGACAAAGATGAAGCCGCCAAGCGGTTCGATAACTTTGTGTATGGCTTGCTGCTCTGTGAACTGGAAGGTCTGCCGGGGCTGGGCCGCGCCCAGAAACAGCTGCGCAATACAGCGGCAATGCTGGAAGGAAAGGCTACCATCCCGCAGGTGCAGGCAAAGCTGCCCCTCATCCGCGAGGTGCAGACAGACGAATTTTTGACCTCGCATGATCTGCTCCGCTTTGAGGAAATGCGGCAGGAACTGCGGGAGCTTATCAAGTTTCTGGTGGACGGTGTAGAAGGGCAAAAGCCTGTCTACACGGCCCTTGCCGACCCGGTACTGGAACAGACCGAGGGCAAAACGCTGGATTCCGGCTATGATTTCGGCGAGTACCGGGAACGTGTGAACCGCTACATCATGGAGCACCGCAGCGATACGCTGGCCATCCACAAGCTGACCCAGAACATTCCGCTTTCCCGGGGCGACTATACCGAGCTGGAACATATCTTCACCTGTGAGCTGGGCAGCAAAGAGGACTATGCACGGGAGTTTCGGGATACACCCTTTGGTCTGCTGGTGCGTAAAGTGGCAAAGCTGGACCACGATGCTGCCATGCAGGCATTTTCCAAGTTCATCAACGACGAATCGTTGAATGCAAAGCAGATCGCATTTGTGCAGAAGATCATTCATTACATCGAGCAGAACGGTTATGTGGAAAGCAAAGCGGTGTTGATGAAACCACCCTTTGACCAGCCCATCCTGTTTACCCGCCTGTTTGATGGCAAAACAGGGAGTGAACTGATGGATACGATCAATTCGGTGAAAGAGAATGCCACCCATGTGACTGCATAAAGTAGTGGAATGTACTGATAAAAACCGGTATAATTCAGGACTATCGAAAAATGAATATCCTGCAACGCAGTATGGCAAGTCAGGGAATTTTGAACGATACGCAAACGACTCTGGCTGATTACCTGATGAGCATCGCACAAATTTCCGTGGAGGATGCCGGAGCGATTTATATCGAGTTGAGCAGCATCCGCGGCAATTTTATGGCAAACATCATTCTGCGCATGATTGAAAATTATCACTTCCTGCCCGATATGGCGCAGAAACTGAAAAACAAACAAGCACTGGTGGAAAGCGTAATTGCAAATGAACAGCTGGAGCCTTCCATTACGTCGTCCATCAAAGATGTGTATGATGACCTTGTCAACAGCAAACTGGATATGATCGAGGGCCTCGTGCCGATCTCTGACATCCAGTATGATGCTAAGATGCAGGAAGCAGAAAGACTTTAAGGGGAGTGCGACTTGTAGGATTGCTTTAAATTATCGAGTTAATCCGCAGGCCGAATAGATTCACTCGAATCGAATGAAAACGAAAAAATGCCCGCTCACCGTGGAGATCCGGCTCCATCGGTGGGCGGGCATATCCAATAAAACACCAGGATACGATTATGCTTTTCGTAGTTCAGCTGGGATCTTGTTCTGGCTCAGATATCCCACAGGGAGGGCGCAGAGGTGGAAACTGCGGCGGCACCTGCGCGCATGGCGGCCATGACGTCGGCTTTGTCCCGCAGCAGGCCGCCTGCAATGACAGGCACCTGTGTACGGGCGCTGATCTCGGCGATGACCCGGGGCATGATGCCGGGAAGGATCTCGACAAAATCCGGCTTGCCCTGCTCCAGCTGGCCGGACAGGCTGGTCAGCGAGAGGGAATCCAGAATGAATGCCCGCTGGACGGTCAACAGGCCGCGGTGGCGCGCCCGGCGGATCAGGGTCGGGCGGGTGGAGATGATGCCGTCCGGGTGGCACAGGGCGTTGAGGGAGTCCACCGCGATCTCCCGCGACGAAAGGCCGTCCACAAGGTCGATGTGAACCACGGCCAGTTTTCCGGCATCATGTATGCGGTGCACCAGACCGTCTACGGTGAGCAGGGTGCTCGCCAGCAGAAAAACGGCGCTGCAGGGCGAAGCCAGCGCAGCAGTCAGGGCTTCGTCCGTTTTCACGGCGGCGATCACCGGTTCGTCCAGCAGGGTTTCAGCAAGAGGATGCATTGGGTAAGACTCCTTTCGAGCCAGATTTACAGAGATAGGGAGCAATCAGAAGATACGGCCCTTTCAGAAAACTCTAAAAGGGCCGCACCATGCGCAAACCAAGTTTATAAAAAATTGAGGGGTTTGTAAAGAGGATTAAAGAGGCATTATTTATGTGCCTGCACGGCTGCATTATTTTTCTTCAGCAGTACAGCGCATGCTATGGTAACTACAAAGCCGATCGCGATCAGCGCGTAGACCAGAGCAGTGCCAGCGTACTGTGTTCCGGGGGTGTGCACGCGAATCTCGCAGATGCCCCACTCGCTGACAGCTGCAAGAACGCCGCAGAAGATGCCGCCAAGGTAGGGATTGCCCGTGTGCTGGTACAGGAGACGACAAATCAGGATCGCAACAAAGATGAAGCCGGGCAGCGCATACACTGCAGTTGCGGCAGAAGCCAGACCGCCGAACATCGGGTTCGAGCCGGTAGCCTTGAAGATGCCGTAAACGTAGCAGAGGATGAACAGAGTGGGAACCGACGCGATAAAGCTGATCAGAAGGTTAGAAAGCAGCTTGTTTTTGCCGAGCGCCGTGCTAAAGTTAAAACTGTTGACGCTGATGGACATGACAATGTAGTACACGAGATACATGGGTACAACAAGGAGCATACCCGGGATGCGGTTGGCTCCAAACTTCATAAAGCCCCAGTAAACGATCAGGAAGTTCACATCCACAAAATAGTCGACGGCAAAAACCATCAGGATCAGGGCAAAGACTGCAAGCAGGGCCGCGCCGATGGATTTGAGGAGTGCATGCCCGGAAATAGCGATGCCGGTATTCCGGAAGGAGAAACCGTGTTTTTTGCCGTAGGCCATGTACCACACCGTGCACAGAACAAGAGTCAGTGCGCCGCACAGCAGAGAGATCAGGCCGTGGTACGCAGGGTTGGCCGAGTGGAAAAGTGCATCACGGTAAGATGCCAGTCCCTGCTTGTTCAGGAATCGAATAATGAGGATGGACAGGACGGCACCGATGATCTGGATGCCCCAGAACCATGCAACTGCGTTCTTATCGCCAACTGGGCGAAGGTCCTGCTCGCCATTGTCGGCACACTGGAATGTCTTGACGGAGTTGACCAGCCAGACCATCAGAGACCCGGCAAACAGCAGCAGACCGGACAGGGCGATGATCTTGAAGATGTTCCAGATGGTATAGGTGTAGCTGCTGGCGCTCAGAGCAGTGCCAGTGGGCATAACACGGTTAAAGAAGGTCAACACACGGTTCATGACCAGCGGGGACCACCAACCAGCCATATGCGTCTCGTTAGAAACAAAGATCTGGCGGCTTCCGGTCTTTCCGCCGTAATCCTGCTCATAAACGGTCTCTGCCACGCGCTGTTCACTGGTGGTTGCGGGGTCGATACCGAAATACAGGAAGGACTGTGCACTGTTGTTGATCACATATTCTGCCGGGCTGGAAAGGTTGGCTGCATACTTGTTGGCGTCGTTGGAATAGGTACCGTTATCATTAGCTTTTTCCGAGAAGAAGAACTCGTCGTTCTTGTCTGCGAGAACTGCGACATCTCGGGCACCGTAAACATCGGTGTAGCCCTCGCTGTTACGCACGATGGGATCGCTGTGGATCAGGAAAATGGCCTTGACAACATTCAGACTGTCGTTATCGCACTGCAGTGCTTCGCCAGCTGCCTTGCCACCGCGGGAGTAGCCCAGCAGCGAAACTCGGTCGGTATCAACGTAGGGCAGAGTCACGCCGTAGCGTACCGCATCATAAAGGCCGCGGCCCTGGGTGAGCCATTCGGAGTCCGGCAGAGGTTCGCTTTCGCCCATGCCGTACATATCCACGCCGATCGCAACATAGCCGCGGCGGGCGAGCTCAATGCAGTAATGCTGCATTTCTTCTTTGTTGTTGTTTCCGCCATGCTGTACAAAAATAGCGGGCGCAGGCGTTTCAGCGGTGGCGTTTTCCGGAATATAAACATCCATCGCAAGGGTATGACCGGATTCGGATTCAATGGTAACGTTCCGGATGGTCGTTTTGCCGGAGTTCGTCTGTAAAATGAAAGAACCGGCAATGCCTACGATGATGAGCGCGATGCTGACGATGAGACTGATTAGTGGCCTTGAAAGTTTTTTCTCGTTCATATGGGAGACCTCCTTTTTGAATCTGATTTTTCCGTAATAAAAATGGGGACACACTGCATCTGGACGATACAGTGCATCCCCATCTCACTTCTCTTGGGATGCTTCTAGTATAGCGTTTTGTAACAAAATGTCAATAGAAAATAAACAATTAAAAAATATTTTGTGCGTGAACCATAAAGCTGGGCGAAAACGATCAATGCTCTGCCCAGTCGCAGCTGCGGCCCACAGCCTTGTGCCAGCCGGCCAGCAGGCGGGTGCGTTCGGTCTCGTCCATCTGCGGGGCAAAGGTCATGTTGCAGTGCCACAGGCTGCGGATCTCGTCCCGGTCCTTCCATACGCCGGTGGCAAGGCCCGCCAGATAGGCAGCGCCCAGAGCGGTCGTCTCCCGGATGGCCGGGCGCAGCACGGTCTTGTTCAGGATATCGGCCTGGAACTGCATCAGGAACTGGTCACGGGAGGCGCCGCCATCCACCTTCAGCGAGGTGATGGGCACGCCGGTGTCCTTTTCCATAGCAGCCACGAGATCGGCGCTCTGGTAGGCAATGGACTCCTCTGCCGCGCGGATGATGTGGTTCTGGGTGGTGCCGCGGGTGATGCCCACAATGGCACCGCGGGCGTACATATCCCAGTACGGTGCACCCAGACCAGTAAAGGCCGGCACGATGTAAATGCCGCCGTTGTCCGGCACCTTCTGGGCATAGTATTCCGCGTCGCGGCTTTCCTGGATCATGCGCAGACCGTCGCGCACCCACTGGATGACGGCACCGCCCACAAAGACGCTGCCCTCCAGCGCGTACTCCACCTTACCGTTCAGGCTGATGGCAATGGTAGAGATCAGGCCGTTCCGGCTGCGGCAGATGGTGTCGCCGGTGTTCATCAGCAAAAAGCAGCCGGTGCCGTAGGTGTTCTTGGCCTCGCCCTTGCGAAAGCAGCTCTGTCCGAACAGCGCAGCCTGCTGGTCACCGGCAATGCCGGCCACCGGGATCTGCACACCGCACAGGTCGGTGGTGCCGTAGACCTCGCTGGAATCGGTCACGCGGGGCAGAATGCAGCGCGGAATATCCAGCGCTTTGAGCAGAGTGTCGTCCCAGTCCAGCGTGCGGATGTTATACAGCATGGTGCGGCTGGCGTTGGTGCGGTCGGTGACATGCACTCTGCCGCCGGTCAGCTTCCAGACCAGCCATGTGTCCACAGTGCCGAACAGGATCTCCCCTGCCTCGGCCCGCTCCCGCGCACCGGGCACATTGTCCAGGATCCACTTGATCTTCGTTGCGGAGAAATAGGCATCGGGCATCAGGCCGGTGTTCTCCCGGATGTAGTCTGCCATGCCGGGCTGCTGCAGCAGTTCATCCACCAGCGGTGCCGTGCGGCGGCACTGCCAGACGATGGCATTGTAGATGGGGCGGCCGGTGGCCTTTT
>ENA-OUQW01002958-OUQW01002958.1-human-gut-metagenome-genome-assembly--contig:-NODE-2958-length-13155-cov-3.614809_pt1 | contig 13155 bp, 10 predicted proteins | sample MGYA00248464_ERZ548849 | MGnify/ENA primary metagenome ERZ548849 (study PRJEB26491, sample SAMN04978193) | human gut metagenome | host: Homo sapiens | study: EMG produced TPA metagenomics assembly of... | reverse complement strand
CAGAATCTAATGCTCAAAATCCGTGAGGCTGTCATAGTTGAGGGTAGATATGACAAGATAAAGCTTTCATCAATTGTAGATGCTCCGATAATCGAAACCAACGGTTTCCGTGTTTTTTCCGACAAAGAAAAGCAGTCGCTTATCCGCAAAATTGCCGAAACAAGGGGAATACTCATAATGACCGACAGCGACGGTGCAGGTTTTGTAATAAGGAATTTTCTTAAAGGCTCGGTCGATAATTCAAAAATTAAAAATTGCTATATTCCTCAAATCAAAGGCAAGGAAAAACGCAAGGCAAAAGGCGGTAAAGAGGGGCTTTTGGGTGTTGAAGGTGTCAGCGATGAGGTTATAATAAATGCAATCCGCAAAAGCGGTGCCGAGATAATCGGTGAAGAAAATAATATTCCCGAAAGGAAAATTACTAAAGCCGATCTATTTGTCCTCGGACTTACGGGAACTGAAAATTCAGAAATAAACCGCAAGAAGATTCTTAAAAAACTCGGTCTGCCGTCATATCTTTCAACAAACGCATTTTTGACCGCAATTAACTGTCTTTATTCTCTTGAAGAACTAAAAGAGATGCTCTGACAAAATAAAAAATTCATAGGTTAAATAAATCACCTGTTTCGGCAAAAACTAAAACAGGTGATTTCTTATGAAAAAAAGTTTACGGTTGCGTAACGATTGCATTCTCTTTTCAATAGGCGGAGCAGGCTACGCTCTGCTTGAAATTTTGTGGCGGAGAAAAACTCATTGGTCAATGGCGGTCACGGGCGGAACTGCATTTGTGTCGCTTTTCAGATTTTACAAGCGCTTTTCAAAAATGAATATGCTGCAAAAATGCATATCTGGAAGTGCGATAATTACCGCACTTGAATACTGCTGCGGCTGTGTTGTTAATTTGAAATTCAGGCTTAATGTCTGGGATTATTCAAACTGCCGACTTAATTTAAAAGGGCAGATTTGTCCGTTTTACAGCACCTTGTGGGCGTTCCTTTGTATCCCCGTCAGCGCATTATGCACTTCTCTCTGCAAAAAAATACAGTAAAAAAACAGGAGCGGTAAGTAAAAATACTGCTCCTGTTATGTTTTATTTATTCGGACTTTTTGTTCTCGCTTTTTTCATCGGATTCGTTTTCTTCGGAAGTGTCGTTTTTCTTGACAACAACCCGTAAAATACGCTGATCCTTAACCTCCATAATGGTAAACTTAAAGCCGTCGGCCTCAATGTTGTCACGCTTGTGGGGGATTGTTCCTGCGTGTTCAAGAATATAACCGCCGACCGTTACGCTGTCACATTCAAGACTGTCCTCGTCCATATCAAACAGACCGAGCATATCTTCAAGCTCCATATCACCGTTTACAAGGAACTCGCCCTTGCCGATTTTGTAGTAGTTATGCTCAATTTCCTCGTCCTCGTCCCATATTTCACCGACAATTTCCTCGAGCAAATCTTCCATTGTAACAATACCGAGTGTTCCGCCGTATTCATCCGTAACTACCGCAAGATGAATTTTGGTGCGTTTGAATGCATTAAGGATTTTTGAAAGCTGTTGCGTTTTGAACACAAAGTAAGGCGGCTGCATAAGCTCCTTAACATCGGGCGCTTTACCGTCTGCAAGTCGTTCAAGATAATCTCTTGTATGGAGAATGCCGACAACATGGTCAACCGTGCCTTCGTACACGGGAATTCTTGAATAGCGGTTTTCAATGATGATATCCTTGATTTTTTCAGGCGAGTCATCAACGCTGATAAATGTGATGTCAACCCTCGGAGTGAGAATTTCCTCGGCAGTAGTTTCGTCAAAGTCAAGTGCGGAGCGAACCATTTCGCTTTCGCTCTCTTCAAGAACGCCTTCTTCCTCAATGCTCTCAACAATGTATTTAAGCTCATTTTCAGTAACTGACGGAGCGTCACCGCTGCTGCCTGCAATCTTTAAGGCAATCATTTTGAATCGTGTGAAAATCCACACAAGCGGTGTAAGAAGTGTCATAAGTCCTCTGAGCAATCCGGCTGTTTTGAGTGAAAAGGCATCGCAATGTTCCTTTGCAAGACATTTCGGCACAATCTCACCGAATGTCAGAACAAGAAAAGTTGTTGCACCCGTTGCAATTGCCGAGCCTGCGTCACCGAAAAGATTCATACACAGCACAGTCGCAATTGAAGAACAGCTCAGATTTACAACGTTGTTGCAGATGAGAATTGTTGTAAGGGCATTGTCGAAATGCTCTATTATGTAGAGCGCTGCTGCCGCTTTTTTGTTGCCGTCATCCTTGTAACGCTGAACACGCACCTTGTTTACAAACGAAAATGCAGTTTCAATCGCCGAAAAGAACGCCGAAAGCAAAATAAGAACTAAAATGACAACACCCATAATTATGTCAGATGTCAACTGAATATCACTCCATAACAACTTCCGACAGGTTCTGTCGGAATAATATTTCTTTAATACTACTATAATTCTTTTAAATAATTATTACTTATTAGAAATAAAGAAATAAAATTATTGAAATAATTTTGCTGTAATGGTATAATAAGCACTAAAGGCTTTTTACAATTGAACAATGTGGCTTGTGCGTCTTATTTTTTGTATGCATACATTTTGCTTGCAATTTCGGTGAAACTATTCTCGGAGGTGCATACAATGCCACAAAAATCAAAATCTTCAAAAGTCTCATCAAAAAAAGGGAACTATGTTAAAAATCCTGCACCGGATGACGATCCGCAAAAGCTTGCAAACGACAGCCCCATAAGTGAAGAACAAACAGACCGAATCGGCGAAACAGGTTCTGTTCTCACAACTCATAAGGACTGTGTGCTGCATTGCCTGACGATTATCGGTCAGATTGAAGGTCATTACATTCTTTCGCAACAAAACAAAACCACAAAATACGAGCATGTCATCCCTCTGCTTGTTTCGGTTGAGGAGGACGAAAGAATTGACGGACTGCTTGTGCTGATTAACACAGTCGGCGGAGATGTTGAGGCAGGTCTTGCAATTGCCGAGGTGATTTCGGGAATGAAAAAGCCGACCGTTTCCATCGTACTCGGCGGAGGTCATTCAATAGGAATTCCGCTTGCTGTTGCGGCAAAGAAAAGCTTTATCGCAAAGAGTGCGTCAATGACGGTTCATCCCGTCAGAACAACAGGCCTCACACTCGGAGTTCCGCAGACCTTTGAATATTTTCAGCGTATGCAGGACAGAATCACTACCTTTGTTGCCGAAAATTCCAATATTACAAAAGACCGTTATAATCAGCTTGTGCTTAACACGGGTGAGCTTGTAATGGATATCGGAACTATTCTTGAGGGAGAAGAGGCTGTTGAAGAAGGCTTGATTGACGAGGTTGGAACAGTTTCCGATGCAATCGATGCTCTTTATGATTTGATTAAAGAAAACAAAGAGAGCAAGCCAAAGTCTGCAAAATCACGCTCAAAAAAGCAGGAAAAATAATTTCGGGCGTTTTGCCCGAATACATATATATTGTGACGCTTATGATTTGTATGAAATCTTAATTATGCCAACCCATACGGCTTTTCAGCGTACAAATAACAAAGAAGATTTGTAAAACTTATTTTTTGGAGGGAATACATAACCATGTCAATTTTAGATGCTATTATTCAGGGTGTTGTTCAGGGACTTACCGAATTTTTGCCCGTATCAAGTAGCGGCCACCTCGCAATCACACAGCACATTCTCGGTGCAGGTACAGGCGAAAGCAATCTTTTCTTTAATGTAATGCTCCATGTCGGCACACTTGTTGCCGTTGTTGCATTCTACCACAAACTTGTGTGGGATCTTATCAAAGAATTTTTCCTTATGCTCAAGGATATTTTCACGGGCAAGTTCAAATGGAGCAAAATGAATTATAACCGTAATCTCGTTGTAATGCTCATCATCGGTCTTATACCGCTGTTCTTGCTTTTTCTGCCAATCCCCGGAACAGATATGAAACTCAAGGACCTTGCAGACCGGCTTTCCGCAAGTCCTGTTCTCATAGTAACTGCCTGTTCGCTCATTCTCACAAGCGTACTTTTAACAATCGGTATTATCCGTAACCGCAAGAGTGTTGCCTCAACTCACAAACATCTTGCAACAAAGAGCAATGCTAAGGCAACAAGAGATAATTTTAATGTTGTTGACGCAATCCTTGTCGGTGTAACACAGGTTTGTGCCGCACTCCTTCCGGGACTTTCTCGTTCAGGCTCAACACTTTCGGTCGGTGAGATGAGAGGAATCTCAAAGCAGAAGGCACTTGACTACACATTCGTACTCGGTATCCCGTCAATCCTTGCGGCGGCACTTCTTGAGGGTGTGGATGCAATCAAGTCACCCGAAGGTTTAAGCAATATTGAGTTTCTTCCGCTGATTATCGGAATGGCGGTTTCCGCAGTTGTAGGCTATCTTGCAATCGTAATTTTCAAGTGGTTCCTGAAATCCGACAAAATGGAAATATTTGTAATCTACACAGCGGTTGTCGGTGTTGCATTTATTGTAATTTCAATCATCGAAATGAACACGGGCGTAAACCTTTTCACAGGTGCGCCAATTGCATAAATTTTAAATGGAGTGATTTTATTGGCAGCTAACAAAAAAACAGCTGACAAAACTAAAAATACTGCGTCGGGAAGAAAAAAGACTTCTTCAAAAACCTCATCAAAAGGTGCAAAAACTGCAAGCAGAACCAAAGCATCCGCTGTCCCGAAAAGGAGCAGCGGACTTTCGCCGCGTGTAAGGGCAATCCTCTATGCCGCCGTTGCGGCTGTTTTTGTCTGCATAATTTTCATAAAAGGTTCAAATGTCTGGACAATGATACGCAGTTTCTTTTTCGGAGTTCTCGGATTCGGAATTTTTCTTGTTCCCGTAACGCTTTTTTATTTGTGTGTTATGACCGAAAAGGAGAAACAGGTTGCACGCTATAAGTTGAAGCTTTTCCTTTGTGTCGTCATAATTCTGTTTATCGGGGCGTTGATTTACGCAGGCAGCGGTGCAAAATATTCTGATATGAACTTTTTTGCGTGTCTTGGCAATCTGTTCAAGGATGCCTCCGACACCTCAAGGTATATGACTTTCGATTGCGGAATAATCGGCGGACTGCTCGGCTATCCGCTTGTTGTCCTGTTCGGCAGTACAGCCGCACTTTTTACAAGCTTTGTTGTAACAGCCGCACTTATCCTTATTGTTGCGAACATTTCCATTAAAGATATGACAGCGGCGGCGTCAAGGACAGCCGTACATATCCGTGAAGCAGGTGAGGAAAGGGCAAGAGTTCGCAGAGAACGCAGAGAAGAAAACCGTGAGAGAAAGCTTGCCGAAAGAGGCGATATCGACATTGCGCTTGAAGGTGAAAACAGAAAGTCCTCGGGAAGTTTTATTGACATTCCGCTTGATGACAAAAAGACAAAGGTCAAGAAAGCAAAGTCGGCAGTAAACGGAATTGACACGGATATTGCTGATTCAAAGGAAGAAAATGCCGCAGACAAGGATCTGTCACAGGATCTCATCAACATAATCAATCGTGCAAGCAAGCCTATGGGCAAAAGTGCCGACAATACGGTTTCTGCAATTGCAGAGGATATCTCAAACGAAAAGTCAGCTTCTAAGGCTGAACAGACAGAGGTCAAGCCTGATGCCGAAACTGAGAACATCGTCAAAAAAGCACTTCTCAAAAGCAAAAAAGACAACAGCGAGGAGGCCGGCGATGAAATTGCGGAACAGCTTGACAGAGCTGTTCGTTCCGATAATTCTCAAAAAGAAGAAAAGAAGTATCAGTTCCCACCGATTCAGTTGCTCAAACCAAAGCTAAATTCCGATGACAGCGATGCAATGGAAGAAATGCAGAATAATGCCAAAAAGCTTATTGATACCCTCACAAGCTTTGGTGTAAAGGCAAGCATTGTAAACATCTGCCGAGGTCCGTCCGTAACACGCTATGAGTTACAGCCTGCCCCCGGTGTTAAAATCAGCAAAATTACAAATCTCTCCGATGATATCGCACTCAGCCTTGCCGCAAACGGTGTTCGTATTGAAGCACCTATTCCGGGAAAGGCGGCAGTCGGAATTGAAGTTCCGAACAAGGTTGTAAGCATGGTAACAATGCGTGAATTGATTGATTCGGACAAGTTCAGAAACAGCAAGAGCAAGCTCACAACCGTTCTCGGCAGAGATATCTCGGGTGAAATTGTTGTTACCGACCTTGCCAAAATGCCGCACTTGCTCATTGCAGGTACAACCGGTTCAGGTAAATCCGTATGTGTAAACTCAATTCTTATGAGTATTCTCTACAAGGCAACTCCCGATGAAGTAAAGCTTTTGCTTATTGACCCGAAAATGGTTGAATTTTCAAAATACAAGGGCATTCCGCATTTGCTCATTCCTGTAGTGTCCGATGCCAAAAAGGCGGCGGGTGCGCTTGCGTGGGCAGTAAACGAAATGCTCCAGAGATATAAAATTTTCTCCGAATACGATTGTAAGGATATTGATTCATATAATTCTCTTATCGAAAAAAATATGAATTATATGGAGAAAAATCCACCTGTTGTTAATGAAGAGGGAGAAGAGGTTCAGCCTGTTCTTGAAGTAAACGGACTTCCCGTTGCCAAAGAAAAAATGAGCCGTGTTGTAATTGCAATTGACGAGCTTGCCGATTTGATGATGGCGGCTCCGAGCGAGGTTGAGGACTCAATCTGCCGACTTGCTCAGATGGCTCGTGCCGCAGGTATGCACCTTATCCTTGCAACCCAAAGACCTACCGTTAATGTAATCACAGGTCTTATCAAGGCGAATGTACCGAGCCGTATTTCACTCAAGGTAAGTTCAAACACAGACTCCCGTACAATCCTTGATACAGGCGGCGGTGAAAAGCTCATCGGCCGAGGAGATATGCTGTTTTTGCCTGTAGGTGCTCCAAAGCCTATTCGTGTTCAGGGTTGCTATGCTTCCGATGAAGAAATCGAGGGTGTAACCCACTACATAAAGAAAGCATATTCTGCTCAGTATAATTCTGAAATCGAAGAAAAAATTAAAAGAATTGCTGCAGAAGAAATTGCTCAGGGCAAAAAATCGGGTGATTCAGATTCATCATCTGACGAAGGTCTTGATATTGACAGCAAAATGGAAGAGGCAATCAAGTGCGTAATTGAAGCAGGACAGGCATCAACCTCACTCTTGCAGAGAAGACTCAAGGTCGGCTACGCAAGAGCAGGCAGAATGATTGACGATATGGAACAAATGGGAGTTGTAGGCCCTCATCAGGGTTCAAAACCGAGAGATGTTCTTATGACCTACAGCGAATGGCTCGAACGCAGAAATGCACTTGAAAACAGAGCCGATTAATAAATAAAGGAGGGTTCAATATGGCTTTTTTACCGATGAACGCAAAAGAAATGCGTGATCGAGGTTGGAGTGAAGTCGATTTTGTATATGTTTGCGGTGACAGCTATGTTGACCATCCGTCATTCGGTGCGGCAATAATCACGAGAGTTCTTGAGGATTGCGGTTACAAAACAGCGTTCCTTGCACAACCTAATTGGAAAAACGATGATGATTTTACACAGTTCGGAAAACCAAGGCTCGGTTTTATGGTGTCGGCAGGCAACATTGACAGTATGGTTGCCCACTACACGGTTGCAAAACGTAAAAGACATGATGATGCCTATACGGCAGGCGGTAAAAACGGCAGGCGTCCCGACAGAGCAGTCACAGTTTACTGCAACATAATCAGAAAGCTATATCCCGATTCTCCCATTATAATCGGAGGTCTTGAGGCATCACTCAGAAGATTTGCTCATTATGATTATTGGAAAAACGAGGTAATGCCCTCAATTATTTTCGACAGCAAGGCAGATTTGCTTGTGTACGGAATGGGCGAGCTGCAGACAATTGAAATTGCAAAAAGACTTTCCGAGGGTTATCCTGTTGAATCTCTTTACGACATCAGAGGTGTTTGCTATAAAATTCGTACAGACGATTATGTGCCAAAGTCGGTTGTCGAACTTCCAAGCTACGAGCGTGTAAAAGAGGACAAGCGTGACTATGCAATTGCATCACGCAGGGAGCTTGAGGAGGCTGATGCGGTAAGGGGCAAAACCCTCATTCAAAGGCACGGAAAGTATATTCTTGTGCAGAATCCTCCGATGCAGCCGCTTGACACAAAACAGCTTGATTATGTCTATTCTCTGCCGTATGAGCGTTGGTATCCAAAGTGCTACGAAAGTCTCGGCGGCGTACCCGGTATCAACGAGGTACTGTTTTCAATCACACACAACCGTGGTTGTTTCGGTGCTTGTAATTTCTGCTCACTTGCTTTTCATCAGGGCAGAGCGGTAACCGTCAGAAGTGAAAAGAGTATTATTGAGGAGGCTGAAAGTTTTCTTGATAATCCACGATTCAAGGGTTACATAAGCGATGTCGGAGGACCTACCGCAAACTTCAGACTTCCATCATGCGAAAAGCAGAAAAAGCTCGGACTTTGTAAAAACAGAAGATGTCTTGCGCCGACACCTTGTCCTAATATGCAGGTGTCACACACGGAATACCTTGATATTCTGCGAAAGTTGAGAAATCTCAAGGGAATTAAAAAGGTGTTTATCCGCAGCGGAATCCGTTTTGATTATCTTATTGAAGATGAAAATGATGAATTTTTCCGTGAACTCGTAAAGTATCACATCAGCGGTCAGCTGAGGGTTGCCCCCGAGCATTGTTCAGCGGCAGTTCTCGACAAAATGGGCAAGCCGCATATTGAAAGCTACAAGCGTTTTTGTAAGATGTTCTACGATTTTACGGGCAAGGAAAATAAAGACCAGTATGTCGTGCCGTATCTGATGAGCTCACACCCCGGTTCAACACTTTCGGATGCCGTAGAACTTGCACTTTTCTGTAAGCGTGAAAACATTCACCCAAAACAGGTTCAGGACTTCTATCCGACTCCGGGTACAATTTCAACGAGTATGTTCTATACGGAGCTTGATCCGTACACTCTCAAAGAGGTTTATGTTCCGAAGTCTGAAAATGAAAAGGCAATGCAAAGGGCGTTGCTGCAATATTTCATTCCCGAAAACAAACCGCTTGTAATCAAAGCACTCATCAAAGCCGGCAGACGGGATTTAATCGGTAACGATAAAAAATGTCTTGTAACTCCGATGGCAGGACAAACACAGGGCGGTTATTCAAAACAGAACAACAACCGCAATTCGCAGAATCAGAAGGGAAGAGGCAAAAACGGCAAAGATAAGTTCGCAAAGTACAGACGAAAAAACAAAAAGAAATAAAATCTTTTTCATACTGAAAATATCGGTATGCGTACTTTTTATTGTCTGTGTACTGCTTGTTTCATTCGGAAAACCTCTCGGAATTCCCGATTGGAACGATGTCTATACATTTTTCGGAATTTCAGCCGATATGGAGTCCGATTTTTCTGTTTCGTTTATCAATGTCGGTTCGGCTGATTGTACGCTGATTAAATGCGGAGATAAAAGCGTGCTGATTGACGGAGGAACAAATCTTGTGACCGATAAAATTACTGCCTATCTCAAACGCAGTTCGGTAACTCATCTTGATGCCGTAATCGTGTCACACCCCGACAGCGACCACATCGGTTCGTTGCCCGATATCATAGATAAGTTCGGTACGGATGTTGTTTATTTCGGAAAATATTCCGACAGCCACAAAACCCCAGAATACGAAAAGCTTGTTAATTCTATAAAAGAAAATAATATAAAAACCGTAATTCCTGTTTCAGACAAACCCGTTGAAATCGGAAATATGACCTTTAAATTTTATCAACCCGAAAAGGACTTCGGCAACACAAACGATAATTCGCTTGTAACAATGCTTCAATATGACGAAAAGCGATTTCTCTTTACAGGCGACATTTCGTCAAAAAGGGAAGAATTAATGGTTAATTCCGACAAAGAATTAAAATGCGATGTTCTCAAGGTTGCACACCACGGCAGTAAGTATTCTTCAAGTGAGGATTTTCTTGCAAAGGCAAGCCCCGAAACTGCTGTAATAAGCGTTTCGGCTGACGATACGGCACTTCCCGATTACTATATAACAGCCTTGCTTAACAGCGTGTGCAAAAATATTTATCGGACAGACAGCGATAAAACCGTTATGATAACAGTCGAAAACGGTGAGATTTGCACCAAAACTCATGCCTGAAAGGTTGACTATAAATTAAATAATGTTATAATATTATTGTTCAACTGACAAAAATCGAAAGGAATTTTTAAATATGGGAGTATATGAAGAACTCGTAGCCAGAGGACTTATCGCTCAGGTTACGGACGAAGAAGAAATCAGAGAGCTTGTAAACAGCGGTAAAGCCACATTCTATATCGGTTTTGATCCGACAGCCGACAGCCTCCATGTAGGTCACTTTATGGCTCTTTGCCTTATGAAAAGACTTCAGATGGCAGGCAACAAGCCAATTGCACTCGTAGGCGGCGGCACAGGTATGATCGGTGATCCGTCAGGCAGAACAGATATGCGTCAGATGATGACAAAGGAAACAATTCAGCACAATGTTGATTGCTTCAAAAAACAGATGAGCCGTTTTATCGACTTTTCAGAGGGCAAGGCTCTTCTTGTAAATAACGCAGACTGGCTTCTTGACCTTAACTATGTTGAACTTCTCCGTGATGTAGGTGCTTGTTTCAGCGTTAATAATATGCTTCGTGCAGAATGCTACAAGCAGAGAATGGAAAAGGGACTCAGCTTCCTTGAATTTAACTATATGATTATGCAGTCATACGACTTCTATGCCCTCTATAAGAAGTACGGCTGTAATATGCAGTTCGGCGGTGACGACCAGTGGAGCAATATGCTCGGCGGTACAGAGCTTATCAGAAGAAAGCTCGGCAAGAACGCATACGCAATGACAATCAACCTTCTCCTCAACTCAGAGGGTAAGAAAATGGGTAAAACCCAGTCGGGTGCAGTATGGCTTTCGGCCGAAAAAACAAGTCCCTACGATTTTTACCAGTATTGGAGAAATGTTGATGACGGCGATGTAATCAAGTGCCTTAAAATGCTCACATTCCTTCCGCTTGAAGAAATTGATGAGCTTGCAAAGCTTGAGGGCAGTGAAATCAACAAAGCAAAAGAAATTCTTGCTCATGAGCTTACAGAGCTTGTTCACGGCAAAGAGGAGGCTGACAAGGCTCAGGAGGCTGCAAGAGCAATCTTCAGCAACAAGACAAATACTGACAATATGCCTTCAACAACTCTTACAGAGGCTGATTTTGCAGACGGCGAAATCGGAATTCTTGACCTCATGAAGAAGTGCGGACTTATCCCTTCAAACGGTGAGGGCAGAAGACTTATTCAGCAGGGCGGTGTTTCTGTTGACGATGAAAAGGTAACAGATGTTTACGCAAAGGTTGCAAAGTCTGATTTTGAAAAAGGCTATGTTGTAATCAAAAAGGGTAAAAAGGTTTACCATAAGGCAATTCTTGGCTGATTTTGAAAATTAAATAAAGGGGATTAGGGCAAAATGAAAAAGTTTTTTTCGGAGTTTAAGGAATTCATAATGCGTGGAAATGTGCTTGATCTCGCAGTCGGCGTTATCATTGGTGCGGCTTTTCAGGCAATCGTAACTTCTCTCACAAGCGACATCATTTCGCCGATTCTCGGTATCTTCGGCGGTGTCAACTTTGACCAGTTTCAGGTTACAATCAACGGCGCAACAATTATGTACGGTAAGTTTATCACAGCGGTAATCAACTTCCTGATTATGGCTTTCGTAATCTTCCTTATCGTAAAGCTTGTCAACAAGGTTATGTCACTCGGCAAAAAAACTGAACCCGAAGAAACACCCACAACAAAAAAGTGTCCGTTCTGTTTCAGTGATATTGATATCAAAGCCACAAAATGTCCCCATTGCACAGGCGATATCATCGACCTTACAGAAAAAACAGATGACAAAAAATAATATCGCTGTTACATAAACAGATATTACACAACTTAACAACCAACAAAAAAGCCACAGTAGAAAGTTAAAATCTACTGTGGCTTTTTGTAAATTGAAAATTGAAAATGTAAAATTGAAAATTATGATTGAATGTAATATGTTACCTCTTGCACAATCTATGCCGTAGGGGCGTTCATCGGACGCCCGCAAGTAATTTAACAGAATATCCGATAAATATAATTCTATAAATGTGCCAAAATGATTGACAAACCGTAACAACGATAATTAAAATAAAAAATCGCTTGTTTTGTGTTTACACCCAAAACAAATGGCGAACACGGTTCGCCGCTACTGTTTGACAATTGCTTTGCAATATTAATGCTAAAATTCCCTAAAAAATATAATATAAAAGCCACGGCAAAATTTCCGTGGCTTAAATTATTTGTTGCTATTGCTGTTTTCGTCATTCTCATCATCTTCAAACACAATAATGTCCTCAACTCTGCATTTGAAAATCTTGCACAAATCATCAATCTTAGTTGTGCTGATCCCCTGATTTTTCCTCAGTCTGTCAATTGTCGCACTGCTGATGTTGTGCTTGTTGATAAGAGTGTAGGTGCTCTCATTACTTTTCTCCAAAGTTTCCCAAAAGGGAGTGTATTTTATCATTAAATCACCTGTATTTAAAGGTAATATAAGATTTTGCACTTGACAATAGTCATAAATACGACTATAATACAAATATACAATAATATGCACATCCAAACAATAATTATGCGTATATTGTACAAATAAATAATTAGGGGGAATAGAGATGAAAAGAAAATTAAGTAAATCGTTGTCTATTATTTTAACAATGACAATAGTAATTTCGGCAATTATCATTGCTCCTGTTACTGTAAGTGCGGCAGGTACAGCAAATGATATTGTAAATGTAGCAAACGGAGAGGTAGGAGTAAGCGGTTCTCCAAACAAATATACATACTGGCTTGGTTCTATTGGAGGCAGTTATTCATATGCGTGGTGTCACGCTTTTGTATCTTGGTGTGCCAATCAAGCCGGTGCAGGAGATAAAGTTCCGAGAACAGCAAGCTGTGCTTCAGGTGTATCTTGGTTTAAAAGCAAAAATGAATGGAAAAGCAGAAGTAGTGGATACACCCCAAAGGCAGGCGATATAATTTACTTTGATTACGGTTCTAACGGGACTTATGACCATGTAGGTATTGTAACCTCTTCAAGCGG
>ENA-OUQW01002941-OUQW01002941.1-human-gut-metagenome-genome-assembly--contig:-NODE-2941-length-13197-cov-3.396743_pt1 | contig 13197 bp, 9 predicted proteins | sample MGYA00248464_ERZ548849 | MGnify/ENA primary metagenome ERZ548849 (study PRJEB26491, sample SAMN04978193) | human gut metagenome | host: Homo sapiens | study: EMG produced TPA metagenomics assembly of... | reverse complement strand
AAGAGATCGAACATGCACCGATGTGGTGCAGCGTGGATCTGCGTGATGGCAACCAGGCACTGATCGAGCCGATGAATGTAGAAGAGAAGATGGAGATGTTCCAGCTGCTTCTGAAACTGGGATTCAAGCAGATTGAGATCGGTTTTCCGGCTGCATCCCAGATTGAGTACGATTTCTTACGCAAGCTGGTTGATGAGAACATGATTCCGGATGATGTGCAGGTTCAGGTTCTGACCCAGTGCAGAGAGCATCTGATCGACCGTACCTTTGAGGCGATCCAGGGTATCAAAAATGTCATTGTACATATTTACAACTCCACATCTGTCCTTCAGCGTGACGTTGTATTCCATAAAGATAAAGAAGCGATCAAACAGATCGCCATCGAAGGAACCCAGATGGTAAAAGAGCGTGCAAAGAATTTTGACGGAAATATCCAGCTGGAGTATTCTCCGGAGAGCTTTACCGGAACAGAGGTTGAGTTTGCACTGGATATCTGTACGGCAGTACAGGATGTCTGGGAGCCGACACCGGAGAACAAGATCATCTTCAACCTTCCGGCAACCGTAGAGATGAATACGCCGAATGTATATGCCGACCAGATCGAGTGGATGAGCCGCAACATATCTCAGCGCGACTTGGTGGAAATAAGCCTCCACACGCACAACGACCGCGGAACGGGGGTCGCCGCCACGGAATTCGGAATCATGGCGGGCGCCGACAGGGTTGAGGGCACGCTCTTCGGGAACGGCGAGCGCACGGGCAACCTCGACATAGTGACGGTTGCGCTCAACATGTACGCCGAGGGCGTCGACCCAAAGCTCGAACTGTCCGACCTTCCGGAAATCCGCCGCGTGTACGAGGAGTGCACCGGCATGAAAGTCCCGCCGCGCCACCCGTACGCGGGCGACCTCGTGTTCACGGCGTTCAGCGGCTCGCACCAGGACGCCATAAAAAAGGGCATGGAGATAATGCGCTCCGGCGGCGGCAAATGGGAGGTTCCGTACCTGCTCATCGACCCGCGCGACATCGGATGTTCTTACGAGGCGATTATACGCATAAACTCGCAGAGCGGAAAGGGCGGGGTGTGCTACATTCTCGGCGAGGAATTCGGCTTCGACATACCCAAGCCCATGATGCAGCAGGTCGGCGACTTCGTGAACGGCGAGGCCGACAAGCTCGGCAGGGAGCTCCAGCCGTCGGAAATATATTCGATTTTCGCAAAGGAATTTGTGGGGCGCGAGGCTCCGGTAAAGCTCGAATCCTATAAAATGGCCTACGAAGAGGGCGACGCCGACGAGCCGAAAGCCGTAAAAATAACCGCAAAACTTCTCGTTTGCGGCGATGAAAAAACCGTCGCCGCGCGCGGCAACGGCCCGATAAACGCGCTCGTAAACGCCCTGGACCAAAACGGAATGAAGAACTTCAAAGTCGCCGACTACCGCTCGCACGCAATAGGCAAGGGCTCCGCCACAAACTCCGCCGCCTATGTGTGCCTGGAATCCGCCGAGGACAAGCGGCTTGTCTGGGGAGTCGGCGTGGACGCGAATATAGAATCTGCGGGGTTGAAGGGGCTTATATCCGCATACAACCGGCTGGGCCTCTTTGGCGCGTGATGCTTTGCTTTGAAAGAGTCTGGCACCGGCCGCTCCCTCCGGCAGACTCTTTTAAATTGGGCTCGCCCGCGCGCCGCGGTTTCCGCTATTTCGTTGGGCTCGTTTTTTGCCTGCGGCGGCAGCGTTGTCGGCAAAGCGGATAGTCTGGATTTGCTGTGGCAATCGCCGCGAGGTCGGGCTTTGGGCGGAGGCGCCGTCGGCAGCCAATCTCCCCTTGGTAAACGGCGCGCAGTAAAAACGTTGGCATGGAACAAGCCGCGCCCTTGCGCGCTGAAAGCGCGCTTCGGCCGCGTCTTTTTATTTATAGTGACAGCTTCATCGCAAAGCGGTGGAGACACCGGCGCAACCCTTCGATGGAAGCGCCGGAGCCGCCTTTTAATGGTCGGCGTTCCCTGCCCGCGGACGGCAGGGAACGCGTTTTGCCGTCAGAATGCTATGCCGTATTGCATTCCGAGAACAAGGGCGTCGGAGTATTTGCCGCCGCACGGGTTTAGCACAAACTGCACGTTCGGCTGCACGAAGGCAAACCTGTTTATCTGGTATTTGTAATTGAGCTCAAATATCATTTCATAGGAGTTTCTTTCGGAGGTCGGCAGCTTGTCTGAATATTTGCCGTAGGCGACGCCGAAACATATCACGTCGTCCGCGCGCGATTCGAACGGCGCGTTGAACAGCAGCCCGCCGTTCGCGAAGTACGGCATGTAGGCGAGATTTTCATACGGGTCGTACTGGAAAACTCCCCACAGTATGATTCCGCGCAGGTCGCGGTATTTCTCGCTTTCCCTTACGATGTAGTACGGCTCGCCCCTCTTTATGTAGCCCATGTTCCAGATCATGTAGTCAGCCTGGAAGTATATTGTGCAGTTGAACGGCGAGGACGCCATGGGGTTGTCGCGGTGCGGCGCGTTGTACCAGCTCGCGATGACGCCGGCGGATATGTTGCCGGGCGACTTCCCGCTGCCGTCGTGGTTTATGTTCCAGCCGATCTCGTAGTTGGAGTTCACCCCGTCGCCGTTGAAGGACCAGTCGAGCCCGTGCATTCCGAGAGAATCCTGCCGCGCGGTGTTTATCTGGTAGACGCCCGCCTTAAAATACCTGCCTTCGGAGTCGGAAATCTGCGCCATCGCGCCCCAGGTCGAGCCAGGGTACGCCGAAAGCCGCGTCTGGTTGAACGCCCCTACGGGATTGCCGTCGAAGGCGTTGTTTTGGTACATCCAGTAAATGGGCTTTGTCATGAAGTTGTCGCCGGCGGCTATCCTGCCGAATTTGAGCATGATTTCGTATTCGCCGTCGAGTATCTCCGAATTGTACGAGAGATAGAGAGACGACAGCAGCATCGACTGCCCGCCGTAGTTTTGCTGGACGTTGAAGGTATTGCCGATGTATTCTCTGGTCAGCGAATTTCCGAAGCGCCACGACCACGCGTTTATGAGCTGCCAGCCTTTGAGCTCCGGAATTTGCGTGACCTCCGCGAGGTCTATGCCGTATCCGATGTGCACGGCCGAGGTGTTCGTCGCGCTCCTGTGGTTGCCGCCGACGGGATTTGAAGCGAAGTTCCCGAGGTAGGTTATCACGGGCACGAACCCGCGGTTTTCAAGCTTCCTTCGCATTCCGACCCAGCCGCCCGAGAAGTTGGGGCCGTTGAACCATTCGTCGAAGGTGAGCTCCCAGAGATACTTATTTTTTATTACGTTGTCGTAGTACTGCGCCCCGTGGTTTACGGGCATTTCGCTGATGTCGTCGTACTCGACGCCGATGAAGTATTCGCGCTGAATTCCCAGCGCCGCCGAGGCAGCCAGAGACGCCAAAGCGAGAGCCAATAGTTTTTTCATAGTGTATCCTTGCTTTTTTTTGGTATTTTTTCTGGTTGTGCTGCGGATTGTCGGGTGTCTCTGTCCAGCGTGACAAGGGTTATTACGGGCGTGCACATGAAGCGCGCGGGAATGCGGCTTGTGCCGAGCCCGCGGGTGACGAAAATCGTCTTGCCGTCGCGGCGGTACTCGCCTTCAACGAGCTTGTCGCCCCTGAAAGTGTTTGAAAACAGCGCGCCGATGAACGGCAGGCGCACCTGCCCCCCGTGCGTGTGCCCCGAAAAAGTCACCCCGACTTCGCTCGGAATTTCCCTGAACACGTCGGGAGTGTGGGATAGGAATATCACCGGCGCATTTTTCTCTATCCCCCCGAGCGCCTGCGAGTAGGAGTAGTCCGCCGACAGGGGGTCGGCTATGCCGCTTATGTAGAAGTCGCCCTTCGGTGTTTTGACTTTCGCGTTGGAATTTTCCAGAAGCTTTATTCCGGTCGAATTTATCATCTTGCGGATTTCGCCCGCGCCGTACAGGTAGTCGTGGTTGCCGAGAATCGCATAGACGCCGAACGGCGCCTTTATATTGCCCAGATATCCGCCGAGTTTTTTGAGGTCCATCGCGCTCTGGTACCATCCTCCGTTTACATAGTCGCCGACGAGCAGCACGATATCGGGTTTGAGCGAGTTTATCCTGTCCACGATTTTGCGCACCCGCCTGTCCTCGAAAAACGGCATTCCGGCGTGGATGTCCCCGACGACGGCGACTTTCAATCCGTCGAGCCTGGAGTCCCAGTTTGGGATTTTAATCGGGACTTCCTCTACGTCGAGGATCATGTGGGGCTCGACTACAAATGCCCACACCCAGAGACAAAATACGGGAACGAAGAGCGCGAGTTTTGCAAAAATATTCATCTCTTGCTAAATTTAGTAATCGCTCGGCAAAAAGTGTTCAATAGAAAAGCGCAAAACTTTGGATTGGCGCGTTTGTCCGGAAAACGTGCAATGCCGCCCGCTTCCGCCCGCGGCGGCAGTAAGGTTTGGGAAGGCCGGCAATATTTTATTCGTTCGGCATATTTGGCGCAGTCTTCAAATTCGGGCGGTTTTGCCGCGGAATGCGCGGAACTTTTGCACGGCGGTTTCAGGCGGCGCCGCTTGTCGCAAGCCGCCGCGCGGCGGAGTTTTAGATGGGGATAGAGCTTTGCGCGGGTCTGCGGGCGTGCGGAAAGATTCCCTGCGCGGAGATTATAACGGAGGCGCGCGGAAATTTTTTTCTTGCCCCGCGCGCAAATTGTGCTTGACTGAAACTTTCAAATCAGGAGAGGTGGCGGAGTGGCCGATCGCGCTGGTTTGCTAAACCGGTGTAGGGGCTAATACCCCTACCGTGAGTTCGAATCTCATCCTCTCCGTGATTTGAAAATTCATTCGCAAACGCGCCGGCGGTTCGGTTTCAAGCCGCCGAGACCGCGCCAAAAGGGGATATAGCTCAGTTGGTTAGAGCATCTGTATCACACACAGGGGGTCCTCGGTTCGAGTCCGAGTATCCCCATTTTGGCGCGATATTTTTTATTGTTTTGTAGAATCGCGAAATTTTCCCGAGCCGTTTTTTTGCCTGAAAAAAAACTGGTTTCCGCGCTATGGAGGCGGTTGCATATTTGGCGGCATTGCTGATTTCCCGCGCCGCTTGCATATAAACATTAAATGCCGGCAAGTACAATTTTCTACAATTTCTTGTGCTAAACTTCAATTATCCCGATTAATAGCCCGATATGATTTCTAATTCGACAAGTTGCTGATTTTTTCTAATTAGATATATTATGAAAATATGCTTCTATGTCAAAAATTATGGAATGAGGAAAATAGAGGCCGAAGAAGGGGAACCCCTTGCATGACCGGCGGGTTATTTGTTCGTATATATGTAATACGCAAGCCGCCCCGCGCGAGCCGTCAATGCAGATAGTTTCCATTAAAAGCAATATATCTTTTTCGGAGACATTCCCCGCGCTCGATTCTCGGCTCGTCATAAATTCCGGACAATCGGAGGCCGACACAATTACGGATACGACAACTCCGAGCCATTCCGAATGGCGCCAATGGATTGCCACGGGGCGGTATTACAACGTTCAGGACGCGCAAGTGGAGATTGTTTTTCCAAAAACGTTTTTTAAAAAAATCGTGAAAACGACGCTTCCGCGCTAATAAAAAAAAACCCGCAAATGCGGGCTTTGGTTGCAGATGAAAAAATTAGTCCGCCATCAGGACGTATTCTTCCGCGCCGCCCTCCCATTTGACTTTGACAAACTTTGCGCGCAAGTCGCGCGTCGGGATGTTTGCGGAGGCGTTGCCGTTTACCTTGGACTTGGCTTTGGGTTTGCCGTAATCTCGCCCGAAAGCCCTTGCCTTATTGGAGGGAACGAGAACGTATATATATCCGCCGCGTTCGTCGTTGTAAGCTGTCCAGCAGTGGAATGACACGTATCCTTTCATCGCTTCAAACGAGCTGGGCTTGGCGGCGCATATTTTTACGGTGACAACCTTGTCGAGGTATTTTGCGGGATTGGATTTATACCAATCGGCAGTGTAGCGGTACTGTTGCGCGAATGCAAAAGTCGCGGATAATGCAATTATCAATGCGGATATTATCTTTTTCATAACATTTTTTCACCGTAATTTTTACAAAAAAATGTCAATCCCTAAAAAATAAGGGATAAAAAATGAAAGAGCCGCCCCAATGGGCGGCTCCAAGGTTCCCTTCGGAGCTGATAGAGGTGGCAATCAACTAAGGGTTGCCCAGGCGCCTTTCGGCGTTTGAAAGGTGCAGTGGGCAGGATTCGTCACACGGTTTACCTTTGACGGAAACTCGGGCGATGTTCGCTTTTACGGGTTCGACCGCGTCTTGGAGTATCGCGCCCGACTTGGCGGGGCTTGCTTTATTTGATAAAATGCACGCGTCCGCCGCCGTAGATTTTAAGTTCGATAGGGACGGCGGATTCTTTTTTATATTCAACAAAAAAATCGGCAGCGACTTTGCTTTTTGAATCTTTTTTTTGCCCGCTTTCCATTCTCGGCAATGTAGTTGACCTCAAAGGGGGCGCGCGGATTTCCGGAAGCGGTGGTTTTCATAATGGGTAATGGCGGGTGAATTTTTAAGAAAAATTAACGTTTTTTTTGCGCGTTTTTCGTTATCGGCGTTAATATTTCAGAAAAAGAGACATACCGGCAAGCCACCGACAAATAAAGGCTTCTCGAAAGGGAAGCCTTTATTTGTCGGTGGCTGTTCAGGCAGGGATCGAACCTGCGACCAAGTGATTAACAGTCACCTGCTCTACCGCTGAGCTACTGAACAATAGTCACCAATTTTGAAGTTGCCAGTCTCCTATCGCGGCGGAATTTTGTCAATAACTTTTTCGGACTTTTTTCGGTTTCCCGCGGCGGGGAGTCGGCGCGGTTGATTTTTGTTGCGGGCGTTTTTGAGCTGCGGCAATTTTGGGAAAATTTCAAAATTGCGGCTGGTTTTCTTTATTGTTTCGCCGCGCCGCGCCAATGGGCGCATATTTCTGTTTGCGCCGGTTGCACTCTGCCGCCGCCCATTCTTTTTTTGCGCGGCTTGGGATTGGAACGTTGAGTGGCGGAGAAGATCAAAACCGTTTTTTGCGGAGCGCATATTTCCGCAACCCCCGCGTTGCGCGTTAGGATATTAATTTTCAGCCGCGGAGAGGGCATATGAAACGCGCAGGGCAAGCGGCGAGAATCCGCGCCCCCGGGCAGGACAAGTCCCGCGCGCCGGATATTGCCGATTTCGCAAAGGCGCTCGCGCGCGGCCGCGCGGCTTAGAGCGATGAAAGCGCCTGCGGGATTTTTATGTCGTATTCCTTTTTGGCGCGCGCCGCCGCTTTTGCGAATTTCACGAGGGCGAGCGCGGCGGGAGGATTGCGGAGAATCTCTTTTAGAGCCGCCAATGGCGAGAGTTTCAGCGCGCCCGTCTCGCGGTCCATTGCGCTCTCGGCGAGCGGCGCGGGAATGGACGTTCCGGCGGCGTCGCTTATGCATCTTATCTGCGTGAACACGGGCCTGAAGTCGCCGTCTTCGTCGCCGGTTGCGGCCTTGAAGAGCTCGCTCTCCATTTCGACCGCGGCGTACCCGAGGCCCCCGAGCCTCTCCTTTTCCGCGGCGTCGGCGACCGCTTCGCGGAAGGCTATTTTGCCGGCTCTCATTCCCTTTTTGGAGAGCATCTTCGCAATGTCCGCCGAGCCGCTCTCGAATACGAACTCCCCGGGCTCGGCGTCGCCGCACGCGCCAGCGAATCCGCATAGGATTATGTCGGTGGGGCAGAAGCTCTCGGCGGCTTCCCTGACGCGGCTTGCGGATTTTTCGCACCCAACGCCCGCGACGAGCGCTTCGCACTCCGTGCCGTTGGCTAGGGTGAATTTGCATTTGCCTCCGAGCCTGCATTTCAGGGGGTCTCCGAAAAATTTGAAAGCGGCGTCGGCTTCGAAGGTTGTGGGGAATACTACCAGGGGTCTTTTCATGTCAGTCGAAAATAGTCAAATCGTTCGCGCTCTTTGCGGCGCTTTCCATGGTGCAGGGAAGGCCGGTCGCGACCCAGTCTCCGCATATGTGGAGGTTTTGCGCGCCGCACTCGCCGTCGGCGGGACGCGCGGATTCGCTTTCGCAGTCGGCGGAAATGGTCGCCTCCGCGAATAGCGACGGGAGGATGTCGAGGATTTCGCACTCGCCGAAATATTTTTTTGTTTCGCGCCCGAGCGTCCCGCGGATTTCGGCGGGGTCGAACGGAATGCGCGCGTGGCTTATGGTCGCCCCGTACAGGAATGTTCCGGATTCGGCGCACTGCCGCGACTTTTGCGTGTGGTCGAAAATCCAGTGTATGGGCGAGCCCACGAGGGACGCGTACGAGCCGTCAAAAAGCTTTTTGCCCGTTGTAAAATAGGCGTTGATTATGCCGGTCGTCCCGATTTTCCTGATCCGCGCGGCAAAGGGCGAGGCCTCCGGAAGCATTTTTGCGAGCGCCTTTGCCGGAAGGGCGCAGACGCAGTTGTCGAATTTGAGCTCGCCGCTTTTGCGCGTTTCTATCGAAACGAATTTGCCGCCGCGGATTTCGATTTTCTCGACGGGTTCGGACAGGCGGATTCTCGCCCCGACGCATTCGAGGTACGCCGCCGCTTTCGGCATGAGCGCGTCGATTGCCGCCGCCTTCGGGAAGTAGAGTATCCCGTTTTCCCCTCCCGCGAGAACCGATTTGCGCAGGGTCGACAGCATAAGCTCCGCGCTTGCCAATCCGCACGAAGTGTTGAGCGCCGAGACGCAGAAGGGCTCCCAAAAGACCTCTATCGCGGCCTTGCCGACCCTGTGGCGCTCCAGAAACTCCAGCGCGGTCTCGCCCGCGCGCGCGCCCGCGAGCCCGAGTTTGAGCTTTGCAAACAGCAGCAGGTTGCGCGCCCCTCCGACCCCGGGTATTTTACGGTACGCGAAAATCGAGAGGATTTTTTTGAATATTCCGGCGTTTTCGGGCGGAAACGGCACGCGGATTTTTTCGCCGCCCGCAAACGCGAAGTCCATGGAATCGGCGCGGCTGAACGCGGCCGATGCCGGCGCTCCGAGCTCCTCCATAAATCCGAAGAGGTTGCGGTAGCAGCCCATTGCGGCGTGCGAGCCGTTGTCGAGGCGCGCCCCGCGCCATTCCACCGCCGACGCCCTCCCGCCCGCGGAGGCGCGGGCCTCGAAGATTTCGGGGTCGAAGCCTTCGCGCGCCAGTTTCAGCGCGGCGCAGATGCCGGCGATTCCCCCGCCGAGCACGCAGACGCTTCCGAAATTCCGCCCTTCGCGCCCGCCGCGCGCGCGGATTAGCGCGCGGACGGCGAGGGCCGCCTTTTTGAGCTTGCCGGGCTTCGCGGGGTTGGCGGATATTTCAAAGCCGGATGCCGCGATGGAGTCGAGTATGTTCTCGTAAATTTCGCGCATTATGAAGGCGGGTTTCATTGAGGCGCGGTCCTCGGGCGGCAGGAGCCTGTCGGCCTTGCGGAAGAAGTGCTTTGCCCTGAAATGCATCATGCGGAAGAGCTCTTTGCAGCGCGGATTGCGCGACGGCTCGGCGAGGTCGCCCTCCGACACCCCGAAAAATTCGAGCTCTCTGCGCGGAATGTAGCACCTGTTCTGGGTGCGCATGTCGAACGCGGCGTCGCGCAGAATGTTCGTGAATTGCAGCGCGTATCCGAGGGATTCGGCGTAGAGTTTTGTGCGCTCGTTTTTGAATCCGAATATGTATATTGTAGCAAGCCCCACCGCCGAGGCCACGCCGTAGCAGTATTTGCGGATGTCCTCGAAAGTTTCGAACGGCCCGCCGGACGTGTCGCGCATCACACCGTCTATTATCGCCTGTATGTACTCCTGCGGGATTTTCCGGCGCGCCACAACGTCCGCCATCTCCGCCGCCAGCGGGCTGAGCTCTTTCGAGCCCCCGTAGAGCGAGGCTATCTCCGCCTTCCACGCCTCGAGCTCCCTCCGCTTTTCGGCCGGCGCGCGGCCCTCCTCGTCGGCGATGTCGTCCATCAGCCGGCAGAAGGCGTAAAACACCTCCATGTCCCTCGCGCGGGACTTGTCGAGGCAGAAGAATGCGAAGGCGAGGTTGGATTTTTTCCGCTCCCCCGTCTGGCGTGCGCTCGTGGATATTTCGTCGGATTCGCTCATGATGCCAGCGCGCGGATTAGGATTCTGAGCTTGTCGAGCCTGCCGAATGCGGGGCGCTTTGAGAGCGTGTCGAAGCCCTGGGATTCGATTTTGTCGAGAATCGCCCGCCCGCCCGCGATAGTCGCGCGGATTTCGAGGCTGAGCGGGAACGGCAGCAGCGACGGCAGTTTTTCTCCCCTGTCGAAGAGCTTTCTGGTGCGCTCCACCTGGAATTTTACGATTTCCCTCACGCGCGCGCCGGCGGAATCGGCGAAGATTTCGCTTTCCGTCGCGCCCCGCCAGTCGGACATGGGGATGTATATGCGGTTTTTGAGCTTGTCCACGCGCATGTCCTGCCAGAAGTTCGCCAGCTGCAATGCTGTGCAGATGTCGTCGCTCATCGCAAACCGCTCTTCGTCGGAAAATCCGTGCAGCAGCAGCACGAGCCTGCCGACGGGGTTCGCGCTGCGGCGGCAGTAGTCGAGCAGCTCGGGGAAGTCGGCGTACCGCTTTTTCACAACGTCCTGCGCGAAGGCGCTCACGAGGTCGCGGAAGAGGCTTTTGGGTATGGAAAATTTTTTTACGGTGTCGGAGCAGGCGGCGAAAATCCAGTCCCAGCGCGGATCGAGCCCGGAGGGGTCGGATACGTCGAGCTGCGCCTCAAATTCCGCGAGCCGCTCGATTCTCGCGGGGTCGTCCTCTGCTATGCTCTCGTGCTCCTCGTCGGCGATGTCGTCGGCGGTCCGCGCGAAGGCGTAGACCGCCGCAACGTGTTTGCGCAGGCGCTTGGGCACCATCTTTGCGACGGGGAAGTTTTCGTAGTGCGAGTTCGCGAGGCGCTCGCATTTTGCGTAGGCTGATTCCAGGGAAAGCGGCATATGGTTGCTAAATTTTTGCCCGCCCGCCGAGCCCCAGGGACGGGCGCACTTTGAGGGTGAAATTTTCGGGCGCGTCGCATTCGGACGGGGCGAGCCACGCGGCGAACGCTATCATCGCGGCGTTGTCGCCCCTGTGCTGCCTGTCGGCGGCGAGGAAGCGCGCGCCGCGGGAGCGCGCGAGCCTCTCGAACGCGGCGACGAGGGACGCGTTGTTTGAGACGCCCCCCGACACGCCGACGCTCTTGTAGGCCTTTCTCTTCGCGAACCACTCGGCGCGCCTGCGCAGCTGCTCCACCACGGCGAATTGGTAGGACGCGCAGATGTCGGGCTTGGCGCGTTCGATTTCCCCATCCGCCATCTTTTCGAGGCGGTAGCGCAGGCTCGTTTTGAGTCCGGAAAAGCTGAAGTCGGGGTCGTCCTCGATTTTCCTGTTCTGGCCGTAGGGAAACATCGATTTGTCGATTTTTCCGCTTCGGGCGAGCTCTTCCAGAAGCGGCGCACCCGGGTAGGGCATTCCCAGCAGCTTCGCGCCCTTGTCGAGGGCCTCCCCCGCGGCGTCGTCCTCGGTTTCGGCGAGCGTCGATATTTGCGCGTCCTCTCCGATTTCAAATAGTATAGTGTTCCCGCCCGAGACCGCAAGCCCCAGGTGCGGCAGAAGCCCGGCGAAGTTCGCGCGGAAGTTTTGCGGGTCGGCGGCGTGGACGGGAATGAAGGGCGAGTACGCGTGGCCGCGCAAGTGGTTGACGCCGCGCAGCGGCAGCCCGAGCTTCAGCGCGAGGGCGGCGGCCGCCGCCACCCCTATGGCGAGGCAGTTAGGCAGTCCCGGGCCGTTTGTGGCGGCGATTTCGCTTGCGGAGCAAAAGTGTTCGGACTTGGAGATCTTCGCTATGAGCGCGGGGAGTTTTTTCAGGTGTTCGGAGCTCGCCAGATCAGGCACAACGCCGCCGTAGAGCGCGTGCAGGTCTATCTGTGAGTGCACGAGGCTTTCGCGCACCCCGAAATCGGGGTCGAAAATGGCGACGGCGGATTCGTCGCAGGAGCTTTCTATCGCGAGAACGCTCATTCCACGGTCTTTCCCCCTTCGGCGACGTTCCTGCCGCGCGCCCCGCTTTCGGCGGCGTGCCTGCGGCGCGGCGGCGGTATGCTTTCGTCGTACAGCACGTCGAACTCGCCCGACCTCCTGAACGAATAGCAGGAGTTTCTGCCGACTATTATGTGCTCTATGAGGCTGAGGTTTATCGGCCTGCAAGCGTCCGACAATTTTTTTGTGAAGCGTATGTCCTCGAAGGACGGGCGGGGGTCGCCGCTGGGGTGGTTGTGGGCTATTGCGATGCTCGAAGCGCCGAGGCGTATGGCGGTCTCTATGATTTTTCTGATGTCGGCGTTGGCGTTGTTGACGCTTCCCTCGCAGACGCGCACGTCGCCGTCTGGAACGATTTTCAGGCCGGAGTCCAGGCAGACCATCTCGACGACCTCCCTCGTCTCCGCGGAGATTTTGCTTTTGAAATATTTTATCAGCTTGTCGATGGTGGGAATTTCCACCTGCGGTATCTCGAGCTCTTCGCGGTGGTAGAGGGTTATCAGGCTTTTTATGAAGCCAATGCACGCCGCCGCGCTCCCGCCGATTCCCCTGACTTTCATGAGCTTTGCGCAGTCGGCGTCGAGGATTCCGCGCAGATTGCCGAATTCCTTTACGAGGTCTTTGTCTATGGGCTTTACGTCGATTCTGGGTATGCAGAGGGTGAGCATCAGCTCTATGACTTCGTAGTCCGAGAGCGCGGGAATCCCGCCGCGCGCAAATCTCTCCCGCAGCCTTTGCCTGTGCCCGTCGTGGCTGTATGAATCTCCGGTGCTCATTTTTGCGGGAAGTGGTTTATGAAGTTTCTTCCGCCGACTTTCAGGGGGTCGGACATTCCGGCGCGGAGGTATTCCCTCGCCGCGCGGCAGGCGTCCCTGAGGCCGAGGCCCTTGGCGAAGTTTGCGGCTATGGCCGCGCTGAGGGTGCAGCCGCTCCCGTGGGTGTCCACGCCGCATATGCGCGCGGACGGCATTTCGAGCGGCCCGTTTTCGTCGAACAGCACGTCCGTTACGGCGCCGCCTTTGAGGTGCCCGCCTTTTAGCAGGACGGGAACACCGTATTTTTCGTACAGCGCGCGCGCGGCGTCCGCTACGTTTTCGATTTTGTCCGCGCCCAGCAGGACCGCGCCCTCGTCGAGGTTGG
>ENA-OUQW01002916-OUQW01002916.1-human-gut-metagenome-genome-assembly--contig:-NODE-2916-length-13270-cov-3.634733_pt1 | contig 13270 bp, 10 predicted proteins | sample MGYA00248464_ERZ548849 | MGnify/ENA primary metagenome ERZ548849 (study PRJEB26491, sample SAMN04978193) | human gut metagenome | host: Homo sapiens | study: EMG produced TPA metagenomics assembly of... | reverse complement strand
TTCTGCGAATCCAGGCTGTACCTCGCATATAAGGACGGTAAGCCCGCAGGAAGGGTCGCCGCCATAGTCAACAATCTGGCGAACAGCCAGTGGAACCACAAGGAAGTGCGCTTCGGCTGGTACGACTTCATAGACGACACGGAGGTGTCGTCCGCCCTTATGGCCAAGGTCGAGGAGTTCGGGCGCGAGAAAGGCATGGAATCGGTCGTGGGGCCGCTCGGCTTCACGGACTTCGACCCCGAGGGACTGCTGATCGAAGGATACGACGAGCTCAGCACCATGGCGCTCATATACAACCACCCCTACTATGTCAAGCACATTGAAGACCTGGGATTCCGCAAGGACGCCGACTGGATAGAGTACAAGATACACATCCCCGAGAAGCTTCCCGACAAGGTGGAGAGGGTCTCGGCGATAATCAGCGAGAGGGCCGGAGTGCATGTGCGCAGGCTCACCCGCAAGATAATAAAGGAGGAGGACTACGGGCACAAGATATTCAAGCTCATCAACGAGTGCTACAAGGACCTGTACAACTTCACCGTGCTGCCCGACCACATGGCCGACAAGTACCTCGGCTTCTACCTCACGATACTCGACCTCAGCTTCGTCAGCGTCGTGGAGAGGAACGAGGACAACGAGATAGTCGCATTCGGAATCACCATGCCCTCGATAGCGAGGGCCCTCCAGAAGTCCAGGGGAAAGCTCTTCCCCTTCGGATGGTGGTACCTGCTCCGCTCGCTGTTCATCAGACGCGAGGAGGGAGTCGAGATGCTTCTCGTGGGAGTCAAGCCCGAATACCAGAACACGGGGCTCAACTCGCTCGTTATGGTCGACCTGTTCAAGAGATTCACCAGGGCAGGGATGAAATGGGCCGAGACCAATGCGATACTCGAGACCAACCTCAAGAACCAGAACCAGTTCAAGGCGTACGACCCGGAATGCAAGAAGAGAAGGCGCTCGTACATCAAGGAACTGAAATACTAGCAGGCAGATGCCGGAAATCCAGACCAGAGTCCTGCCGCCGCTCCCGGAGCGCATGCGGCCCAGGTCGCTGTCCGAATATGTCGGGCAGAGGCATCTCATAGGCGAAGGCTGCGTGCTGCGCAGGATGATAGATTCCGGCAACCTCTCGTCGTTCATACTCTGGGGGCCGCCCGGCGTCGGCAAGACGACCCTCGCCCGCATCATATCCACTACGCTCGAGAGGGAGTTCTACACCCTCTCCGCAGTAAGCGCCGGAGTGAAGGACGTGCGCGAGGTCATAGACAAGGCCAGGTCGAGCTCCCTGTTCAGCCCGACCGGGGCGCCGGTACTCTTCATAGACGAGATCCACCGCTTCAACAAGGCCCAGCAGGACGCCCTGCTCGGGGCTGTGGAGGCCGGGACCGTGGTGCTCGTCGGCGCCACGACCGAGAACCCCTCGTTCGAAGTCATCAGCCCTCTGCTGTCGAGATGCCAGGTGTTCGTGCTCAAGAGCCTCGACGCCGACGATCTCGACACCCTGCTGCGCCGCGCGATAAGCACCGACGAACTCCTGTCGAAGCGCGACATCGAGGTGCGGCAGACCGGAGCCCTGTTCCGCCAGAGCGGAGGGGACGGCAGGAAGCTGCTCAACATCCTGGAGCTCGTCGCCGACTCGCAGGCGTCGAAAGACAAGGTCATAATCGACAACAGTACCGTGACGGAATGCCTTCAGCAGGGTGTCGCCATATACGACAAGGACGGAGAGATGCACTACGACCTTATCTCCGCCTTCATCAAGAGCGTCAGGGGATCGGATCCCAATGCCGCCGTATACTGGATGGCCCGCATGCTCGACGGAGGCGAGGATCCGCTGTTCATCGCCAGGAGGCTGTGCATACTCGCCGCCGAGGACATAGGACTCGCCAATCCCAACGCCCTGCTGCTCGCGGAGGCCACCTTCCGTATCGTGCACGGCATAGGCATGCCCGAAGCGCGGATTCCCCTGTCGGAATGCGCGATATACCTGGCATCCTCTCCCAAGAGCAACTCCGCATACCTTGCGATAGACGCCGCACTGCAGGAAGCGAGGAGCGACAGCACGGCCTCGGTACCGCTGCACCTGCGCAACGCCCCTACCAAGCTCATGGAGGAGCTCGGCTATGCCGACGGCTACCGCTACGCGCACGACTACCCGGGACATTTCGCAGACCAGGAGTTCATGCCCGACAAGCTGCGCTCCAAGGTCTTCTACGAGCCTCAGCCGAACCGCCACGAAGACACCCTGAAGTCCTATCTGCAGGGCTGCTGGCCGAAATACTACGGCAAGAAATAACTCTGCACAAGCCATGGACATTCCCGAAACCATAGAGGCACAGAGGAGCTTTTTCCTGAGCGGAGCCACGCTGCGCCGCAACTTCAGGGAAACCATGCTGCGCAAGCTGCTCGACGCGCTGGACAGATATGAGGACGAACTCTATGCCGCACTGTGGAAAGACCTGCACAAGTCCCGCCAGGAGGCCTACCTCACCGAAACGGGCATCGTCCGGAGCGAGATACGTACACATCTGAGGCAGCTGCGCTCCTGGATGAAGCCCGAAAGGCATCTGCCCTCCGCCGCGGTGGCGCCCTCGGGCGCGAAAGTCATGAGCGAACCTCTCGGATGCGCGCTGATAATAGCCCCCTGGAACTATCCGGTGCAGCTGCTGCTCAATCCCCTCGTCGGAGCGATATCCGCAGGATGCACGGCCGTGCTCAAGACATCTCCTGCCGTCCCAACGGTAGCGGCAGTGCTGGAGAAACTGGTTTCGGACACCTTCCCTCCCGAATATGTCGCGGCCTTCGGCGGTCACAGGGACGTGAACACGGAACTGCTCAGCCTGAAGTTCGACATCATATTCTTCACCGGCAGCCCCGCCACAGGCAGGGTCGTAATGGAGGCGGCAGCGCGCCAGCTCACCCCGGTAGTCCTGGAACTCGGGGGCAAGAGCCCATGCATAGTCGACGCCGGAGCCGACATCAGGACGGCCGCGAGGAAGATTGCCTGGGGCAAGAGCCTGAACGCAGGCCAGACCTGCATAGCGCCGGACTACCTGATGATACACAGCTCGCGCAGGGAAGAGTTCGTCGCGGAATTCGGCAGGGCGCTCGGGAGGCTGTACGGCCCCGATCTCCAGGCCTGCGGCCACTACTCCAGGATGGTAAGTACAGAAGCCTTCGACAGAGTAAAATCATATATAGACTCGTCCGAAGTCCTGTACGGCGGAAGGTGCTGCCGGGATTCGCTCTTCATAGAGCCTGCGCTGGTGCTTCCGTCCGGTCCGGACGCCCCGGTGATGCAGGAGGAGATCTTCGGCCCGGTGCTGCCTCTGCTGGAGTTCGGTTCGCTCGGGGATGCCCGGGAATTCATAGTCTCACGTCCCTCGCCGCTCGCGCTGTACTATTTCGGGCCTTCGGAGCAGGGCAGGCATCTGGCACAGACCATACGCTGCGGAGGTATGTGCATCAACGACATCATAATGCATATCGCCGCCGGCAATGTGCCTTTCGGCGGCATCGGAGAATCAGGCATGGGCTGCTACCACGGCCGGGACAGCTTCCTCGCATTCTCGCACAGGAAGACGGTGCTGGAGTCCCCGAAACGGCTCGACCTGCCTTTCAGGTACCCTCCCTACAGGTTTTTCGCGCTTATAAGGAAAATCCTCGGCTGACGCGGCCCGGGCCGCGCAGGTCCGCCACTCCCCCGGGTTACGGGAGAGGGATCTTCAGCTCCTGACCGGGCCGTATCCTGTCGCTCTTGAGTCCGTTCGCCTCCTTGATGTTCTCGGCGCTCACTCCGGGATAGAGCTTGGCGATATTGTAGAGGGAGTCTCCCGACTTGACCGTGTAGTAAGACCCTATGGTGTATGTCCTGCCGGAGCCAGACGACGATGACTGCTGCGAGGCTGCGGCTGCCGCGGCCTTGGGAGATGCGCCGTAGATATAGAGAGTCTGCCCGGCGCGTATGTTGGACGAGCGCAGGTTGTTCCACCTCTTGAGCTGGCTGACGCTGACCCCGTAGCGGCCCGCTATCTTGCCGAGATAGTCCCCGCTCCTCACGCGGTAGGCTATGCGGCCCTGCGCAGCCTTGCTGCCGGAATTCTGCACGTCCCTTATCACCCTTGAACTCAGCAGCGAGTCCCTCTTGTAGCCGTACAGCGAGTCAGGTTCCGCCGCGAGGAACGCTCCCGTCCAGCTGGAAGGGAGACGGAGTATGTAGCTGTGGTTGTCGCCCGGTATTATATTGTTGAAATACTGCGGGTTGAGAGTCTCGATTTCTTCGATCGGGACGCCCACCACATCGCTTATCTGCCTGAAATGCAGGTTCTTCCTTATCTCGAAGGTGTCGGTTGCGGCCGGCATGCCCACGTCCTGCGGCTCGATGCCGTATTCCTGGTGGTATGTCATCGCATACATGACTCCGACGAACGCGGGTACATAGCCCCTCGTCTCACGGGGCAGGTAGGGATATATGTCCCAGTAGTCCATGCTGCCCCCCGCCCTCCTTATTGCCTTGGAGACATTGCCCGCGCCGCAGTTGTAGGAGCTCATCGCGAGCGCCCAGTCGCCGAATATCCTGTAGGCGTCGGAAAGGTATCTCGCCGCCGCGTCCATGGACTTCTCCACATCCATCCGTTCGTCGACATACGAGGTGATCTCGAGTCCGTAGCTGCGTCCGGTGGCATACATGAACTGCCATATTCCCTTGGCCCCGGCACGCGATGTCGCCGTAGGGTTGAGCATGGACTCCACGATAGCCATGTACTTGAGCTCGAGCGGCAGGGAATACTTGCTCAGTATGTCCTCGAAGACGGGGAAATAGTACTGGCTGAGCCCGAGGATCCTGCCCATGCGCTCCTTCATCTTCTCGGAATAGAGTATGATGTAGTTCTTGACATTGTCGTTGAAGGGCAGCGAGATGAAGGAGTTCATGTCCGCAAGGCGGCGGACCATCTCCTCGTCGCTCACGTCGGAGGTGAAGCGCACGGAATCCATGTCATATTCGTGCACCGCGTCGAAATCGCTTATGGCATAGCTGCGGTACCACAGCTGCAGCAGGCTGTCGGCCACCTCGGGCGTGTAGTCGAACTCGGGCTCCTCCGCCTCCGGTTCGTTTCCGACATACAGGCTCATCAGCAGGCTGTCTTCGTGGCTGCGCCTGCTTTCAAGGCTGTCGAGCAGGGTCTGCAGCGAGTCAAGGCTGAAGCGGAGCACTTCATTCTCCGCGAGCAGAGCCTTCCGGGTAGGCCGGTTCTGTGCGGCCGCATCCATGGCAGGCAGGAGCAGCAGCACGAACAGCAGTATAGAGGTTTTCCGTATCATCGTCAGAAGTTGATTCCGAGCCTCAGTCCGACCCCGACATTTCCGCCGGCAAGACCCGCCGAGGCAAGCTGGTTGTCAGGAAGCATGACGGCCGGACCCACCCTCATCGAGATGTCGTCGTTGACCTCGAAGCCGTGCATGTACGAGAAGACATTGGCGTCTATTATCTGCAACAGGTACACCGCAGCCGTCGCCAGCAGCGAATAGTCCCTGTAGCGACGGTATATGTTGCGGTAGTAAAGGGCCTGGTCGGCGGTGAAGGGCCCGTCATAGGACGAGTCCGCGCTGCTGGCCTCGATGTATATGTTCCTGAAGCGTTCGAAACTCTTGGAGAAAGTGAAGTAATAGTGCAGGCCTGCGACCATGCCGCCTATATATATAGGCACCTTCCAGTATTCCTTGTTGTAGATCTGGCCAAGCCCGGGCACGAGTATGGAATACAGCGTGGCCTTGCCGGCATGTGGGTAGTCGTTCGGACGGTAGCTGACGACTCCGTCCATCAGCGTGGCCCAGTAGGCGACTCCGGCTCCTATGAAGCAGAGCGTCGAGGCCTTCGTATCGCCCCGGCTGCGGAAATAGAACCCTCCGCCGAGCCCGGCTCCTATCGTACCGTAGACTATAGGCAGCTTCCAGTACTGCCTGTTATAGATCTGGCTTCCGCCTATGAACACCGCCGAGCCGGCAAACATGTTGCCTACCTTGAGCTCGTTCTTGTGCCCGAGACCGCCGAAATACTCCTTCAGGGAGAACAGCACCTCGACAGAGTCCTGCTGGCTGGGATCGTCCGAGTTATACTGCTGCGAGAACGCCTCCTCGCGGAACTGTGCGGCAGCGGACGGCGCGAAAAACGCCGCAGCCGTGGCGACCGCAAGCGTGGCGAGCAACAGAGAGAGGCGTCCCGTCATCAGAGCTGCTTTTCTTCGAGCGCCTTCACAAAAGCCCTCACCTCATCGTCCGAACTGAACCTGATAGTCATCGTTCCCTTGCCCGAGGCGCTCCTCTTCAGAGAAATCTCGCTGGAAAAATACTTGCCGACCCTCTCGAGTATGCGGCGGTAGTCGTCAGGCAGCTGCGGAGCCTGCTTCGAGGATGCGTCCTTCGGAGCGGCGGCAGGTTCGAGCTGTATCTTGCGCACCAGGGCTTCGAGTTCCCTTACCGACATTCCGTCGCGGATCACGAGGTCGCACAGGCGTTCCTGCATCAGGGGATCGTCCACGCCGAGTATCGCCTTGGCATGGCCGGCGCTCAGCAGCCCCACCTTGATGTCATGCTGCACTTTGGCCGGAAGCTTGAGGAGCCTTATGGTATTGGCTACGGTAGCCCTCTTCTTCCCCACCCTGTCGGCCAGAGTGTCCTGGGTCAGCGAACATTCATCTATAAGGCGCTGATAGCTGAGGGCCAGTTCGATAGGGTCGAGGTTCTCCCTCTGCACATTCTCGACTATGGCCATTTCGAGCATGCCCTGGTCGTTGGCATCGCGTATGTAGGCAGGCACCGTGGTGAGCCCGGCCATGCGGCAGGCCTTGTAGCGGCGTTCGCCGCTGATTATCTGGTAGCGCCCGTCGGAGATGCGGCGCACCGTGATGGGCTGGATGAGCCCGAGCGTGCGTATAGACGATGCAAGTTCCTCGAGCGCAGCCTGGTCGAAAGACATTCGGGGCTGGAACGGGTTGGGCTCTATCATGTCCACAGGTATACGCAGTATGTCGGCTGTGTTCTGCAGGGGACCTCTCGCCCCGACGACCTCCTTGTTCACATATCCTACAGGCTTGCGGAGCTGGTCTGCTCCCGGGACATCGGAGAATATGGCTCCCACGCCCTTGCCCAGTCCTCTCTGTACCTTGCTCATAGCTGTTCTCCGTTATGCTCCATCACCTCCCTTGCAAGATTCAGGTAGTTGTTGGAGCCGTTGCACATGATGTCGTATAATATGATGGGCTTGCCGTGCGAAGGTGCCTCGCTGAGGCGTATGTTGCGCTGGATGACGGTGTTGAATACCATGTCCTTGAAGTGCTCCCTGAGCTCCTCCAGCACCTGCGAATGCACCCTGGTCCTTCCGTCGAACATCGTGACGACGAAGCCCTCGATCTGCAGTTCCGGATTAACCTCGCTCTGCACCAGCTTTATCGTCTGCAGGAGCTTGCCCAGTCCCTCGAGCGCGAAGAACTCGGGCTGCACGGGAATTATCACGGAATCTGCGGCGGTGAGGGAGTTGATGGTTATTATGCCGAGCGACGGCGAGCAGTCTATTATGATATAGTCGTACTGATCCCTTATCGGCGCGAGGGCCTTCTTCATCACGAACTCCCTCTCGGGAAAGTTCAGCAGCTCTATCTCCGCCCCCACGAGGTTGATGTGGGAAGGTATCATATGCAGCTTCTCCATTTCGGTCTGGATGAGGGCGTCGGTGACGTCGATCTGGCCTATCATCAGCTCGTAGAGCGTGCGCTTCTCGTCGTTGTCCGGAGAGAAGTTGAGGCCCGAGGTGGTGTTCGCCTGGGGGTCGGCGTCTATTATCAGCACCTTCTTCTCAAGTACCGCCAGAGAGGCCGCGAGGTTGATCGCAGTCGTTGTCTTCCCTACCCCTCCCTTCTGGTTGGCTATTGCTATGACTTTTCCCATATTTATGCTCTAAAGACTACAAAAGTAATAAAATATCCGTACATTTGCGGTATGTCAGACCCGAAAAACACTTACTACTTCATAGTAAATCCACGTGCCGGTTCAGGCAAGACTATGCGTAAGTGGCTCCCGGCGGAGAAGAAGCTGGAGCGGGACGGTATCCCCTTCGTGACCGCGCTCACCGACCACAAGCGCCACGCGACCCAGCTCGCGATGAAAGCCGCGCGCAAGGGCTACAGGAAGATAGTCTCCGTAGGAGGCGACGGGTCGCTCCACGAGACCTTCAACGGCATCTGCCGCTGGTGCGAGGAGAACGGGGCCTCGCTTTCCGACTTCTGCCTCGCGGTAATCCCCATAGGCTCCGGCAACGACTGGATCAAGTCCCTCGGCGTCCCCTGCGACGCGATGAAGGCACTCGAACTGCTGTGCCGGGGAGACACCCTTCAGATGGACGTCATCGAAGCGCACTGCGCAGAGGGCAGGACCGCCTATATGGCGAATGTGGGAGGGGTGGGTTTCGACTCGCACGTCTGCCGCAGGGTCAACATCGAGAAGGAAAGCGGACGAAGAAGCAGGCTCATATACCTCAACTCCCTCATACACACCGTGTTCAACACCGGAGCCATTGACCTTGCGGTCGTCGCCGACGGCAAGACCGTATTCAGCGGGAAATGCTATTCGATAGGCTTCGGGAACGGGAAATACTCCGGAAGTGGAATGATGCAGGTTCCACGGGCGGTCCCCGACGACGGCTACCTCGACTTCCTGATAGTCCCGAAGCTGCCCCTCGCCGTGCTCGTCAAGGAGGTCAGGCGCTTCTTCACCGGAACCATGGACAAATGCCCCTACACCATCACCGGACGCTGCAAATGCCTGCAGGTGGTTCCGCTGGGCATGAACTCTACCGACATCGTGGAACTCGACGGAGAGATCATAGGACGCCTCCCGATGAGCCTCGAGGTCACGGGAGAGAAAATCGATGTAATAAGGGGGCCGGAACTGTAGCTCAGTCCTGGTGCCGCGCGGCGGGATCTTGCCCGAGACGGCGTATGACAAGCGAAGCGAGGCCGGCCATGGCCCAGCCGGCAAGCGTACCCACGGCGAAACCCACGAGGACATCGCCGAGGAAATGCTTCCCCACGAATATGCGGCTGAGTCCGACAAGCACGCCCCATGCGCAGATGCATGCCGTGTACGGGCGGTAGCTGCGGCTCCTGTCGTGGCGGAATCCCAGCGCAGAGCATACGGCAAAGCCGAGGGCGTTGGCCGCGTGTGCCGAATAGAAGCCGTACATATTGCCCTTGCCCTCGAGAAGGTGGAGTCCCTCTGAAAGCATGTACTCGTCCCAGCACGGGCGCAGGCGCGCGAAATACTCCTTCGTGAAATTGGCAAACTGGTCGCAGACCACTATCGTGAGCACGCAAGACAGCGTTACGACGATTGCCTTCTTAGGCCCCAGCCTTACGAAAAGGAACACCAGCACCGCCGCGTACAGGGGTATCCACAGGTCCCTGCTCGAAAAGCACTGCCATATGAAGTCCGTGGCCGGACAGTGCAGGGAGTTGATCGCGAGCGTGGCGGCCTTGTCGGCCTGCTCGAGAGTCAAGAAGAATCCGTTCATTTCTGCAGCGCCTCCCACAATATGTCCTTAAGTTTCGCTATGCCCTCTCCAGTTGCGGAAGATATGAACACGCAGGGAACCTTTCGCGGAAGGTGGGGGCGGATCTCCTTCTCTATGTCCTTGTCTATCAGGTCGCACTTGGTGATTGCGAGCACCCTCTGCTTGGTGAGCAGCTCCGGATTGTAGAGCTTGAGTTCGGAGAGCAGGGTCCTGTATGCCGCGGCGACATCGTCCTCCTCGACGCTTACCATGAACAGCAGCACCGAGTTGCGCTCTATGTGCCGCAGGAACCTCAGGCCTATGCCCCTTCCCTCGTGCGCGCCCTCGATAATGCCGGGGATGTCGGCCATAACGAAGGACTTCCCGTCGTAGTAGTCCACGATGCCGAGGTTGGGCTCCAGCGTCGTGAACGCGTATGAGGCTATCTTGGGACGGGCGGCCGTGACCGTGCTGAGCAATGTGGACTTGCCGGCGTTCGGGAAGCCCACCAGTCCCACATCGGCCAGCAGCTTGAGTTCGAGTACATATACGCCTTCCTGCCCCTCCTCTCCGCTCTGCGCGAAGCGAGGGGTCTGGATGGTCGCAGTCTTGAAGTTGCTGTTGCCGAGACCGCCCCTTCCGCCCTTGCAGAGTATGCGCTCCTCGCCGGGCTCCAGCATCTCGAAGAGCACCTCACCGCTCTCGGCATCCTTGGCGACAGTGCCCACGGGGACTTCCAGCACCACGTCCGAGCCGCTCTTCCCGGTGCGGTTGGCGCTTCCGCCCGGCTCGCCGTCCTCGGCCTTTATATGCTTGCGGTACTTGAGGTGTATCAGTGTCCAGAACTGCGGATTGGCGCGGAGTATTATGTGTCCTCCCCTGCCGCCGTCGCCGCCGTCCGGACCGCCCTTGGGCACATACTTGGCCCGGTGCAGGTGCGCCGAGCCCGCGCCGCCGTGACCCGAGGCGCAGTATATCTTGACGTAGTCTATGAAATTGCTGTCTGGCATATGTTCTTGTCAATATCTCTTCAAAGAAGACATTAAAGGACTTTCAAGTCTAAATACTTACTTTCCACCGTGGAAAGTATCATAATATCCTGCAAAGATAGAGATTCTTTCGATGTGCAGGTAAGGTCTTGATGAAAAAATATTTATACCTGTGTCATGATCCGGCATAGAAGGGCGGTATTTGTAAAGTCGGAAACACATGATCAGAATATGGAGCGTGGCGTCGTTCGATAGACTTCTGTATTGTTTGGATTATAAATCCTTTTGCATGATATAATTGGTAAGCAATATCCCTTGTCTTTCCACTTCCTGCCGTTTGACCAATTTATATCCGCGTTTCTCGAAAAATGATTTTGCCGTTATCGAGGCATGAGTGATAATTGTTTTTGTTCCAATCTCACTTTCAAGGCGGTTGCATATTGCAGTTGCAATCCCTTTTCCCTGAAAATCCTTGTGAACATACAATCTGTCCAGATATCCTGTTCCATCAATATCTCCGAACCCCGTAATCAAACCGCCTTCCGTCATGACATAGGTTAGATGGCTTTGTAACGAAGCATCCCATGCAGCCCGATCCACACGTCCTGTTGCCCATACATTTAACTGGTCACCAGTGTAATCCTTAGCATTTATCGTATGTACAGTTTCATAGAACAAATGGGTTATCTGCTCTAAATCGTCTGGTTCGTATCTTCTTATTTTCATCCTATTGTAGTCCCTATTTCGAATGAATCTGACAAATAAATACACTTTTATGTTTATCGCAAGATCAGTCCAATTGGAGAATAACTCTGGCTATATCCGCTCTTTTATTGCCTACAAGGCACAAAAACTCTTAATAATCTCAAAAAACACATTCATAAATGTCATTTTTGTGTAAAAGTTCTTTTGTTGTCGATTATTTTGTGTATCTTTGCGTTCAAATTAAAGATATTTGTAAATGAAAGATTTGAATCGCATCAAAGTTGTACTCGTCGAAAAGAAACGGACGGCGAAATGGCTTGCAGAGGAACTTGGTAAAAATCCCGCTACAGTCAGCAAATGGTGCACCAACGTATCACAACCTGACCTATACACATTAGACAAGATAGCAACACTGCTTGATATTGACAAGCGAGAGCTCATAACAGGTAAAGATTAAAGCTATGACAGATATTGTACAAATTCAAGAATCAGAGTATGATGCAATTCTGCGACAGGCTGTCGCAGTTATTGACAAGACTAGATCAATGGTGGCAACAACGGTGTGTTCTGCCATAGGTACTGCTCATTGGGAAATAGGAAAATTGCTTCACGATAAGAAGCTTGAAAGTAAACATGGTAGTGGCGTGGTAAATCGCTTGTCTTTTGATTTGAAGCAACGCTATCCACAGATGGGTGTTTCTCCAAGAAACCTGTGGGACATGAAGAAATTTTATGAACGATTCTGTGATAGTGAGCCAAAACTGCGACAAGCTGTCGCAGTTTTACCATGGGGACATACTTTAACTTTGATGCGCAAGTTCGGAGACGACGATAATACCATATTGTATTACGCACAGGAGATTACGTCTAAAGGTTGGAATCGCGAACTTCTATTCAGTGCCATCTCTTTGCAGATGCACAAGAAAAAGAAAGAATCATCTGATAACAACTTCGAACAGACATTACCTGCTACACAGGCGATGTTTGCCAATGAGGTATTCAGAAGCGGTTACAATTTGGGGTTCCTTGGTGTAAAAGACCCCATTTTAGAAACAGAACTTGAAACCAGACTGGTTGAGAAGGTAAAGCAATTCCTTTTGGAACTTGGCAAAGGATTCTCTTATATTGGTAACCAACACGTACTTGAATACAACGGAAAGCGAAGCAAAGTTGACATGCTTTTCTTCCATCGTGGACTGCATTGCCTTGTTGCCATTGATTTGAAGATTGGGGAATTCAGGCCAGAATATGCTGGTAAAATGAATTATTACTTGTCATTACTTGACCGTTTGGAACGTAGGACAGACGAGAATCGTTCTATTGGCATCATATTATGTGCTGAAAAAGATCGTGTAGAAGTCGAATTGGCATTGGAAGAGATGGGCAAACCCATAGGTGTGGCAGACTATCAGTTGATTGTTCCACAGGAAGAATTGAAGAAAGTCGTAGCTGAAGAGGTGGAGGCATTTGGTAAAGAGTTTCCTCTTCGTGCTGAAACCGAGGAGGATTCCTGCCTAAGATGATGATGACACAACAAGAAAACAGTATAATACAAACATAGAAAAACAAGATATGCAGGTACAACCAAAGAAAGTGTATTATAGAGGAAAGGCATTAGTGGTTGGTAACGGCCATTACGACCAAGTTAAGCCTGATTTAGACAATGCAGTTAATGATGCAAAAGGCATTTATGAAGCATTTAAAGATTTGGGCTTTATGATGATGCCAGAAGCATACAATATAGACACGGATAGATTCGATGAACTTTTTGATAATTTCAAGTCAGAACTCGGACACTATGAGGTAGGCGTTTTATACTTCTCTGGACATGGCGTAGAGATAGACGGGAAAAATTATCTAATCATGCGCAACACCCCGATAGGAGAACTTGCGAAAACCACAATACGATATTCCATTGACCTACAGGAATGTATAAGAGAATTGCATGAAACTAAATGCAAAATGATAATCGTCATTATTGATGCATGTAGGAATAATCCTTTTGAAGGAAAAGAAAGAGGCTGGGGCTCTG
>ENA-OUQW01002913-OUQW01002913.1-human-gut-metagenome-genome-assembly--contig:-NODE-2913-length-13277-cov-18.238920_pt1 | contig 13277 bp, 16 predicted proteins | sample MGYA00248464_ERZ548849 | MGnify/ENA primary metagenome ERZ548849 (study PRJEB26491, sample SAMN04978193) | human gut metagenome | host: Homo sapiens | study: EMG produced TPA metagenomics assembly of... | reverse complement strand
GCAAAGTAACGGAAGAGTGGAAGGCTTTACAATGTGTATTTTATCGGATGCTTACATAAATTCCGTAATAATGCTGAATATCTTGGAGTAGGTTCCGAAGATTATCCTCTTTCTGGATATGTTGTGGGAATTGATGCTGCAAACACAGAGCTCATGTGTCGTCCAGAGGTCTTTGCTCAAGCTTTTCGATTCCTTAGATACCATAATATAAAGAATAATGGAAGACAAAGACCTAATGATTTGAATATAACCTATCATGTTGGAGAAGATTTTTATGATATAGCAGATGGGCTTCGTGCAGTCGAGGAAGCTATGATTTACTTTAACTTGAAAAATGGTGACAGATTAGGCCATTGTCTTGTACTAGGTACTGATGTAAGAAAATACTATTCCATGCGTTATAACACTATATGCTGTACCAAGCAAGTTCTGCTTGATAATATGGCTTGGTTACATCATAAGTGTAAAAGACTTTTTGGCTATACTTCTCTTTGTTATTATTTAGAAGGAATATTTAATCAATATTTTTATGACGTGTATCAAGGGCAAATATATCAGGATGGTAAGATTAATTATGAATTATTGGATGATCCTGATGTTAAAAATAATATCAATGACTATTATCAGTCGTGGGTGTTAAGAGGAAATAATCCTAAATTTGCTAGTGATATGGAAGAAAGTGATGATGAATTAGAACAAGAATGGGACAACTGCGCAGAAAATCATGAATATGGAATAGAAATTGCAAAATTCAATATCAATGCGCTTGAATTGTTCGATCAGTATCACAAAGATGAAATTGTAGAGAGAGGCTCAGAAGCTGTAGCCTTTACCATAAAAGAAAGCTATGTAGAAGATTTTTATAAGCTTCTTGAGGCAATACAAGAGCAATTACTTAAAGAGATTGAAAGCAAAAGAATATCTATAGAATGTAATCCTACTTCCAACTACAAAATAGGAGAGATGTCAAACTATGATGAACATCCAATACTGAAATTTTATAATAGTGGTTTGAATACTCCTTACAACAAACATGATATAGCCGTTTCAATTAATACAGATGATCAGGGCGTATTTTCTACATCGTTGGAAAGAGAATATTCTTTGATAGCTTTGGCTATTGAAAGGCATCAGACTGAAGGGTTTAAAAATTCACCAAGGCAGATAATAGACTGGCTTGATAAAATTAGACAAATGTCTGTTGAACAACAATTTGATAATGATATTTTTAATTACAAAAAAAAATAGTTTATGGGAAAATTTTACAAAGAATTTGGCTTAAAAAAAGTTCTTGAGTGTGAGGGAACAAACTCTTGGGATAAAGCTAATGTAGGAAATGAAGTCTTTTTAGTGAATGATTTAGAAAAAGAGTACAAACTTACAGGATTTAAAAAACAGGTAGGAGTTGTTTGGAAAGGTAATATAGTTTCAACGAAAGAATATAAAAAATCTATATCAAAGACTATTGATAATAATGGTGAATCAGAAAAGGTTACAGAAGATATTTCAGAAAAAATTATAGAGAATAATATCATAGAGAAAAAGGAAGGAAGTAACGATGGTATAGTTATTGGTGTAATTCCCGAAGAAGAAGGAAAATTTATTAAAGACTTTCTTGATATGGGATGGAATAAATTATTCAAAGCAGTAATCAGCCAAAACGATAGTACAAAACCATTGGAGAATCGTTTTAAAGTAGCAGTTTATATAGAAAGATTTATTGATGTTAAAGATGATGTAAAAAAGTAAATAAAGGAATAGAGGAGATAGAAAAGAATAAATAAGGAAATGTATAAGATCTTATAATTTATGAAGGTGTAAATCAACTACAACTTCATAAATTATAAAAAGATACACTATCTATAACAATCTATAGAATAAACTCAAAATAAGGATGTTCCAAAGAGTCAACATCCTCTTCTTGTATTAAATCATTATGAACCAAGAATGATTTAATATATAGTTTACGGGTAAATGTAGAAACGCCTTCGTAATCCACTTTTGTATAAAGACCTGTTTTAGGACGGTTTATCAGACCGGTTTCAATGTACATAGGCATTATACAATATAGAGCATTGGGCAAAGAACGATTACTAGCGTATATTGAAGACATTTTATTTAGTATGAGCTGTGTTGATACTTCATCCTGAACATGGAAGAATTTTCCAAGGACAACCATTGCATCATATCGAGGATGTAAATTAAACTGTGTCAGCAAAGAATAAAATATCAACTTTGCTAACACAGTTTTTTTATGAAAGAAGAATTTGATTTTGAGAGTATCAAGAACAAGGCAATTGAGCAGCTGAAAGCAGGTAAGCCTTTGTTTGGTAAAGACGGTGCTTTTGTCCCTTTATTGGAAAGTATCCTGAATGCAGCTCTAGAAGGTGAGATAGATGCACATCTAACAGAAGAAGAACGTCAAATGGGCAACCGCTGTAACGGGAAAATGCAGAAACAGTCCAAACGCCATTGGGTGAGGTAACCGTATCCACTCCCCTGGACCGTAATTCAAGTTTTGATTCACAATTTATCAAGAAACGTGAGACCATTCTGGCAGAAGTTGTTGCTGACCCTATAATTGGCCTGTATGCTCTTGGTAACAGAACACGTGAGATTAGTGACTGGATGGAAGAGAATCTTGGTAATCGTGTATCGGCAGATACAATCAGTGCCATTACAGACCGTGTACTTCCGGAAATAAAGGCATGGAAATCACGCATGCTTGATTCTGTCTATCCTATAGTCTAGATGGATGCCATCCATTAATAAGGTAACAGATGAACGTGGTTGTGCTGTTACACGTGCAATCTATAAAGTGCTGGGTATTTACCGGGAAGGACATAAGGAACTACTCGGAATTATATATTAGAAAAGCCAAACATGATCATTATTGGGGTTGTTTTGTGCTTAACCGATGTCAAAATTTTGATGCACATCTTCTTTCTTATCAACAGAAGTAATTTACAGACCTATCTGTAAAGTCTGTTTTTATTTTGTAATGGAGTATAACAGTGTAGATTGTCTGTTCTGCCATTATATCCTCAAGTAGTTCTGTATTGAACTAGGTATTAAAGGGGTTGATTTTCAACGTCTTTTTTAGTTGTGATTAATAAAGAATTACTTACGAATATAAGAAAGCGTCTGTGCACGGGAGCCTGCGAAAACTTATCCAAACTAGCTTCCAAACGTTCCTTTTTGTTCATGGACATAGTGCGTTCATACTCGGCATACAGCTTTTGATACTCCTGATTTTAACGATAGTCGTACTCAATGAACAGCAGGAAAGCGAAACTCAGCGAGTGACCTTTATTAGCTCCGAGGAGACCAATTAATGGTATGTGCATATGGGACTTTCCAGCCAGTTGAGCTTCACCTGCCCAAGATGTGAGTTGCCAATCCCCAAGGCAATGGCCGCAAGAATAGCTGCAGCAACATAATCCACGGGCTAGCTCTGACAATCGTGCAAACTACAGATGATACGTTGAATCTTGGTAGGAGAGATTTCTATCGGGAACTTACTGATGGATATCTTGGCTCCGATTCACATAGCCTTGCCGATAATATCTTCTGCTGTTAATTAGGAGCTTTCCATATCCATGTAGATCAAAACTTATAACCTCCCTTTGGTCTGAGTTTCGCTCCATGTACTATCTCTGCAGCCTGCTCTTGGAGCGACATTTTCTGCATCTGTTGTTCGTTTGCTATACGTATTTATTTTTAATTGTTCGCAGGTAGAGGAAATTGGTGTTTTGATGGTGGAGAACATCACCGAAATATAACTGTGAGATAACTTTGGGTGGTGGCTGGTAGTGATTACAGGGAATTTAGCTACTTTTGCAAGTAGAAAACATATCTGTCATGAGTAAAAGAACTATTATTTTTCAAGAACATAGAAAAATTACAATTAAGGAAATAGATGAGTCATTCTATTTCACAATCTTGTATTATGACAAGTGGAGTTCTCATAATATAATTAAACAATCTGAATATATAGTAGTTGCAGCTTGTAGAGGGTTGATGAAGATTTGTCTAGAGGAAGTAAATGGGAAAGATTATTTATTTATCACGGATGATATAAGTGATTTCGCTGGGTATCCTAAACAAATAGATGATTTCTTATCCTTGCAATGTGATAATGGCAGTAAGGTTACTGCAGAAATGTTATACCATGCGATCTTAGATTCTACAAATGAATTATTTCCTAAAATGAGATTGACAGATATATATTATAATTACAAATACCTTACCGAAATTAAAACAGGAAGTTCTATAATTGACATTTACACGAGTTCTTTTGACAAGTATATAAATGATATTTTTCCCAATAGTAAAGATGTAGCTGTTGAGAAGATAATATTGAAATTAGGTATTGTCAAGCAAGATGCAATATTATTGTTTGAGCGTTGGAAAAAATTCTATTTTATAGATTATCATCCGTATGAAGAATGGATTCCGAATCCTCCCAAAGAAACACTTACCATTGAACAGTTTAAAGATAGAATATCGGCTACAATAATTAATGTAAAGAAGGATGAAAGCACAAGGGAGTTATATTTTGAAGCTGGCAATGTCAAGGGAAAAGTATATACAAAAGAAATACCGAAACATCCAATGATATCTTTATTTATTACTTCTGACTCAAATAAATATTGGCTTTTACATGAGGAAGGAAGTGTTTGGGGTACACCTGTAATAGCGAAGTTTTAAATATATTTTGAAATATGGAAAAGAATAAATATATCCCAATGTTTGATGAACAAGAGCTTGTCCTTGTGTGTCGTAGAAGTGATTATGAAAATGGAAAAATTGGCGATGGCTTATTTCTTGTTAGTAGAGAAGAATGGGAAGATACTGATGATTACTCAATCGAGACATTTGATTTGCTTATAACAGCAGTTGAAAATAATGTGGTTAAGCTGTACCCTGCCCTCAATAATGCAGTGGTAATATTTCAAACTCTTCCTTATTCAAGAAAAGTAGATTACATTGAAGTAGATTAATATCTGAATTATACTATTTTTACATCTAATTTAATACGATATACTGATTCTGTATGCGACATTTTACGCTCAATGGTTGAGATTTCCACGTCGCAAAGAGAGTGGGCAAAGACATTTTTGATAAATGTAGCTGTATGAATACGCTTTCTGCCAAAAGCCTTACCGATGTTCCATACAAAGTGTGTTATATCAATGCTTTTGAGCTGTGAGTCAACCTTTACAGGCGATATCTTTTGTAAGGTATCGTTCGTACTATATTCTGCAATATATGTGCATAGGCGGTTGAGATCCTCTTCACTCATATAGGCAATCATTGTCTGCTTCGTATAGCAAAAGATCTTTTCCAATTAAGTTTGAATAGCACGATTCTTTTCTGCGATAGCATTAGTTCTGAAAGTTCAGAGTTTGTTTCTTCAGCGGTAGGAGTAGGCTCAATGACATCATGCGTAGTCTGGTTTGACTCTTTGATTGTAGGAACTTCCGGAACAAAAACGGTGTCATTGTGATTTTTCATCATTTGAAAAGCTGTCAAATGAAATACATGTTTTATACTTGAAATTGAATAGAGCAAAGTAAATATATTGGGTATACATTATGATAAAGCAGTCTTATATTTTTATATATTTTGCTTTCCCACAATACTAAGAAGAAAATGAAATTCACTATATTTGTTACGGAATAATTGAAAACAATAATCAGGACATACATATAAAATTTGATTATTATGAAATTAGTAAAATTTAAAGAGGTCAATTTAGATGATCCATTCTTTGATAGTTTGAAAGCTGATTATAAAGGTTTTGAAGAATGGTTTAGTAGAAAAAGCGAAAATGGTGCATACATACAGAAAAAAGATGATGGTTCTTTGCAGGCTTTTCTTTATCTAAAGATAGAAGATGAAGCCATAACTGATGTAACGCCTAATTTTCCTGAAGCTAAAAGACTGAAAGTTGGAACTTTTAAGATAGAAGCTCACAATACGAAATTAGGTGAAAAGTTTGTTAGGATGATAATGCATCATGCTTTATATGAGAAGGTCGAAGAAATTTATGTGACAATATTTGAAAAACATGTAGGTCTTGTAAATCTTCTGAAAAAATACGGGTTTGAGAAGAAAGCCATAAAAGGAGATCCTGCTAATCCTGAAAGTGTTTATGTCAAGTCAATGAAATGTCATACTGATGATATTTATAAAGATTTTCCTTTCATGCATACAGCAGGAAAGAACAAATATGTGTTGTCTATATATCCTCCATACCATACAAAATTATTTCCAGACTCTATTTTGAGTACAGAAATGAGAGATAAAGATTCGCTTATTAAGGATGTTTCTCATACAAATAGTATCCATAAAATTTATTTATGCAGGATGGAAGATGCTAAGCAAATGAAGCATGGGGATCTTGTCGTTATTTATCGTACTTCAGATAAACAGGGGCCTGCAGAGTATAGAAGTGTAGTAACATCAGTTTGTGTTGTTGAGGAAGTGAAAACTCCAAAAGATTTTAAAAGTTATGGTGAATATATCAAATACACTAATTACTACAGTATCTTTGACGAAAAGACACTAACTAATTATTATAATGATAAAAAAACAGTTATTATTAAAATGACATATAATGCTGCTTTTAATCGTAGAACAATTAGGAAAGAATTGATAGAAGAGATAGGTATTTCTCGTGGAGTTTATTGGGGCTTCTTTAAGTTAACTGATGAACAATTTAATAATATTATAGAAAAAGGTCAAATAGATGAAAGTCTTATTGTCGATTAAACCGGAATTTGTTCGTGAAATTTTTCAGGGACGAAAAAAATATGAATATAGGAAAAACGTGTTTGCGAAACACGTTAGTCAGGTTGTCGTATATTCTACTAAGCCTGAAGGATTGATCGTTGGAGAATTTTCCGTAAAAGAAATATTGAGTGATACTCCGGAAAAATTATGGGAAAAAACATCAATTGTCTCCGGCATCACTAAAGAGTTTTTTGATCAATATTTTGAAGGACGTGAAAAAGGTTACGCTTTACGTATAGAAAATCCAGTATTATATAAAAAACCTATCAATCCATTTGATGTTTTTACTTCATTTGTAGCTCCTCAATCATTCAAATATCTTGAAGAAGATGATATGGAATCTGCTTTGAATTTTGTAGAATTATGAAAAATGATATTATATTTATTGGTGGTATTCATGGTGTCGGCAAAGGTACCTTATGTAAACGTATAGAATCTGAACTCGGGATTATCCATTTATCAGCCAGCGAAGTATTGAAATGGAAAGATTTTAATGTGGATTCCTCTGATAAACGTGTATCAGATATTGATTCTACACAAGACTGTTTATTGAAAAATTTGAAAGGAGTTATCACTCCAGGTAAAACTTATTTATTGGATGGGCATTTTTGTTTGCTGAATAAGGAAAGTAAAATCGAGAAAGTTCCTGAAGAAGTATTTATAGATATAAACCCAAAGAAAATAATTGTAGTAAGTGAAACGCCAGAAATTATAGCAAAACGTTTATATCAAAGAGATGGAAAAAGATATGAAACTTCACTTCTTGAAAAAATGCAAAATACAGAAATAGAACATGCTCAATATCTTTCTAGTTTATTGGATTTAGAAATGTTTGAGGTTCAGTCTGATTCATATAATACTTTGAAGGAAGTAATAAATAATTAATATGGTACATTCTATTTTTATACGTTGTTATACAGCATTTATGAGTAAAATTAGAACTGTTTGGACAAGCTAAGACAATATTTTCTCAATTAAAAGATGTGATATGTTATCAATGGGCATATTTTTTATCGGTTTATGTATAATTTGTCTTATCATCAAGCCCATCATATTAGTATTTAGATTGGAGGTATTCTGTATACATTTAATTTTTTTATGAGTAAATATAATATGGATTTATCCGCTGAAAGAGAGAAGGTTTTACTTAATATCCAAAATGATGTTTTAAAAGGAGGAATTTGCGTACAGGATTGGACGACATTTCAGTTGGAGAATGCTTATATTGCTTTCTGTGCAGGAGCTGATTTAGCTTGTATACTTATGTGTCAGGCAGCAATAGAGTCTTATATGAGGGATGATGAGGGACTGAAGAATCGGTCTTTTTATGATTTAATAGAACATTGCTCATATGATGCAAAAACAAAAATGAAATTGCATAAATTGAGAGAATATCGTAATAAATGGATTCATATTAGTGAACAAAAAGATTGTAATATTCAGATTGATTATGTTGAACTTGAAGAAATGGCACTTTTTGCATATAGATTAACATTAGAAGTGTTTCATTATTATCCATTTATTTAAAGCATAGAAGAATTTTTACATTTATTTCAACGAAATCTTATTAGCTGTTTCTCGCTTCTCGGAATTGATCAAGTCAACATAGGTTTGAGTGGCGGTGACATTCTTATGCGTTAGCATCTTGGATATTGTGTAAATGTTTGTACCTAAAGAAATTTGGATGATGGCGTATGAGTGACGAAAGCAGTGGACGGTTATGTGTTTTCTGATTCCAGCTTGGGCAATCCATAGTTTCATGGGATGATGGGTTATGGAGAGAGTAGTACTAGACACTGTCCAAAATTTTGTGTAAATGGAAACAGGATTCAGTTGTAAGTTTGTTCTTATATCTGGATTCTGTTTTTTTAATAAGCATAAATTGCCCCTTTATTTTTATAATCTTCCATTATCATTCCATTCTCCATAGAGAAGCCCTTTTCGGGTATTTTCTATAAATTTGTTCAGGCGGCTTTCAAAAAGTTCGGGTTGATTCTTTTTAATTTGGATAGTATCAATTCTGATTCGCTTATATAAGTCAGGAAATTGGCAGAAGTTGTTCCACACTACCGGGTCTGATTGTAACCTCTGTAATATATCCTTATCTATGATAAAACCATTAGGTGACATATCCGGTAGAACGGCTCTGCCAGCATCTGTGTAAGCATTCGGTAAACCACGTATTTTCGTCTCCAACTTCCATCATTAACTTTACGTCCAAAAAGCCAAGTTATGATGACACGAGAAGAAGTGGTAGAGATAATGAACTACTGCAAAGAGCACAAAATGACTTATAAGTCAAGACTGGAGGAACTCAATATCCCTGTATGGCGGTTTTATGACAGCAAATCCCGTTATGCCGCCGAGCAATCATCTGGTAAAACGGCTCAAGGTGAGTTTATCGAGCTTCCCCACAGCGGATCTTTTGTTCCGGTTCCTTCATTTGCCGGAACGAGCGGACGTAAACAGAAAAGTATACCGGCCACGCCAAGCGGATTGAAAGAGATAGAAATACGTACCCCGGCCGGTAGTGCCATACGCATTTGCGGTGAGCTAAATGAAAAGGAACTGTATTCAATCATCCAGGCCTGCAGCCATGTTCAGCCTTAATGACAGTATGCGCTATCTGTTGTATAACCGCCCGACTGATATGCGCAAAAGCTTTCATACTCTCAGCGGTATCATCACCGACGCCATGGGTCAGGACCCCTGCAGCGGCAATGTGTATATCTTCATAAACCGTGCCCGTGACCGCATAAAGCTCCTGCATTGGGAGCCGGGCGGCATGGTGCTGTATTCCAAACTTCTGGAAGCCGGTACCTTAGGCAAGCCTGATTCTGTCAACGACAATGAGGTCTGTGCAAATATAGAATGGCGGGAACTTGTCATGATAGTGGAGGGTATCATGGAAGCCCGCGACTCCCGTCGCACGAGACTTGAAAACCTGCAGAAACTTCGAAAATAGTGCCGTTTTCTTACTCTGTTTGCTTTTGTATGTCATTGGATTTTAGTATATTTACATTGTGAAACAATGAGATACAGATGCTTACGGAAGAACAGGAAAAAGCCTTATTGGAAGAGATTGATAAGCTCCGCCAGGATAAAGCGGCGCTTATCAGCAGGGTTGCTTCGCTGGAGCAGTCGCTGTACTGGCTCCGGAAAAAAGTCTTCGGACGGATGAGCGAAAAAAATCTTCCGCTTGATCCCAACCAGTTGTTTCTGTTCTCAAAAGAAGAAATGTCCTCCATGGAAATATCCCGGATGGAGGATGAAGTCCGCAAAAGCGATGAAGAAATCACCAGAACCATAAAAGTCAAGGAGAAGCCGTCCCGCAAGCCCTTGGATACATCTTCTCTTCCGGTAGAAGTTGTTGATCTTTACCCCGAAGGAACAACTGACGGGGAAGGCAGGCTTAAGGATGATTTCATTGAAATCGGAAAGGAAGAGAGTTCACGCCTGGAGCGTGTTCCGGCAAAAGTATATATCCTGAAGACCGTCCGTCACAAAGTGATAAGAAAATCCGATATGGAGAAATATCCCGAGGAAAGGCAGATTCTGATTCATCCTCTTCCTCTTGTCCCGGTCAGCAAATGTATGGCAGGCGCCTCGGTCCTGACGGACATTATCATCGGCAAGTTCATGTATCATCTCCCGTTCTACCGTCTGATACAGCAGTATCGCGAATCAGGAATCATCATAAGCGAATCTACCATGTGCGGATGGTATGAAATGGCGGTGGAGAAACTCAGGCTTCTGTACAACCTGCTCAAACAGAAGATACTCTCCAGTGAGTATATACAAGTGGACGAGAGTGTCATTCCTGTGCTGGACAATGAGAAACATAAGGCGAAAAAGGGGTATGAGTGGTGCGTACGCGACGGCATCACGGGGGACGTCATGTTCCATTATGACCGTGGCAGCCGTTCGGGCATGGTAGCCCGTGAACTGCTGGGATGCTACCGTGGCATTGTGCAATGTGACGGCTATGCAGCTTACGAACAGTTTGAGCAGATGAAAGGAATCACTCTGGTCGGCTGTTGGGCACATGCCAGAAGGAAGTACGTGGATGCCCTGGAAGAGAACAGGACGCTGGCCACACAGGCAATACACTACATCGGCAAGTTGTACAAGATAGAATCTGAAGCCAATGAAGCCGGACTCACAGCTGAAGAGCGTAAGGAAAAACGTATCAGTGAGTCCTATCCGCTGATACTTGAATTTGAAAAGTGGCTGCAGGATGCTTATCTTAGAGTACTTCCTAAAAGCCGTATGGGTAAAGCCATCGAATATACTTACACGCTCCTTCCAAGACTTTCCAGATACGTAAACGACGGAAGAATAGAAATTGATGACAACCGCATAGAAAATGCCATAAGACCTTTGGCTTTGGGAAGATTATGTTGTACACTACATAATCTTCCTTATGTTGGCATTATATTTATGTTGGCATAATAGAATAAAATATTGTAAATCAATCTATAAGAAATTTTTTTCACTACATAAAATTACGCATATTTTTATGGGACCTCAAATGGAACCACAAACAATATGCTGGAATTATTATTTAAAAGTGAGTCAAATCTCCTTAAGCATAGAGGTGTTCCTCTATTAAAGGAAAGAGAAGATTTTCTCGTTAGGAAGCAATCGGAAGGATGCCAAACAAGAGAATTGCAAATTCTTGCATCTCTTTTACTAGAAACTGTAAATATCTTATCTCTTAAGGATAAAGATAAGTCTATTATCACTCTGGATGAGATCTTAGAAAAAAGTTCTCTTTTCAGGAATCAGAAGCAAATCAAATTCTTCATCAGTACAACCATCAATTGGTTAAATGAAATAGGGCGTCTCGACCTGAGGTATTGTGATCATAATTTACTATTCAATCATTTTAGCACAATATGCCATTATCGCATTAGGTATATTACCTATCCCATGTATCACGAAAGACTGTCTTATTTAAATTATATGCAGTCACTTGGAATGTCATTTAATAGACTTCGGGAACATGCAGAAATGCAACTCCATATTATAGATGAATTAGGAATAAGTGAAAAAAAGATAATACACCAACATGTCTTAGACAAGACAATTATTAGGTTAGCTGCGTATAACAGTCTTAAATGGATGAAAACCTTTAAAGCGGTTTCAATAAAATGGCTAAGTTTTATTGGTATACTTGAACGTTCTCAAGAGCAACTCCTACGTGATAATGATTTAATTATTGAATATATTAATTGGTCTAAATCAATGAAAGGACTTTCTGATATTACATTAAAAGGAAGACATTCAAGGATAAATGATTTCTCTTTCTTTATTCAGGATAAAACAGACTTGGCTCATTTAAATATTTCTGTGATTGACGAATATATACAGTATAGACACAACGCAGGATGTTGCAAACGAACTCTTTCTCTCCTTACAACAAATATCAGAGAGTACGTAAAATTCTTAAACTTCAAAGGAATCTGTGATATTTGTGTAGAAGGAATACGCCATCCTAAAGAGTACAGTTTATCAACATTGCCCTCTGCACCTTCTTGGGATATTGTAGAGAAATTGTTGTCCTTTTATGATACCTCTACAATAGTAGGCAAACGTAATACCGCGATATTAGCCCTACTTTCAATTTATGGCTTAAGAACGAGTGAGGTCACAAGACTTAAATTGAGAGACATAGATTGGGATAAAAGACAGCTATGTTTCTATCATGTAAAAAATGGGCATGTGCAAAGCTTACCATTATCACCGTATGTCTACAATCTTTTAATTGATTATATCGTAAATGGAAGGGACAATAAAAGAAAAGTTGAGGAGGTTTTTATGACTACATTCATGCCATATAAGTCTTTAACAAGATCATGCATTTATAAGATTGTTTCGGATGCATACAAAGGACTTAAAATACCAATCAACATAAAACACATTGGTGGACATTCTTTGCGCCATGCGTGTGCTTCCAATCTAATCAACAATGGTGTTTCTTTAAAAGAAATCGGGGACATCCTGGGTCATCGATTACAAGATACAACCAGAATCTATTCAAAAATAGATATTACTAATCTGCGCAAAGTCTCACAAATAGAATGGGAGGTCATGTTATGAATATAAAAGAAGCCATTCATCTCTATCTTTCCTATAAGGAAAGTTTGGGAGAAAAGATTAGAGATGTAAGATATTTATTATTGCGTTTTGAGAGATATATAAATCCTATTGTTGAACTTGATGAGATTAAAGAAACAGACTGCCAGAACTTCTTAAACTGTAAAGGACGTAAAAATAATAATTATACTCGGTATTGGGATTATCAATTCTGCAAGCTTGAACGCTTCTTCGTGTGGGCATTTTCCAGAAAGTTTATACATTCTATCCCGTTACCCAAAATCCGTCCTACAATCAGACATGATTTTACACCGTATATATATAGTACAATACTTCGGTAAATTTTTACCGATAAATTAAAATTAAACATAGAATCGGCA
>ENA-OUQW01002901-OUQW01002901.1-human-gut-metagenome-genome-assembly--contig:-NODE-2901-length-13342-cov-3.714533_pt1 | contig 13342 bp, 8 predicted proteins | sample MGYA00248464_ERZ548849 | MGnify/ENA primary metagenome ERZ548849 (study PRJEB26491, sample SAMN04978193) | human gut metagenome | host: Homo sapiens | study: EMG produced TPA metagenomics assembly of... | reverse complement strand
ATTTGCCCCAATGGCCAGATCCGGCATGGTCTCAATGGAGGCCGGCGGTTCTGCACCTTCCACGGCGCTCTTGATCATGACAGTGCCGAGACCGGCGGTATAATAGGGCCCCATGACCTCATCGCTGTGGAGGAATTCCATGACTTTCCATGCTTCATCCGGGTGCTTTGTGGAGGCATTGATCGCCTTATCGGAGCCGCCAAACCACAGGTTCTGCACACCGTCCGTATTTCCGGACAGGCTGGGGATCTGGCAGCAGTTCCAGTTGATATCCGTGGGAAACTGGCTCTGGTAAACGCCGGGCTCTGCATGGCTCAAGGAGAAATAGAAGGCAATGTTGCCTGCTGCAAACTGGGTGCGCAGGGGGTCAATGTCCAGAGACTCGCTGCCGGGGAATGCCACACCGGTGGAGTACATTTCACGGAACAGCTGCAGGACTTCTCTGTAGCTGCTGAAATCGTACTTGCCGTTCTTGAAGTCAAAGCCATAGCAGGTGCCGCCGCTGACCTGAACCACCGGATCGATGGAACGCATCACTGCGCTCATTGCGGATTTATAGTTGCCGGCAATGCCGTAGATCCCTTCGCCGCTCAGCTGCTTGGTTACCAGCGTAGCATCATCCACCAGCTCCTTCAGGGTCTTGGGAGGAGCAGAAATGCCCACCCGATCCAGCAGATCCTGGTTGTAAAACAGGCGACAGGCAGATGCGGTAAAGGGCAGGGAGTAGATCCCGTCGCCCCAGGAGTTGATGCCCTGCACAAAAGCGCCATCCCAGAAACGTGCCTTGTACTCCTCCGTCATATACGGAGAGAGATCCAGCAGCATCTTCTTTTCGTCCACCTGTACCTCCAGCGGGTCCGTTCCACTGAGCTTGAACACATCCGGTGCAGTGTCGGTGCTGAAGGCGAGATCCAGCATCTGAGAATAGTTGTCGGCATAGACCTGGTAGTCGATATAAATGTTGTCCGAATTGGTCTTGTTGTATTCTTCGATCAGCGGAGTCAGATACGCCTGATCGTGACGGTCCGTGGTCCAGTAAGAGATGGTGATCACGCCGTCATCGCCGCCAGCGGTAGAACTGGCAGCCGCGCTGCTGGAACCGGAGTCCCCACAGGCGGCCAGAGATGCCGTCATGCCAACAACACCCATGACTTTAAGAAAATCGCGCCGGTTGATCTTTTTCTTCATAATATTTCCTCCTCTTTTGAGAACAGAACCTTCTTCTACTGAGAGCATACCAAATCTGCCGGATTTCAGGGAGTAAAATATTCAGTTTTTATGTTCAAAAAATTACTTCAGCCATTGTGAAAATCCAAAAAACGCAGAAACATTGCCCAATCCCATCGGGTAATATCGTGGCCGCCGGTGCGGCGGTGGTATCCAATTCGCCCGGTCAGGTATCCCGAGTCATTGGCAGGCGGCTGGCTGGGCAGAGGAGCATCCCCGAAGAGCTCCCAGGCACAACTGGCGCTCTTTGCACCATTCCACTCTGCATCAGGGTCGCTCCACCGATCCTCAGAGCCGCTGGTTATGTAACACAGCCGTGGTGCCACACAGGCCACCAGCTGGTGCTGATCGAAGGGAAGGGTCTCCTCTTTCCATGCATACTTCTGATAATTTTTGCAGAACCAATGGGGAAATGCTGCCGTGATGGAACCCACCGTCTCACCATGCTTGCCACGGGACACGGCAGCACCAGAGCAGCCGGAATCATTGACGAGGACCCCGCAGACCCTTTCATCCTGTGCCGCACACCAAAGCGCCGCCTTGCCGCCGCGCGAGAAACCACCCACCGAGATTCGGGCCGGGTCGATGCCCGGGTGTTTTACCAGCAGGTCTACCACACAGCTCATCCCAAAGGCCCAGATGTCCAGGGTCCCCCATGCATCGGCAGGTAGTGCATCTGTACTGAGCCCAAAAAGCTTTGCCAGTGGGCCGGGATACTGCGCAGCATCGTCGGGCTGCAATGCACTTGCATAGAAGGTCACGGCTGCCCGGCCCGATTGTACAATCTGTTCAGCAGGCCAGTATTCCTGCTCCGTTTCCTGTTCGATATCAATGAGCGACGGCCCGCCGCTTCCGGCTGGCATATTCCGGAAAAAATTCATGGCCTCTTTGCGCCACGCTTCCGGGGCATTGGCCAGCAGTTTTTCCATCTGATCAGGCCCCATTTTCGGCCCGGGAGAGGCTGTCTTTTCGTGATTGCAAAGGAACAGGACTGCCGGGACCTTCTGCGTTCCCTCCGGACGCACCAGCACCACGGGGAATTCCAGACTTCCCTGCTTCGTTTTCAGACAGATATCCCAGATCTGCCGTATGGCTTTGCATTTTGGCAGATACTCTTCTGACCGCAGGCGTTCGGTCTGTTCATAGGGAACTTCCGGCCGGATGCCGTACTCCTGCGAGCGGAACAACGCGAGCAACGCTTCCCGCCGTGCATTCCAATTCTGCGGAGTCGTATTCTTTTCCAATACCAACGGCAAATTCATCTGATATTCCTCCTAACCGGGGACGGATCATGCCCCTTTTCATCATATCATCCGCAGCAGCATGGCGGGTTGAAAAAATTCAGGAGATGCTTCAAAATACACCGAACCTGATACAGTGATGTCGCTCCGGCCAGCCGAATGACTTATAATGTTTTATATAAACAGATGCCAACGCGGTATCAGGGTACTTTAGTGAGGAATGAACATGAAGCATTTTGAGATCTACAAAAAAGACCCCGCCACCGGCGCTTTGTACCCGGAAGGACAGCGGCGAAAAAAAGGGCTAGCCCGTATCCTGGAGATCGTTGTGCGGGACTTTTGGCAGTTGCTGGGTTCCGGCTTGATCGCCACGGCGGCGGCTCTGCCCTACGGACTCTGTATCATGCTGTTCCTGCCATCCAGTGCTCTGGGACCGCTGATCCTTTCCTGTGTTGTCACCGGCGCTCTGGCCTCTGTCTTCGGGATGAACCTGCTGGATACAATTTTGCGCTGTCTGCGGGATGAGGCCGGTTTTTGGTCTTTCCAATACAAAAAGTCTCTGAAGAACAACACCCTGCCGGCCGCTTTGTTCGGGGCGGTATTCGGCCCGTTATTTGCTGTGGATCTGGCAGGGTTAAGTCTGGCGGTACGCCGCGGCCAAAGCGTGTTTCAGGTCGAGTTTCTGGTGATATCCATAATCTTCCTGCTGGGCTTTGCGCTGAACCTTGCCATCCAGATCCCTCTGATACAGCTCCCTGTATCAGCACTGCTCAAAAATGCCTTTCTGCTGTTTCGGGGCAACCTTGGGTGCTCGCTGATGGCTGTTGCCGCATTGATCGGTTATGCTGCACTGTTTGTTCTGCTGCCAGCCACTTTGTCATTCCTGCTCATCGTCTCCAACCTGTGGCTGCCGATGCTGACAGCAGCATTTCTGCTCTATGGCTGTGTTGAAAGAAATTTTAGCATAGAATCACGGATCCTGCAAGGAAACGACCCGAATCCTTTTCTGTAACCAAACAGGCCTGCTTCGCATCACTGTGGGGCAGGCCTGTCTTTTGTTTATGAGACCACCCGGTTTTGGGATCCCAGCCCAAAAAAGAATGTCGGTTCGTACATTCCCCTCTGCTCTCTGGTAAATTACAGCACGGATGTGATATAATGGAGAAAAACCACCGGAGAACGGCACAAAAGAAGGAGGCTGGCATGATGGGGCAGAGGCAGCGGGAACAGGTTCAAAGAGGCTGTGCGGTGGGCACCGTGGTGCTGCTGGCATGGCTGTGCCGGGTGCTCCCGCTGGAGGGCCTGCCCTCCGGCCTGCAGGAAGCCTGCGGCATCCTCCGGAGCCTGCTGTATCTGAGCCTGTTCGCAGGGTGGGGAATCTCCCTGTACAACCGCACGGTGCATCCGCAGGTGCGGCGGCTGCTGCTGAACGTGGATCTGTTGATGCTGTTCTGGATCCTTGTGCGCACCCTGCGGTTCCAGCTGAACACTCCCCCGGGGATGGATCGGATGCTGGGGTACCTCTACTATGCCCCCATGCTGGGGATACCGGTGCTCTGCGTTCAGCTGGTCCTGACGGTGGACAGATCCGAGCGCTACCGCCTGTCTGCCTGGGCCAGAATGCTGTGGCTGCCCTCGGCGGTGCTGCTGGAGCTGGTGCTGACCAACGACCTGCACCAGCAGGTGTTCCGGCTGCAGCAGCCCTGGAACGAAAACTACCAGTACGGCTGGCTTTTCGGTCTGGTGGTGGGGTGGATCGTGATCTGCATCCTGCTGGCCTTTGGGATCATCGCCCACAAGAGCCGGAACCCCCGGATCCTCCGGCGGCTGCCCCTGCCTGCCATTCCGATGGTGCTGCTGGGGGTGTACGCGGTGCTTTACGGCTTCCATATCCCCCTGATCAAGCAGTTTCTGGGGGATATGACCATCGTCCACTGCTTGATGACGGCGGCTTCGCTGGAAGGGGGCCTGCGTTGCGGCCTGATCCAGTCCAACACCGGCTATGAGGAGCTGCTGCGCGTCACCTCTCTGGCGGTGCAGCTGGTGGACCGGCAGGGCAACGTGTACTGCTGCTCCGAGAACGGCCGCATGGTGGACCGCCGGGAGCTGCAGGCCGCCATGCATGGCACGGTGCAGCTGGACGAGCACACCCTGCTGCGCAGCGCACCGGTGCAGGGCGGTTATGTGATGTGGCAGACAGACATCACCGAGCTGGTGGAAAATATGGAGCGCCTGAAGGAGAACCGAACGGAGCTGGCAGAGCGCAACTATCTGGAACAGCAGAACTACGAGGTGGAGCGCAAGATCAACGCCCTGCGGGAGAAAAACCGCCTGTACGATCTGCTGCAGCGTCAGCTGGCCCCCCAGATCATCCGGATGGATCAGCTTCTGACCCGGTACCGCGCGGCCCCGGAGGAAGAAAAGCGGCAGCTGCTGGGGCAGGTGGCGGTGCTGGGCGCTTACCTGAAACGGGGTGCCAACCTGATGTTTCTGGCTCAGCAGCACCGGTATGTGCCCTCGGCGGAGCTGCGGTACGCGCTGGAGGAATCCATCAGCAGCCTGGAGCTGGCCGGGGTGGAGTGCGCCATGGAGGTGACCCACGAGGCCCGGCTTCCGGCAGAGGCGGCAGCGGCCTGTTACAGCCGGTTCGAGTCGGTGGTGGAGGGGGCGCTGGGGCAGCTGGATGCCCTGTTTGTGCGGGCCATCTGGAAGGATCACCGGCTGAACCTTTATCTTTCGGTGGAGACCGGGGCAGACCTGAAAGCCGCCTGCCCCGCCGCTGTGCAGGAGGCCCCGGGCAGCTGGGTGCTGAACGATCACTTTGAAGGAGGTGCCCCGGAATGTGGAACAAACTGAAGCAGTGGCTGCACCCGGACCACATCACCCGCGGCTCCATCAAGGAGGGCTTTGACGACCTGCCCGCGGCGGTGTGCTACTTTACCCCGGACGGCATCATCCGGCTGTGCAACCGGCAGATGTTCCGGGTCTACCGTGCCCTCTCCGGCCGGGATCTGCAATCGCTGTAGGAGCTGCACCAGCAGGTGTGGGCTCCCACCCATGGCCGAAGGGTGGACGGCAAAAATCCGTCTTTTGTGCTGCCGGACGGCACCTGCTGGCTCTACTCGGAGCAGACCGTGTTCGGGGAGGGGGTCCGCCCCCATGTGGAGTGCATCTTTTCGGAGGTGACAGACCTGCAGCGCCAGCGGCAGGAGCTGCTGCGGCAGAATCAGGAGCTGCTGCGGATGAACCGGGAGCTGCGCCGGCTGTCGGAGAACGTGCAGGAGATGACCCGGGAAAAAGAGATCCTGGAGTTCAAGACCCGGCTCCACGATGAAATGGGCTACGGCCTTACGGCGGTGCGGCAGTGCCTGCTGCAGCGGAAGGACCCGGCGGAGCTGGAAGCCTCCCTTGAACAGATGAACAAGGCGGTGCAGCTGTACCGGAAGGACAGTGAGGCCCCGCCGGAGGAAAACGAGTGGGACGTGTTTGTGGAGGACGCGGCCCAGCTGGGGGTCACGGTGGCCCTGCAGGGGCCCATGCCCCGGCAGCACCAGCAGCTGCTGCTGACCATTGCCCGGGAGTGCATCACCAACGCGGTGCGCTACGCCGGGGCCAACCGGTTGGAGATCACCATCACCCCGCAGGGCGGGGGCCAGCGCTGGCAGTTTGAAAACGACGGCCCGCCCCCCGCAGACCCCGCCATTACGCCGGGCGGAGGGCTTACCGCCATCCAGCGCCGGGTGATGCAGGCGGGCGGCACCATGGAGGTGCAGGCCCGGCCCCGCTACCGGCTGTGTGTGAACCTGCCAAAGGAGGAAACGATATGACCAGCGTTTTGATCGTGGAAGACCAGCGGATGCCCCGGGAGAACATGGAGCACCTTGTGGAGGACAGCGGCCGCTACCGCCGGGTGGCCTCCCTGAGCACAGCGGAAATGGCGCTGGCCCAGTGCGCCCGGCACACCGTGGATCTGGTGCTGATGGATGTGTGCACCAAGGGCAGCCGGGACGGCATTGATGTGGCGGCCGAGATCAAGGCCCGGTACCCGGAGACCAAAGTCATCATCATCACTTCCATGGTGGAGGAAAGCTACCTGAAACGGGCAAAGGCCGCTGGGGCCGAGAGCTTCTGGTACAAGGATGTGTCCCCGGAGAGCCTGCTGGAGGTGATGGACCGCACCATGGCGGGGGAAAGCCTCTACCCGGACCGCACCCCGGAGACCCGCCTGGGGCAGGTCAGCAGCACCCAGCTCACCCCCCGGGAGATCGAGGTGCTGCGGCTGGTGTGTGAGGGGCTGGAATATGAGGAGATCGCCGCAGAGCTGGGCATCTCCTCCCGCACCGTGAAGCGCTTTGTCTCTTCCCTGCTGGAAAAAACCGGCTACTCCAACCGCACCCGCCTGGCCATTGCCGTCACCAAGAAAAACTTCATCCTCCCCCATCTGGAGGAGTGAGATTTTGCCGTGCAAAACCCCTCAGTCACGGCTTGCGCAAAGACGGAAGGGTTGTACAAAGGCGAAGCCTGCCCGTGAGACAGACCCCCCTGCAAAGGGGGGCTTTTTTTATGCGCATTTTGCTCCCAAAAGTGCCAAATTGTGGAACACGCCGGAAATACTGGAAAAACTTTGGGCAGAACACCGAAAAATTTTCACAGTTTTGTCCCTTATGGCCCATGCGGAGCCGCGGGGCGGTGTGGTATCCTTGATACAGTAAAACGTTCTGCATCCATGTGGCGAGACACTGCCCGGAAAGGAGGCCGTGGACATGAAATGTGTCGTAGTCGATATGCGCAACAGGCTCTTTGGCGATGCGATATCGGGTTCCCTGCAGCACTTTGACGCAGGGTTTCGGGTCTACCAGACCGAAGGAACCGCTGCGGAGGATCTGTGTGTGGATACCCACGCCGATGTTCTTGTTGCAGAGGTCACGGCCTACCCGCCGTGGCGGCTGGAACAGCGGCTGGACCTGTGCCGGAGGCTGCGGCAGGGTCTGCCCGGCTGCCGGGTGGCGCTGGTGGTAGATGAGGTGTGCGAGCCTCAACTGGCGGACCAGGTGCGGCGGGCGAAAAAGGACGGTCTGATCGACGGGTTCTTTTACAGCTCTGTCTCCTCCGACTATCTCTCTGCTATGATCGATGCCCTGTGATCCCCTTGAAACAAACAGCATGATTCTGGAAAGGAGCAACTACCATGACGAACAAAAAACTGAAGATGGCGGCAATGTCCGTGGCCCTGACCGCTTGTGTGGCCGCAAGCCCTCTGGCAGCAAACGCAGATGCTCCGGAAGCAGCTCCGCAAGAAAAGGAGCCTGTGGCGGAGGAAACCAAGAAAGAGGAAAACACCGCAGTAGCTCAGGTCAATCAGGAAGCGCAGAACGCGCAGGAGACCCTGAAGGATGCGGAAGTCAAATACGATAAAGAAAATCCCAAGCCCACCCCTGACGGCTCCCAGAAGCTGGATGGCGTGATCGTGACCAACCCCGAGGGCAGCGGTGAGACCGGTGGTGAGACCGGTGGTGAGACCGGCGGTGAGACCGGCAGTGAGACCGGCGGTGAGACCGGCGGCGAAACCAACCCCAACCCCGGCAGCGGCGAGACCAAGCCCGAGGAGATAAAGCCCGAGAAAGTGGAGATCGGCACCGCTGAAAAGACCGAGAAGTCCGAGACCAACGTGGAGACGAAAACCAACCCCGGCGCAGAGCCGATTGTGGACACCACCACCCCGCCCACCGTGGAGAAGAACCCGGACGGCTCCACCACCATCACCCAGCCCACCGTGACCCCCGGCAAGGAGACCACCACCACCACCGGCACCGGCGAGGCCAAGGGCAATCTGCACGAGAAAGAGGAAGAGGTTCCGAAAAAGGACATCGACCTGACGAAGGAGCTGGGCGAGAAACCGGACATCAGCTGGGATATCAAGCCGGGTGCTGAGGCAGTTGCAGGCAAGGGCTACAAGGTAGAGGATGTGACCAACAATGGCAACCAGCAGACCCTCAAGCTGAAGAAAGAGGAAGTGACCACCGCCGAGATGACCGCCGAAGACATCGCCAAGCTGGTGGATGCCGAAAAGCCCACGGTGAACCCCGACGGCACCTATACCCTCACCCGGACCGAGACCGTTCTGGACGCAGAGGGCAACCCCCAGACCCGCACCACCTACATCACCATTCGGGACAACAAGGTCACCACCAAAACCACCACCGAGCTGACCATCACCCGGGAAAAGGAAAAGCAGAATGGCAGTGAGCGGGTTGATTTTGAGGTGAAATACCCCGAGATCACTGTTAAAAATGAAGAGAAGCCTGAGGATACGCAGACCATCTCCCGTGAGCTTCTGGATACCATCCTCAGCCAGAATCCGAAGGAAGACGGCAGCTATGAGTACACAGATGGTGACGGCCGGAAGTATGAGGTCAGGGTCGATGAAACTGCTGAGAAACTGAACAACGCAGAGATCGTTGAAAGACTGAATCGGGACAACCACACAGAGTATACTCTGGGCGCGGACGGCGAGATCTACTACAAAACCGAGCACGGCGAGACCGTCAAGCTGGACGTAACGCAGAACCAGCTTCTCCGCCGGAGCCTCACTTATAAAGTGACCCTGACGACCACGGAGAAGGGCGACCCGGGAACCGCCGGTGAGCAGATCGCTACGGAAAAAGCCAAGAAAGATGCCATCCGGAGCGCCCTGACCAAGGCAGTGGACAAGTTGGGCATTGAGGACGCGGCTACCGCCAGCCAGTTGAAGGCAAAAATCTCCGACCTGAAATTTACGCAGGAGCAGCTGGACAAGGGCGACACCTTTACGGCAGAGATTGGCGGCAAAACCTACACCCTGACTTACAGCGCCGCTGGGGCAACGGTTACGGCCAGCACCCCCACAGAGGACAAAACCGACACCGGCAAGAAGCCCGAAGACATCATCGATGTGAAGGACAACACCGTTACCGGCACGGCGTATGTGACAAGCGGCACCATCAGCTGGACTGAGAAGGGCCAGAAGGGCCAGTACGTGATAACCGAGGGTGATGCCAGTGTGCTCAATGTACCGGATGGAGCGGAGAAGATCTATGTCAACGGACAGTTCACCGGCTATAAGCTTACCTCCACGGATAATGACGGAAATACGGTTACCACGGTTACCACGACCTACACCATCACCCACAGTGATGCTTCCGGTATGACGGATGAACAGCGGAATCAGCTGGCCATGCAGGCCCTTATGAAAGAAAAAGGGTTCTCGACACAGGCAGAACTGGAGGCCGCAGGCTATAAAAACATCCGGCTTGATAATGCTTCCATCGTGACGTGGACGGTGACCCAAACCACCCAGAAAAAGACCGAGGAAACGAAGAATCTGAACAACGAAACGCTCACCTATGAGGGCGATACTACGGATTGGACAATTGCAGCGGACGGCAAGACCCTGACCTACGGCAACGATGTCTATAAAATGAAGGACGGCAAATTCACCCGTACTGACGAGAACGACAAAAATGTCACCTATACCGCTACGGAACAGACTGAAGAACTGACTGACCAGGAAGCCAGGGAAATGCTGGCAAAGAAGTTCGATGTTGCGGCCGATGCCATTACGCTGAACGCTGAACGTACCACCGCCACCTTTACGAAGGACGACGGTTCCACGGTTACGGTTAATTGCACCAACCTGAAAAAGCGCACCCTGAAGATCGAACGCAGCAAGGATGCATCGTGGCAGAAGGTCGCTACGGACGAGAAAACTCTGGAAGAAGCCTATAACGAACTGTGGGCCGAGATCGAGGCGAAAAAGAAAGCGCTTCTGCCGGGCGAGACCCTCTATGTCGGTGACCTTCAGATCACAGAAAAAACCATAAAGAAGGATGTCATTGAGTATATCGAGGAATACGTCACGCAGGCTAATATGACCCCGGAGCAGCTGAAAGCCGCCCTGAAGGCGCAGGCCGAGGCCGCCCAGAAGCAGATGGTCACGGTCAATGCAGACAGCGATAAGTACAAGGAAGAGCTGCCCAACTATTACGCTGGCGAAAGGACTTACTACACAACAAAGGACGGTCAGCGAGTAGAAAACAAGGAAATCTATTGGGATTGGGACGGTTATTATTACTTGCAGTGGAACGGTTGGCACCTTGAGAGGGTGGATGTCCAGAAGGTGGAAGTGAAGCCCACCTACATCGAGCACCTGGACCTTGCATCCGGCGCACAGCTGAAGAAGCAGGACGGCACATCCATGGATTGCGTGCTGGTCAACCCGACCCTGGTGTGGAACTACGATGCCGATAAGCTGGTAGAAAACGATGGCAACATAGACGTGGGTCTGGACAGTACGATCAGCTTTGACAGAGAAGGTGGAAAGGGCAATGGCCACTACGAGTACGACCGCGGCGATAATAATAATCCGGACAAGAGTGCTTTCTACAAGGTCACCGGCAAAGTGCTCTACGATGCGGTGAAGGAAAACGAACAGGTCAAGCTGTTTAGCAGTAGTAAGGCGGCCTTCAATGCCTATCTGGAAAAAACCAATCAGACGGAGATGTACGAGAACCTTAGCAGGCGGGAGAAGAAAGCATTCAGAGAGAAGATCAAGCAGACCTACATTGTGGAGATCGGGCCTTCCGATTCCAACCCCTACAGCCCGAGTGGCTATCAGGTCTACACCCAGAGCGCCAACATGACCGCCTATGGCTACATGACCCGGGATGCCAACACCTGCATCAACCGGACCTACAACCGGCCGAACGATAGTTGGGAGTACGTCGGCGGCTACGACCTGATGATCTCCAGGCTGGTTCAGACGAAGGAAGGCAAGGTGGTGGGCGAGACCGAATCCAAGGTCAAAAACATCTTTGCTCCCCTTAGCATCCGCACGTCGACAGACTACACCCACCGCAGCATGAAGCTCACCCAGATGACCACCGTGACTACTCAGCAAACAGAGGAAAAGAGAACGGATTTGGGCGGCAGTCAGGAGAAGGTAAAGTACCTGTATGATCAGGAGATGACCGACACCCTCATTACCAATGCGAATAAGGTCGAAGGCACCGGCACCGGCTCCTACAAGAGCTTTACCAACCTGATCCAGAACATCTTTAAGGGTGAGGACACCGGCACCGTGGAAGGCGGCTTTATCAAGTACGAGTACCACACCGAGAAGAACAAGGACGGCACCCCCGTGAAGTTTGAGGCAGACAAGATGGTAGTGACCACCAAGCAGGATGCGGAAGTGCACTACACCTTTACCTCTCAGGAGAGCCGGGATGTGTGGATCAAGGGCTACACCCAGACCGTGGTGCCGCCCGTGAACCCGGGCCCCGATACCCCCGAGCTGCCGCCGGTGGAGGACGCAAAGCCCGCCCCCGCCCCGGCTCCCGCCCCCGAGACCCCGGTGCTGCCCGTGGTGCAGGATGCAAGACCTGACCCCGCTCCCGCCCCGGCCCCCGCTCCTGAGACCCCGGTGCTCCCGGCGGTGCAGGATGCCAAGCTGATCCAGACCGGCACCAGCGGCTGGCTGGCAGACCTGATGCTGGGCGCAGGCATGGTGCTGTCTGCAGCGGGATATTGGATGGAGCGCAAGCGCAAGGCCATGTTCTACAAGTCCCAGCACTGAACCCCAACCCCCAAAGGCCCCGGGCAAACGCCCCGCTGACCCTTTGGGCCATGCATCACATTCCTTTGTAATCCCCCCAAAAGTTACTTCCCAGAATCTTTTGTTGATCGCTATCCCCTGAGGCAGCGGGCCCGCACGCCGCTGTCTCGCCCCGGAGGGTCCCGCAAGCCCTCCGGGGCTTTTTTTGTTGGCCGCATGGCCCGTTCCGGCAGAAAAAAACAGGGCTGCTCCACATCTCTGCGGGGCAGTCCTGTCTGGCTGCGCGGGGTCGGCGCACGGGCTTCCGGGGTTTCCGGAAGGGTGCGGCTCAGCGCGCGGTTTTCTTTTCCTCCGGAGCCTCCGGGTTGTTTTCCAGGTTCAGCTCGGGCATCAGCTCGTTGCTGATGATGGTCAGCATCTGTTCCAGCTTCTTCACGTCCTCTTTGGGGAAGCGCTTGTTCACCCGCTGGACCACCGTGCTCAGGTAGGAGTAGCTGATGTTGTAGTAGTCGATATACTTCTGGGTGGGCCGCAGGTGATACTCCCGGCGGTCGGTGGTGGACTGGATCTTTTCCACATAGCCCTTGCGCACCAGCGAGCCGATCTTATACGCCGCGTTGGGGGTGGAGATCTGCATCATCCGGGAAAACTCCGCAATGGTGGGCTCCCCCATGGCCATAATGCCCTCCATGCAAAAAGATTCCACTGTGGTCAGGGTCGCCTCACGGGTGGCAAAGCGCTGGAACACGTTCTGGTAGAAATGGAGCTTGAACTTGGTATAGACATCGTTGAATGCTTTTTCCAGCATGGTACGGTCTCCCTTCGAACACTCAATTTCCTTTAGTATATCACGCTTTGGTCTTTTTGCCCAGCTTTACGCGCAGAATGTTCAGCACCACCAGCTCCAGCACAATGGCAACGCCCAGCAGGATCAGCGAGGTCCACAGGCTGGCGCTGCTGCCCAGGAACATCTGGGTCAGGCCGGTGATCACATAGCACGCGGCGGAACAGGAAGCGGCGGTAATGGCGTAGGGCAGCTGGGTGGAAACATGGTTCACATGGCTGCAATGCGCACCGGCAGAGGCCATGATGGTGGTGTCGGAAATGGGAGAGCAGTGGTCGCCGCACACAGCGCCGGACAGGCAGGCCGCAATGGAGACCACCAGCATCTCGCCCTGGGGGAAAGCGTGGCAGACAATGGGGATCAGGATGGAGAAGGTGCCCCAGGAGGTGCCGGTGGCAAAGGCCAGGAACACCGCCACCAGGAAGATGATCACCGGCAGCA
>ENA-OUQW01002891-OUQW01002891.1-human-gut-metagenome-genome-assembly--contig:-NODE-2891-length-13399-cov-16.290692_pt1 | contig 13399 bp, 12 predicted proteins | sample MGYA00248464_ERZ548849 | MGnify/ENA primary metagenome ERZ548849 (study PRJEB26491, sample SAMN04978193) | human gut metagenome | host: Homo sapiens | study: EMG produced TPA metagenomics assembly of... | reverse complement strand
CAATAACGAGGGCGTTTTGTACTACGTTTTTAGGAACGTAGAACTGGACACCCTACTTGTTTTACATATATCATGCAATATAGATGCTATTATCAGACTGTCCTTTGGAAGTTCTGGACTCATCTCTACTGCTTTTTGATATACACCCAAACAGTGTTGCGCCAACCCGCCACGCCAATTGTGGTGACGATGCAAAGATGATGGAACTTCATAGAATCCGTTGATAGCCAAATAATGTAAAACAGAATCTATTCCTTTTCTATCTACTGATTTAAGCAAAGACTCTATCTCATGTCGATTAAAATCGATTTCTTCAGATGTCAACATATAAATAGACATTAATGAACAGCGATTCAACAATTTATATAAGCGCCTGTATTGCTTTCACTATTCAACAACTGATATTACAGATGTTGCAACTTTATTTTCATAAAAAGCACCACTTCTAGAAGATGAAATACGTACAGATAAAACATGTTCTCCAATAGATAAATTTTCGACTTTATACTTAGCACTAAATGGTATTTCTTTTTCAGAAGAAGTGGCAACTTCTTTTTCATCAATCAAGTAGTGTACAACAGGATGGTATTCTTTTCCATTTATAGTTGTAGTACCTGAACCGGATATAAGTCCTCCGATAGAGAGCTTAATCTCATCACCATGTTTAGCAGTTGATGGTGTTGCAATAGTTTTACCCCAAACAGAAGAGTGTAATTCAACTTTATCACATGACATTAATCCTATCGTTAGCAGGCACATCAATACTAACGAACATATTTTTATTGAAAACGACTTCACTGTATTATATCCTTAAATTCGTGTCGGACGCAACTTCTAAATCATTATAAAATTTAATTATCACCTAAATTATTGCTTTTCGACAAGTAGTTGGCCTAATTATAAATGTCAATACTTCGGTAAAAATTTACCAAGATATTGCATCAACTTATTTCCAATTAATAAGAATCAACATGAGACCTTTTTGAATGTCCGCATTTACAAGTTGTAGGATTAGCTCCACTTTTTGCACGGAAATAAGGACATCTTTTTGGACCGCAATAGTTACAATGTCCATCATCATTACCTGCAACATGAACAGATGGAACTGGAATATCTAAATTCGCCACAGGAATCTGTTCTGTACAATCCTTTGCATAAACGCAGAGACAACCAACACCAACAAAAGCTAAACTTACCAAAGCACCGAAAAAATATCTTTTCATTATCTTATACCCTAAATTCGTGTCGGGTACAACCTCTATAAATTAAACAATACACACCTTTATGAACTTTATACTTTAAAAGTAACCATAAGACTATATTTAACATACTAAGCAACTTTCTCATAACTGTAAGCCTCTCTTCCGAAAACAATTATTAATTTGCCCAAATATTTTGACTCAATGATCAATGTAATAATTATCATGGCTTAATTAAGATAAAGTTGAGTTATATTTATTCTTCTGCGTTGCTTCTATCACTAATTAAATGAATCTTTTCAAGAATGTTTTTATAATTACGATATATAAAGATATTTGATACTCCTGCATTATCGTTGTTCTTGTCGACAGAACTATCCTTTGAGTATTTTACTTGTAGATTATATTTCCCACCTCTTTCAAATTCAAAAACACGTGAGTTATGCGAGTCACCAGATGTTTTTACCAATTCACTAGAAGAAATACTATCACCACTCAAGGTTATTGTCAGATAATCATAATTTGGTTCTGAGGAGACATAATAATTGAACGAGAGTTTGTCACCTTTAGAAACTGTAAAGCTATAATCTCTATGCGACTCCGAACTTTTATCATGATTTGAAGAATGCCAATTACTAAATGACGAATTCTCAGAAAGATTACTTGTCATATTAAAAATAACATCAAGTTTTTTCCCAAGAACTTCATTTTCGCTGTTTATTTCTTCCAACCTTCTACTATACAACTTTTTATCTTCGGTTATATTATACATATAAATAGCTTCTACGACACAACAACATAGAAGTAAGGTTATAAACAACCATACAATCTTGCTATTTTTACGCTGAATTTTTGTAACTACCTGTATTTCTTTATGAGAGTTTTCTTTCTTTTTTTCTCGTTTGGGCTTAAACGGTACAAAAAACGAATAATCCACCTCTCTACCTTGATTGTAATCATCATTATTGCAGTCATCTTTTGCCCTAATAATGATGGTATTCAAAATATAGGAAGATATGCCTAAATCTCTACAACTTTTCAAGAAATAATGATAATCATTTTGTATTTTACCAGACTTGACAGATTTATCTATTAGTTCTATCAAGTCACGAAACTTTAATGAATCCTTACTCATATACAAACTTTATTTGGGGCTGACTTATAAGCACCCATTCTTTATAGCCTAAATCAGATTCAACTCTTTTGACAACACCTGATTTAACTGGCTTTACATATTTTAGATTATCAATTCCATTAAAGGCATTCCTCCATTTGCAACAATCATAAATGATTTCTATCAAAGTGTTTAACACCTTTTCGTCTGCTGGCAGATGAAATGCTTTGTTTATGGTTATTTTCGCTTCCGAAACATCTTCATTATCTATTATAATAAAGGGACTTTTCTCATCTTGAACATCACCATCTCGCCAAATGAAAGTAATTGGTTTATATTTGTTGGGTATCCCAAAATAGTATTTTATGTTCTTACATTTGTCGACAACTTTTCTACCTTGAATGACATTTAAACTGTCGTAGGTAAAGGAAGACTCAGAATCAAGAATCTCATGTACTACAGAAGGACTAAACATTTCAACACTTTGTAACTTGCCAAGCCTTAATATTAAATTCTCGTTAAGATGCTTGTCGTTTCCAAAAGTTACCCTAAAATCAGCATAATAACCATTACTCCACGTGCCGTCTAACGCATGTATCTCATCTCCATACCGAATTCCTACAATGTCTGATGCAAGAACATAGAAATGATACCTGTTTGTAACAAGTAATTCTATATAGTGTGGTCCTTTTTCTGGATGCAATATATTGATTCTTAAATGCTGTCCTATTGCAATAGACCTTAAATCAAAATGTCCTTTTAATATATTGACATCTGGTTCTGTTATAATATTATCAGAAACATTATTAACGACTTGAACACATTCTGTTTTTGATAATCCATATCTTTGCCCTTCTTCAAATATTTCTTCAAGAACATCATCAGAGATGCTAATACGGTTAATTATATACTCATCCTTTTCTGAATTATAATCAACCGTATTAACAATTCTTTTTATTATAAACTTATTAAATTGTAAAAGTCTATCTTCCATACTCAACATCATTATCATCAAGCACTTTCCTGATTAAAAGTGCGTCTACACCATATGCGATACCTTTTGCCTGTTCGTTAATAACAGGATTGAATTCTATGGATTGGTTCACACCGACAACCTCGCCTCGCTTATTTACAATCGGTCCGCCACTGTCTCCATGATTAGTACCTATTGAATGTGTAAAATAGCCATCATTGTAGTTACTCAAAATACCTCCTTGAAAGTCAGCATGTATACCTACTGGACAGCCTAACTTAAATATCTCCTCTCCGTCTTTAGCATGTCTACTTACCAATGGCATATATCTGACTTTCTCATTAGGGCGAAGCTGGACATAAAACACAGTAAAATCAACTTTTTCATGTTCACTTGTAAGAACAAAACTATTAATGTAGCGAGTATTAGTCTGATCCAATGTACCGTTATCACCAAAAAAACATATAACTGCATTCTTAGTTCCATCAAGAATATGATTGTTTGTCAGAGCCAAGCCATTGTCATTTATAAAAAATCCAGTACCAGTACTGCCATCATCCAAAATAATTTGGAAAGTTGCAGGCTTCATGTAGGTAACCAGTTCCGTACTGGTCATTTCAGGCCTTGGTATGTCCTGTTTGGCATACTCTATAAAATGCTGCAATGAATCCTTTACTGAAGTCTGCCTCAACTCAGCAGTTTTGTTCAACAAAAGTTTTCCCGACACACACAATCTTTCACCTTTAATTTTAACGTAAGCCTTAACTTTTGACTTGTAAGTACCGATAAACTCTCGTTGTTTTGAATCCCTAATGATAGTTACAACTTCATTCTTAACGTGTTCCTTCAAATATTTTTCAGTATGTTGAGTAGGTTTAATTCCTAAAATCTCTACCTTTAGTCCATTCTGCAGTTCTATCTGATTACCAGAAATAACTTTGACGACTTTACTTTGAATACCGTTAACTTTAATATTATTATTTTTACATCCAGACAAAAATACAACAATACCGAGCAAAACCACAAGACAAACAATTTGATGTTTCATATTATTCAAATTCAACTTTTTGTTTTTTAATTATACGCCATATTCCTTTTTCCAATTTAATTTCTCCAGGAGACACAACTTTTATCTTAGAAAAATGTCCGTTGGCATTTTCATATTCAGACGAATCCGTAACCACAGGATTAAATGCAGAAAGTACCTCCATCTGAATGTCAGCATCAGCAACAAACTGATATGTACCATGAATATCATCCGCTAAAATAAGTTGGAATGCACAAGATTTTCTATCTGATTTCAAGTTATCCTGCATAAAACCTAAAGGTGTATATGAATCCACCATTAGAGAATATCGGTATTGTGGATACATTTTTTGTTCTTCTGCTATAGAAACTTCATGGAGAGAATGAATGTCAGTCTTGCGCTGACTAAGATTCAAACGTTCAATCTGCTTAACAAGCAGAGATACTGTTTCCGATAGAACCAGTACAGACTTATGCACGTTATCTATTCTTGAAACAACAGTCTCGTTGTATTCCAATATTTGAGATGACAATTTATTAATGTCATTTTCAATCATCATTATTGATTCGTTTGCAGACTTCTGTATTTCAGTTTTCAGTTCATCCGAAACGCCACGCAACAAAATCTCCTGCCTTGATGGTTTGTCACCATTACCAACAAAATCATCCAACAGTGTTTGAAATTTACCTAAAAAATCCATGCTCGAATTCATACAAGATTAAGTTCAAGTTTATTATTAGGATCAACAGAATACTTATTATCACCAATCTTAATAAGTTTACCGTCCACATATGATTCAAATCCCTTAGGATTTTGAAATCCAGGATTTTTCACAGATACGCAAGATGAATAACTCCCAATCATGTTCAAGAATTCTTCACGTATATTCTGATTGTCTATTATCGAGTAGAAATACTCATCCCCTTTAGAATAAATTCTGAATATCTTAATATCTGTTTCGCCTATTGAAAAAGAATTGCTATCCATATCAAAAATAACATTGTCTGTGTCAATTGAAGATGTGATATTTGTTCTATCTGTTGGCTTGACATCAGTTAAGACGTCATCATTGGACACATGGAGTGGATATTGTTCACTAATAAGGCGACTAATGGCTTCATCAATAAGACATTCAATATCATATTTCGTCAATTGTTTATCAAAACCTCCTTTTTTATCTTCTTTGTGTTCTAATTTGTCCTGTAATAGCCTCTGTACTTCAGCAAAAACTTCTTCTTTTTCCTTTTGAATTTGCTTGCTGTATCTTTTAAATAGATATGCAACACAAGCTATTATTGCAAGAATAAGAACAAAGGAAAACTTATACAAATCAATAAACAAACTGTCATTGTTCTTGTCTATCATTTTAGAGACATACGCTGAATCTACAGGACTTGATAAAGAATCTTTCGCTTCATCAGTTTTTTTCTTTATGATAAGCAACTTAATATTTTGGCTATCCGGCCACCATTCATGCTTATCATCTTCTAATGCACATTTAAACTTTAATGTACAAATTCCTTCTTCAAGATTTGAAGTATCAATTTTTACTTGTATGACATTTTTTGGATTCCTTAGAACTTCAATTCCATTATAATTATTGGGTGTTACTTGGTATGCTTTAAATCTATAATCATTAGATCCTCCATATTGTTTTTCCCCATATTTTTCACCATATAAGAACGTAGTATCAGGCAAATTCAAGGCTTCACGAACATTTATTGTTGTATCGTTATCGACCTCAATCATCGCCGGATGTTGCGCAAGGGTCGGCATAATCACAGTAATGATACTTAATAAAATTATAGATATTGTTCTCATAATAAATAAATTCAATTATAAGAGAGCGCAAAAAAAATAATGCGCTCCCTTTGTTGCCACTAATTGTATTAATTATATCTTCGTGAGAGTTCAATCAAAGAATTCTTCAACGGCCAGAAGAATAGTGTCTCTTGCACCTCCAAATTATTAAATTCATGTGGTATATTAGCAGACATAGTAGTAAAGCTTTGTGTGCCCAATGTATCCAAATCTCTCAATAAATTGGCAGAAATTGATAAGCCAAAATTCTGGAACAGAAAGTTGGCAAAATCATTATCCTTTAGCGAGCCGGTGAATTTCTTGAATTCTGCCAGCGCTGCAGTGCGAACATCTTCGTCTGCCACATTACGGTATGTTAGTTCCTTGTCGGTGTCAAAGCCTAAATCCTTAATAGGTGTCAATGCCCCAGCTGGAATCCTGAACCCATCACCAAGATTAAGTCCTTCAAGAACACCTTTTGCTGTAATTTCCTTAACATCAACACCTAAAGCAGCTGTGTCAATGATATCAAACTCTTGTAAAACTTTCTTTCCAGTGTATTTCTCAATCAATAATACAGTCAAAGCTTTCAAAACATTTCTGTCAGACGATATAAGGTTGATGTATTTGCTACCCATTCCTGTAAATGACAATTTTGCAGGAATATCAATCTTCAAATCATTAATAAGCCTTGATACATTATACATGATTGCAGCATAATGAATGAACACTAAGCTATAGAGATTTCTGTTTCCTCGTATCTTCGCTGAAGTTTGGAATACACCATCATATTTAAAAAGATAACCCATTGTATCTGCCGACGAAGTCGACACACCATCGTTAAGGGCAGATAATATGCTCACATTAGTTGGAGGATAATTATTGATAGCACCAAGAATTCCTGTACCTGGATTATTTTCATTTCCAGGATTGCCTACAAGAAAATCGACAAAGCCATTTCTGCAATGATGTGCCGCATTTATCACAGTACCATCGCCCCACAAATCATCTCCAGCAAACATTGCAGAAAAATAATGTGCACCAGTTATATGTCCAGCCCCATCCTTCAGTACAAACAGCAAGTCATTTGTTCCACCACCAATATCTATATTCAAATAACTACTTCCACCAATCTGCGGTGCCATACAATTATACGGAGCGACCGACTCGCTATAGTTTGTACCATAGTAGAATTGGCAGTTCAAACGTAATTCACCTTTAGCCCAGTTCCACAACCCCATCAATGTGGCTTTAGTAGGTGCCTTCATAGTCTCTGGGAATGTTATGTAAACATCAAAATTGTCATCACCATCATTTAAGAAGGATTCATTTTTAAGCATCCACAGTGTCTGAAGGAAATAACATTTTACACGATTCGTATGATTTGGATCGCCTGGGTGTTTTTCAAGCAACCATTTTAGGTCTGTCTTATACACAGAATTGTTTGGCTTTACTTGCTCATTCATCATGTTGAATCCAATAGAAATACTTCCAAAAAGCTCAGGCTGTGTATTCTCAAATGTAGTAGTCTCACAAACAGCAGTTCTGCTCGGGTAAGCAAAATCTGCATCCCGACAAATTGCAACTGGAACAAATTCTCGTGCAATATGGCTCCGCATTGTATTTAATCGCGGTCCTTTTTCATTTTGTGAGGTAAGAAAAACAATTTGTCTGTCATGAGCATCAATCTCAAATGTCGTCGGAACGTTCTCATTATTCGCCGTGTAAGCAATATACGTATTTGATGTTCCAAAATCAACAGCAAACTTATAATGATTCATGGCGTTACCAACAGAAATCATTTTAGGAAGTATTATTCCATGAGTTCCGCCGGAACACACTTCTACCATATCAAAAGAGCCTTGTATAGAATAATATTCTGTTTGGCTTGTAATTTGACCTTGTGGTGTACGTTCTCTTGACGTAACATGAATCGGTATATCAATTTGTGATACATTATAGAATTGCAAATTGACTCCTCCACCGCATTTCATTACACTGTATCGATTCAAATTGTTATCGGCTACCTTATAGAATGGGAAGAATCCTAAAAGGAAAGGAGTGCTATCTATAATATTATCACCTTCATACTTACGCTTAAAAGGAACAAAATGATTTATACGGTCTCGTACAGGAACGTTGATTGTGACTGTAACACTATTGCCTTCATAAGAAATCTCAACCATTCTTGTTGTTCCATTTACTACAGAAGAAATATCATCAATATTAAAATATTTGAAGAAATTTCGTTTTAAGGGCAATACATATTTTGCATTACCGTCGCTAGCTGTAATAAATCTGTCAGAGTCTTGAGAATAAGGAAGTTTTATTATTTTGTCTTCAAGGAAATCGCTCCAAATAAGATATGGATATTTCACACCGGAGAGCCCTGGCAAAATTCTCTCGTGCATTTCAGAAGTTCGCACTGAAGCTTCATTTATCCTACATGTATTAATATCCCATTTGTAAGCTCCTACGTAGTTGACATTTGCACCAAGTCCATTATCATTGAGCACCAAAGGCGTATCAAGTACAATATTTGTACCGTCATTTGCAATATAATTTCTATATCTTTGTGATTTAGCTATAATTTCATACCCACTTGCTTGAGGAGTGATTCTCTCATAGCTAAGCGGTATCACAGGACAAACTACAGCTGTACCATTAATATCAGTTATACTATTATATTTAGCAACAAATGCAGCAGGATTACCAGCCATCCCCCCAACAGCAGCACCAGGATTGCCATTTGCCATCATTTGAGCAATGTAGCTATCGAAACAAGATGCCTGATTTTGTAAATCATTATTAAAAGCCATATGAAGAGAATAAATCATATCTTTGAAAGAAGGATCTCTGTCATTCAATGATTCAATACTATTGTCACTAAACATTGGATTTCCATTAAGCCTGCGGAAACTAAGATGACTCTCTGTCATTGCAGTTTTCCAGTTTGGCGATGTAAATACCAAGGTATAAGGAGATGTTCCTCCAATAAGAAGTTTCCTCGCTCCATGTATTGGAGATACGGTTTCCCAATAGAACAAGAATATTTCAGCAAGACCCGGATACAAATTTATCTCATCCTCCAACACATCTGCAAGCTTTTTGTGTTCCGCAAACCCTGAATTGCGTAATCCTGCTATCTGTGCCTCGGCATTCCATCGTTTGATGACCAAATGATTGTCTCCGCCATGTAGAAATAGAAACTCTATCAAGTCTAAACATTCAGAAACCAATTTGGTATCTGCAGTTACAGATTGTAATATATGTATAGATTGTCCATGCAGTGTCTGAAAAGCCCCCTCGAACAAGAATATTCTAGCAAATATAGATGGGATTGAAGTTCCCATTTTATTGCCACTATGTCCCAAAATTATATTGCTTAACAAGTTTCCTGCAATATGTCCTGTCTGACTCCATCCAGACATTGTTGCAGCTGAAACAGGAGCTGGTGCACCTGCTGTTTTAGGTTCGTGTATTCTAAAAACGTATCCCATATCTAATTATCTAACTGATTTATATTTATTCGAGAAAACATCCCTCAACAATTTAAGAAAAGTCTGCTCATTGTATATAGAAAAATCTCTACTTGCTTTGTTTAATTCGCCAGTAAGAACATCATCTCTTACAGGATTGTTTCCCAATTTAACAGAAATTTCCTTATATGACAATACTTTTTTCATTGGTTCGGATTTATCCATAACATAAGGATATAACTTATGCGTATGCGACTTTAATTCATCAAGCCAATTATAAAATCCCCATTTTCCATTATTTAGCAAAAATTCATCAAGCAAATGATAGAATCCTCGTCCTAATTTGGGAGTAAGATTAAATCTGTTACTTGCATTATAGCCTGTGGTACCTATCCGATTACGGTCTCCACACACTACATCCCTATAATATTTCATAGCAAAGGCAAAAGTTGATAAGTCATCCAAGAACAATGCTTGTGTACTTTGCTCAAAATCAGGTAATTTTATACTTTCTCCAATTCGTGCATTTTTGATCTCGAACTCAAAAGCCTGATGATCGGCATTAGAAACAGCATTAGGAATAACTATGTTTCTAACAAATCCCGTCCTTTTCATAAAATCTATTACAGATGATGCAGCCACAAACTCAACTACATGAGCATCATTTTGTTGACGACTTTCACCTTCGTTATATTGATATGCATCGTGGTTCTCGTCACCTATATAATAGATTGCGTTGACACGAGTGTTAAGTCCGTTTTGGGAAGCATAAAAACTTAAAGCAGCCCGAGTTTTTGCATTAAAAGAGTCTGCATCAATGGCACCAGTATCACCATTTGCAGAATTATATTGCTGGAGATCAAAATACGGCAACACTATTGCTGAACCTATTATCGCAGAATTCAAAGCTGCATTATTATTCGTCCTAATGGCATTTACGATTTCCGGGAATCCAGATGCTCCAGTACCTCCAAAAATAGAACTTATAATAAACACTCTATCTGTAGCAGAATTAAAAGTATTTTTGAAAGCGGTGAATTCGTCAGTATGGCGGATTCCATGAAAGACTACAGACCCTATATTAGGATTTCCTTTAAACCCCTTTGCCATATCCAGTTCCAGCTCTGCATCCTTCGTGTCATCAGGAGAACAGTCATACAATGATTTCAACAAATCCTCCGTTAACTGAATCTCTGGATTTGCTGTCATAGAAGCCATTCTAAGATAGTTAGAAAACTTAATTGAAAAACCTTGAGGACCAAAGTTAAATTCATAATCTTTAGCTATATTTTGTGGATTAGCAATTCCTGCTTGGCTTAAAGGTAGTACTTTTGTCATGAAAAAATGATTATTGTACAGATTACCATTTTGTGTGTCAGGATATAATACATTATGAATATTTGCATATGACCTAAGTGCATTTATTGCACGAGTCTTATCGCCATTAGACAAATCATAATCAATGATTATGGGAATAATTTCTGTTGAGCTGTCAAGACCGTTGATTCCAGATGCCAGCATCATTGTCAGGGAGCGTATTACTCTCGCTCCTGTACCACCAATTGCAAAAATAAACAATCTCATATTTAATCATAATTTTATAGAGGAATTCCAGCTCCGTGAATAGTTCTTTTACGCAAGAATCCAACATGTGTTATCAACAAGGAAAAAGCAATAAACAAAATAACAGCAATGAAGACAATTACACCACTCATTTCATAAGGAAGAGATTCTTCCATCAACAAACTATCTTCAGGAGTTCTGAACTGCGATCTATAATTCTCCGCTGTCAACATAATTTCTTCCCTTGCTTCTTCATCATCCGTACCATCCAGTAATCTAGGTTCAGTAACATTATGTGCTGTATAGAAAACACCTGACGACTGTTCTGGAATATCATTATCCTCACCTACGATATTTGATATAGACAGAACATACGTCATACCACCAACCAGAACGAGCACAACACACCAAACAATTCTGTTTGCGAGAGCATGTACTTTATTACATATTATATAATAAAACACAACAGCTGCTACCAGCGCAACAATGAATCCAATCCCAAACAGCGTAGAACAAATGGATGTTTCTTGGAAATAATCATAATAAAAATCACTGGATCCATCAATATCTGGATTTCCAGATGTAACCTTCTCACCTATAGACGTGAAAAGATCGAAAATACTAAAAAATAGATTTTTCATACATTACTTGAATTTAATTATTTGACATATTACATATTTTTCATTTTGCAAGCCCTTAAACCCATCAATCAAATATTTCAAATTGAATGTTCGGAGCATTTCTTTAGAATTAGAAAGTATATCTAAATCATCATCATCATTGTATTCTTTAATCCATGATGGACTTTCATATTCAAGTTTCAGGACAAGAGACCTACCGACCAATTTTCGAGCCTTTATCGACAATTTGCATACTATTTGCTTAGCAGATACTGTATCCAAATAAACGTCATAATCATCATGTGTTAGTACCCTTTCCGAATGATTATCTTGATGCACTGAAAGCTTCAAATTTTTATTCCAGTATTCAACATCATGCATATAGTCTGGTAAATCTTTTATATTAGCAGAAAGAACAACATCTCCCTCTGTTTTGACATCTCTGTCAATTATCATACAATCATCATGAATACCCTTAATGCCTGAATTGTATGAAAACTTTGCATTTTTATACGTCTGTTCATCTCCAAACATAACATAGAAATCATACGGCTTGTCAAGAACATCCCCTCCTTCACTCTTCAGTTGTTCTTCTATATATTTTACGTATTTCCATTTACCTACAGCAATAATATAATATGGACGTTCTTTATTCGTGAGGAACTTAGACTCATTATTGTAGCAACTGTATGTACCATTGAATCCAGCAATATATCTTATCACAATTGCTGACAAAGAATCATTTCTGTCGAAAATAGTCTTGATTTCTTCAGACATCCACTCCTTTTTTTCAATATTATATTTACCTCTATATGATTTTCTGATTTGCTCATTAGATCCGCTTAGAATTCCATCCGTCAACAATAAACATATATCATAATCATTACTGTGTTCAACCATTGACAGTAACATAGACTTTATATCAGACTCATGACTCCAATCTATAGAGTTTTGAGTTATATCTAAAAAATCTTTTCTTGTTATACCTTCAGTTTCAGATTTTCCATACCAATGAATAACTGGTTCAGAAGTTGCAATATTCAAATAAGATCTTACAACACCTAACAAACGGGAGTCACCACTTCCAAAGTAACCTTTCATGCTTACAGAAATATCCATAATGAATATTGAGCTTTCAGGTCTTTTGGGGGATTCTGTTTTAATATCAGAAACATTTTTTGAACATTTACTGCTGTCATTGTTGCATTCATGGTCTATAGATTTATCTGGGTTCCGTTCTTCACAAGCAAACATACAACCAATCAAACCTATTAACAAAGAGACCGAAACAGCCCTTGTGATTTTAAGTTTATTCATATAGATTTACATTTATAAGTGCATTAAACATATTAAAAACAATATAGAAATAGTAAATTTTGAGACCTAGTACTTAAAGAAAAAATTAATACGACTACCAACAACAATAATCGATTTTTCATAACAAAATTTTATATGTTTACATGAGTTCGCAATAGTCAATAATAACACCCATCTATATTATATAATCAAAATCCTTCTCTTTTTTTGATAACTCTACAAATAAAACAGAAAGGTATCTCTTTAGATCATAACACTAGTGTCCCGTTAAAATCGGGACGGTTTAAAAATTGATAAATAGTTGCCC
>ENA-OUQW01002886-OUQW01002886.1-human-gut-metagenome-genome-assembly--contig:-NODE-2886-length-13417-cov-5.726089_pt1 | contig 13417 bp, 9 predicted proteins | sample MGYA00248464_ERZ548849 | MGnify/ENA primary metagenome ERZ548849 (study PRJEB26491, sample SAMN04978193) | human gut metagenome | host: Homo sapiens | study: EMG produced TPA metagenomics assembly of... | reverse complement strand
GGTCGGTCTTCATGTAGCTGAGCATGTCGTTCATCCAGCCCATGTTCCACTTGAAATTGAAGCCCAAGCCCCCGTCGGACGCGGGCTTTGTGACCAGCGGCCAGGCGGTGGATTCCTCGGCGATCATCATTTTATGCGGATAGCGGCCCAGGATAGCCGTGTTCAGCTTCTGCAGGAAGGCGATGGCCTCGAGATTTTCCTTGCCGCCGTTGACGTTCTGCTCCCACTCGCCGTCCTTGCGGTTGTAGTCGAGGTAGAGCATACTGGCGACAGCATCGACGCGCAGACCGTCCACATGATAGCGGTCCACCCAGAACATGGCGCTGGAGATCAGGAAGCTCTCGACCTCCTTCATGCCGTAGTTAAAGACCATCGTGCCCCATTCCTTGTGCTCACCGCGGCGGGGGTTGGGGTCCTCATAGCAGGGGGCGCCGTCGAACATATACAGGCCGTAGCCATCCTTCGGGAAGTGGGCCGGGACCCAGTCCAGAATAACGCCGATGCCCGCCTGATGCAGCTTGTCGACGAAGGCCATGAAGTCCTTCGGCGTGCCGTAGCGGCTTGTCGGGGCAAAATAGCCCGTGACCTGATAGCCCCAGCTGCCGTCGAAGGGATACTCCATCACGGGCAGAAGCTCCACATGGGTGTAGCCCATCTCCCGGATGTAGGGGATCAGCTCGTCGGCCAGCTCGGAATAGTTATAGGGGACCTTCTCTTCCTTGAGTTTCCAGCTGCCCGCGTGCATCTCGTAGATGTTCATCGGGCCGTTGATCACGTCCGCCTTTTTCTGGGCCGCCTGCCAGGCATCATCGTGCCAGGCAAAGCCGGTGATATCGTAGACCTTGCTGCCGTTGGAGGGCCGGGTCTCCGCGTGGAACGCATAGGGGTCGGCCTTGTAGAGCAGGTCGCCGCCCCGGGTGGTCACACAGTACTTGTAGACATCATATTCCTTTACGCCGGGGATGAACAGCTCCCAGACAGAATCCCCATCCACTTTGCGCATCGGGTGGCTGCCCGGCTTCCAGCTGTTGAAATCGCCCACCACACTGATGGCGGCTGCATGGGGTGCCCAAACACGGAACACCACACCGGACTCTCCGGCGCGGGTCTCAAGGTGTGCACCAAAGTAACGGTATGCTTCGCAGTTGTTGCCCTGCTTGAACAGATAAATCGGCAGATCCGAGGGATCTTTCTGGATCTTTTCTTCCGTCGGTCTCATAAACAGCTCCTCCCCGTACAGGCCGCAGTGAGCCTATACCTTTGTACTCTCTTATATTAAAGAATTTTGTCCGATTTTTCAAGGGCTTTCCGTCAAAATCTACTATAATCTTTTCGTCAATATTTTTTCATTGTGGTCAACTTATCCAATTTTACACAAGAATTCTCGGCAAACTTTACAGAATATAGGATAAAAAGAAAGCACCCGCCTCATTTTTCCTGTAAATTCAGGAAACTGAAGCGGGTGCTTTTTCAAATTTTCCGTGTGCTATGCGGTTCAGCCTACAACGTAAACGTTGACCTGAATGGCTCCATTGATGACCGACTCTGCGTAGGTCTCATAGAACAGGTCCACCAGGATCTGGCCCTTCTGCACCGCGATACCGGTGTCGGTGGCAACGGCATAACCGTAAACAAAGCTGCCGTCCGTGGAAGTGATGTACAGCAGCGTGCCATAGGGGATGACGCTGGGGTCAACGGCAACGGTGCCGTAGCCCAGGCCCAGGCCCGACGAGCCCTTGCCCGTGCGGGAATAATAGCCCGTGGCCTTGCCGGTGAGGACCTGGCTGTACGAGGCGGGGGCGTTGGTGGTGCCGTCCGGCCCGGTCAGAGGAGAAACGGGCGCACCGGCACCATAGGTCTTGATGACATGGTCGGTGGGCTCCACCGTGGTGGTCACATCCACCACCATACTGTTTTCCAGCTCACCGTCCACATACTTTTCGCGGGTGGTCACGGTCTGCTGACCCTCCGCGCCATGCTGCAGGGTGGTGGCCCGGCCGGTGTTGCGGAAGTACAGGCTGGTGTAGACATACTGGGTGTCATAGGGGATGGTCTGGGTCTCCACCTTGTCCTGGTAGTCTACCCGGTGCACCGTGATCTCACTGCCCACAGTGACCAGCTGATCCAGCGCAGGCTCGGTGTAGTCATCTGCCTCCAGGGTGATGCCGGCGCGCTCCAGCGCATCGGCAACGGTGCCAAAGGCCATCTTCACCGGGTACTCCTGGCCGTCGGCCTGGATGTTCACGGTGAAGGCCCGCTCAATGTTCAGGGTGGCAAGATTGCCGCTGAACGCGGTGTAGTAAACGTGGTCGCCCTCTTCGGCCTCAATGCCGGAAAGGCTCATGACGCGGGCAGGGTCGGTCTCACTGCTGACCACCAGCTGACGCGCACCATCGGAGTCGGTGACGTAGGTCAGCCGCAGATTCGCGGCGGTCACGGCCAAAGTGAACACAAGGCTCACTGCCATGACGCAGAACGCCAGCACACGGGGTGTGACCGCACGAGCGCGGTCAGACAATGCTTTTTGAAATTTGACGGAAGCGATACGAGACAACTCCTCTCTTTTCATCATTTTGGAATGCGGCGGGCTCTTCCTTTGCCCGCAAAGCGCAGGGCATTTTTCCCTGCAAAGGGCCGTCTTTTTATACGGCGTTTTACTTCCTGAGAAATAAAATTTAGACGCTCCAACGTGTGTATGATCCGTTGAGCGGGCACTATTTTAGCAGACGACGGCCCATTTGTCAAATCTGTGCGCTTCTGCTTGACAATTGTTTCACATAGTTTTTTGTACAATCTGTACATTGTTTTCCCTGATTCAGAATGATTTCGGGCGTTTCCTTCTGAAATTTTCCCAAAAAATTGGTCGTATTCGTTCATAATTTTTTAACATTTCAAGTCTGTTTCCCGGGGAGAAATCGCCGGGCTCTTTTGCACATTCCGGCGCATCAATCATGCTTAATCCGACATTTTGCGGCACAAATTCCCCGCTGTTTTCCTGCCGGAAATAACGGGGAGTTTCTCCGCAGTTTCTGTCAAAAACCGGCTTCCAGCAAAATGCCGAAAGGTAAAAAACGCCATAAAAAAAGACCACACTTCCGTGCCCTGCCGCAAACCGGTACAATGGGGTCAAAAAGAAGAAAGGAAGGTTTTTATGCAGATCAAGATCACTCCCCGCACGCTGGGCGGCACCGAATTCACAGCCCAGCCCGCCCGGCTGCACCTGGGCGCACAGAACGCCGAGGGCGTGGACCGGCTGGTGTTCCAGCTGCCTGCGGAATGGGCCGGGTGCAGCATCACCCTGCACATCCGCCACAGCGACGGCACCCTTGCCGCACCCCTTGTGCTGGACGCAGCGCACAGCGCGCCCGTGGGCCGCAGCTTCACCGGCTGGCCCGCCGGGCAATGGATGCTGGCCGCCACCGACGGCAGCGGCTATACCGCTTACACCCGCCCGGGCCGGTACGATGTCTACGACATTCTGCCCACCGACGGCACCGAGGAGGAGCCCAGTCCCTCGGTGTATGAACAGTTCATCGCCCAGGTATCGGGGCAGGCCGATGCTGCGGTGCAGGCGGCCCAGAACAGTGCCGCCAGTGAGGCCAGTGCCGCCCGGCAGGCGCAGGCCGCAGCCGACGCTGCCGAGCGGGCAGCACTGAATGGCAGCCGTGCCGCGACCTCGGCTTCCCGCGCCGAGAACGCCGCCCTGCGCGCCGAATCCTTTGCGCCCGAGGACGGCACCCTGCTCAGTGTCAACGGCAAGGGCGGCGCGGTGGTGCTGGACGCGCAGGACGTAGGCGCGCTGCCTGCCCCGGTGGCCCCGCAGGCTGGTGCCCTCCTGCGGGTGCTGTCCATCCGCAGCGATGGCAGTCTGGTGGTGGACACCGTCACTCCCGCCGCCCTCAAGACCCTGCTGGAGGCCACCTGATGTTCACGGTGCTGGATGTCTCCCGCTGGCAGGGCCGCATAGACTGGGATACCGTAAAAGCCAGCGGCAGGGTCCACGGCGTGATGCTGCGCGCACTGGGCAGCAGGAGCGGCACGCCCTACATCGACCCCATGTTTGAAACAAACTACTCTGCCTGCACCCGGCTGGGCATCCCGGTGGGGGTCTACTATTACAGCTGTGCCGTTACCGCCCCACAGCGGGATGCCGAGCTGGCCCTCCTGCACGATGCCCTCAGGGGAAAGCGGCTTCAGCTGCCCGCTGCCATCGACGTGGAGGATGCCCGCCTGCGTGCTCTGACACCGGACGCGCTCTCCACCCTTGTTGCCGGGGCGGCACGGCAGCTGGAGCACTGGGGCCTGTACGCTATGGTATACACCTACACCCATTTTGCAGATACCGCCCTGCACATGGACACACTGGCCCCCTTCGACCTCTGGCTGGCGGACTACCGGGGCAAACGCCCGGCCCGCAGGCACGGAATGTGGCAGTACACCAGCAGGGGCAGGGTGCCCGGCATCTCCGGCCCCGTGGACCTGAGCCGCACCGAAAAGGATTATCCCGCCCTGCTCCACCGGGCGGGGCTCGACCGTACCATCCTATAAAAGAAAGGAGTTCCCCATGAAGAAATGCAAGATCTCTCCCGCCACGCTGGCCCGCACGGCGGCGCTGGCACTGGCGCTGACCAATCAGGTGCTCAGCGCCACCGGCCACCGTGTCCTGCCCATTGAATCGGCAGAGCTGGAGCAGCTGGTCTCCACCGGCCTGACCATTGCCACCGCGCTGGTCAGCTGGTGGAAGAACAATTCCTTCACCCCGGAGGCCATCGAAGCCGATGACTTCCTCTGCCAGCTGAAGGAGCACAGATAACCAAAAAGGGACGATGCTTTTGCGGCATCGTCCCTTTTTGGTTATCTGTTTTTGTTCTGAAGCACCGGCTCAGGAAATGGCATCCACGTCCCACTTCATGCGGACGGCATCCGCGCCATCCAGTTTGATATTCAGTGCACCGGCATTGTCCAGCACCTGCTCCGGGGTGCGGGCACCGCACAGCACATGCAGGCCGGGGATCATCCGGGCCGTCAGGGCAATGACCAGCTGGGCCATGGTGCAGTCGTATTTCCCGGTCAGGTCGTCCCACTTGGCCAGCAGGTCCAGCGCCTGCTTCCGGCGGGCGGGCTGGAAGCTGGGGTTGCTGTTCCGGGTGCTGCCCTCGGGGAAGGTGGTCTCCATAGTGACCTTGCCGGTGAGCAGACCCTGCTCCAGCGGGGAGTAGGCCTGCACCGAAACACCCAGCTCCCTGCAGGTGGGCAGGAGCTGCTTTTCGATGCGGCGGGTCAGCAGGCTGTACTTCTCCTGAATGACATCCAGCTGGCCGTACCGGCAATAGCCCCGGATGAGATCCGCCGTCACGTTGGACGCACCAATGGCGCGGATCTTGCCCTGCTCCTTCAGCTTCATCATGGCCTCCACGGTCTCCTCCAGCGGATAGAGGCCGAGGTCCGGGCTCTGCCAGTGGGTGTACAGCACATCCAGGTGGTCGGTGCCCAAGCGGCGCAGGCTGTCCTCCACGTCCTCAATGATGCTCTGCGCCGAGAGGTCCCGGTAGACGGCGGTGCCGTCCACGACCTTGTGGAGCACCGGCGTTTCATGCCGCCACTCCAGGCCGCATTTGGTGGAGAGCACCACCTTGTCCCGGTCGATGTGCTTCAGGGCCTCGCCCACCACGGTCTCGCTGTGGTACAGGCCGTAGATGGGCGCGGTGTCGATCCACTGGATGCCCTGCTCCACAGCAGTCTGGATGGCCTTGACGGAAAGGCTGTCGTCGTTGTCGCCCCACCATGCACCGCCGCCGATGGCCCAGGTGCCCATGCCGAGAAATGGCACTTGAATGCCGCTTTTGCCGATGTTAATGTTTTGCATATACTTCCCTCCATGCCAGCAGTGTTCCCCGCAATGGGAGCAGCGCATTCCATAACTGGCATTCTTTGTTGTATTTTTTGTGCTTTATGAAAAAAGAGCCGCAGCTGCAGGATATTCCCGCACCGCAGCTCTCTTTCAACTCAGATATTGCCGAACTCGCTCAGTCTCAGCGTTTCGTTGTGGGTCTCAGCCCAGCGCACCGCCCAGTCGGAGGTGAACAGCAGCAGGCGGTTGCCCTTCATATCCTCCACAGCCTTGGTGTCGCTGGTCAGGTCCAGATCCCGCAGGTTGTAGGTGTCGGGGTCGTTCTGCACCCAGCGCAGCTGTTCAAAGGGCAGCTGCTGCATCCGGATCTCCACGTTGTACTCGGTGTTCAGGCGGTACTCCAGCACTTCCAGCTGCAGCACGCCGACCACGCCGACCACCACTTCTTCCATGCCGCCGCCCACTTCGCGGAAGATCTGGATGGCACCCTCCTGTGCGATCTGCTCCATGCCCTTCACGAACTGCTTGCGCTTCATGGTGTCCTTCTGCTCAATGCGGGCAAAGTGCTCCGGCGAGAAGGTGGGGATGCCGGCAAACTGCACCTTCTTCTTGCCGGTGCACAGGGTGTCGCCGATGGAGAAGATGCCCGGGTCGAACAGGCCGATGATATCGCCGGCATAGGCCTCGTCCACGATGGCGCGGTCCTGCGCCATCAGCTGGGTGCCGGTGGCCAGCTTGATGTTCTTGCCCTCCTGCACATGGAAGGCCTCCATGCCGCGCTCGAACTTGCCGGAGCAGATGCGCATAAAGGCGATGCGGTCGCGGTGGGCCTTGTTCATGTTGGCCTGAATTTTAAAGATGAAGGCAGAGAACTCGTCGCGGCAGGGGTCCACGGTCTCGCCGGTCAGGCTGTCCACGCGGGCCAGCGGGGTGGGAGTGAGCCGCAGGAAGTTCTCCAGAAAAGGCTCCACGCCGAAGTTGGTTAGAGCAGAACCAAAGAACACGGGGCTCAGCTCGCCGCGCAGCACTTTGTCGAGGTCGAATTCCTCGGCAGCGCCGTCCAACAGCTCGATCTCATCCACCAGCTGCTGGTGCAGATACGGGGTGAGCAGCTCGTCCAGTGCGGGATCGCCCAGCTCGGCCTCGGTCTCATCCACCTTCTTCACGCCGTTGGCGCGGCCGTCGCTGGAAAATGCCAGCACCTTGCGGGTGTTGCGGTCGAACACGCCCTTGAACTCCTTGCCGCAGCCGATGGGCCAGTTCATGGGGTAGGTCTTGATGCCCAGGATCTCCTCGATGTTCTCCATCAGCTCAAAGGGGTCGCGGGCTTCGCGGTCCATCTTGTTGACGAAGGTGAAGATGGGGATGTGGCGCAGGGTGCACACCTTGAACAGCTTGATGGTCTGGGCCTCGACGCCCTTTGCGGCGTCGATGACCATGACGGCGGAGTCCGCCGCCATCAGGGTGCGGTAGGTATCCTCCGAAAAGTCCTGATGGCCAGGGGTGTCCAGAATGTTCACGCACTTGCCGGCGTAGTTGAACTGCAGCACCGAGGAGGTGACGGAAATACCGCGCTGCTTCTCGATGTCCATCCAGTCGGAAACAGCGTGCTTGGCGCTCTGCTTGCCCTTGACGGAACCGGCCTGGTTGATGGCTCCGCCGTACAGCAGCAGCTTTTCGGTCAGCGTGGTCTTGCCGGCGTCGGGATGGCTGATGATTGCAAACGTCCGGCGGCGCTCGATTTCTTCACGATTTGTCATAGATCTGAAATTCTCCTAGAAGGGGGTGAAGTTTTCTCCGCTCCCGCTGCGCGGGAGCGGAGAAAACATATTTTTACACATACGCACTTTATTCTATACGAAAACGCGCGATAATGCAAGGGCTTTCGTTATTTTTTCAGGATGAAGCAGGGCAGCGGGGCGGTTTCGGCCCAATTGGCAAAATCGCACACCAGAACGGTGAAATCTTTCAGCGGAAGTGCCCGCAGCCAGGCCAGCACCGCCTGCTTTTCGTCTGTGCCGATGACCGCCCCGCTGTACAGGATGGCGCTCACGATGCCGCCGGGGCGCACCGCCTGCAATGCCGCCTGCAATGCGGGGATGCTGCTGTCGGCGGTGGAGAACACCGCGTGGTCGGCCCCGGGCAGCCAGCCGAAGTTGAACATCACGGCATCCGCCGTACCGGGCTGCACATACTGTAACAGATGGGCGTGGCTGTCGCAGTGCAGGACATACTGCCCGGCGGGCACCCCGGCCTGTTCCAGCCGGGCGCGGGTGGAGGCGATGGCTTCCGGCTGGATGTCAAAGCCCAGCACACGGCCCTCCGGTGCGGTAAGACGGCACAGGAAGGCCGTGTCGCCGCCGTTGCCGCAGGTGGCGTCCACGCACAGGCGCGGGTGCACCAGCCGCGCGGCGAGGAAGTCCTGCACGAATTTGACGGCGGTCAGGTCCGGGGTGCGGCGGCGCACCAGCTGCGGCCCCTCGGCCGCAAAGCCGAATTTGGCCCAGAAGGCCATCTCGGCGCAGTCGGCGGGCAGGGGTGCCGTAAACACGGTGGCGGCTTCGCGGTCATAACCGCCAAAGCTGCGCAATACTTCTTTTAACAGGTAGGAGCCATAGCCCTTGCGCCGCCATGCCGGGTCGATGGCAAGGGCGGCAAGGGCCGCGCCCTGTGCGGCGGGGTGCAGGGTGCAATGGCCGATGGCCTCCTTTTCCTTATAAAGGGCAAAGCCCGTTTCCGTGCGGCGCAGTTCCATGCGGCAGTCTCCTCTTTTCTGCAGGTTTTTCTGCTGTTACAATAGCAACTGCGGGCGTTCTTGTCAAGAAAAAACGGCAGGACCGCATTTCACAGTTTCTTCACGGCACATGCGATTGGTTTTCACAATTGGTGTATACAATAAGAACAGTTCCAGGGGGCGCAGTTCCCCGGAGACAGAGCCTTTTCAGGGAAGGAAGTATCAATATGGATGAGAACAAATGGGAATACAACTATTCCTCTTCCGATAACACGGCAGGCGGCACCGGTTACCCCAATGTGGGCAGCAGCGGTATGAACACCGCCAACCAGTACAACAACGAGCCGGAGCCGCAGGCTGCTGCCCCGGATTCCGGCAGCACGGTGCCTCCCACCGAGGTGCCGCCCCAGCAGCCGGCCGCTCCGGAACCGCCCAAAAAGAAAAAGCATCACGTCAATGGCGGCAAGGTGGCACGCAGTGCCGTGGCACTGGTGCTGGCCGCAGTCATGGGCTTTGCAGGCGGCTATGTCGGCTCCCAGATGAACGGCAGCAAGGTGGTCATCCAGCAGGTGGCTCCCTCCAGCTCCAGCAGCTCTTCCGGCAGTGACAGCTCCATCACCTCGGCTTCGGCGTCCGGCAGCAGCCTGACCACCGAACAGGTGGCAGATCTGGTCAGCCCCAGCGTGGTGGTCATCACCACCGAGCAGGTGGTCTACTCCCAGTGGTCCTGGTACGGCCAGAGCCAGGTGGAGAGCGGCGCTGGCAGCGGTGTCGTGATCAGCTCCGACGGTTATATCCTGACCTGTGCGCATGTTGTGTCCGGCGCGTCCAACATCACCGTAACCATCGGCGATACCGATTACCCCGCCACCGTGGTGGGCGAGGATGACACCAGCGATGTGGCTGTCCTCAAGATCGATGCCACTGACCTGACCCCCGCCACCGTTGGCAACAGCGACAGCCTTGCCGTGGGCGAGAGCGTGCTGGCCGTGGGCAACCCGCTGGGTGAGCTGGGCGGCACCGTGACCAGCGGCATCGTCAGCGCCCTGAACCGCAGCGTGACCATTCAGGGCACCAGCTCCACCAACACCATGTCCCTGATCCAGATGGATGCCTCTGTCAGCCCCGGCAACTCCGGCGGCGGCCTGTTCAACATGAACGGTGAGCTCATCGGTCTGGTCAACGCAAAGTCCTCCTCCAGCGATGCGGAGGGTCTGGGCTTTGCCATCCCCATCAACGATGCCATCAAGGTGGCACAGGATCTGCTGGAGAATGGCTATGTCTCCGGCCGCCCCTACATGGGCATCACCTATCTGGCTGTGACCGATGCCCAGACCGCCGCACAGCTCAACGTCAATGCCTACGGCGTTTACGTTGTGGATGTTGTGCAGGGCGGCCCCGCCGACAAGGCCGGTCTGAAAACCGGTGACCGCATCGTGAGCATCGACGGCACTGAGATCGCCCAGAAGGACGACCTTGGCACCCTGATCCAGCAGCATGCCGCCGGTGATACCCTTTCCATCACCGTGGCCCGGGAAGGCCAGATGCAGACCGTCAGCCTGACCCTGGGCGAAAAGAACGCCCAGACTCAGCAGGCACAGAAAAACTCCTGATTCTCCCCAATCTTTTTCCTGATCCATAAATCAAAAATCCCCTGACCGGCGTTGAACTGGTCAGGGGATTTTTAATTGCAGGTTGTCAAGCAACGGCAGACCGTATTTTTATACCTGCCCGAACACGGTGGCGCTCAGGGGCAGGAGGACGGTCTGGCCGGTGCAGATGCGGCTGCTGCCCCGCCACAGACTGGAGGAGATGCCATCACTCAGCAGCTTCCAGCTGCCGCCGGGCAGGGTGACGACCTGCGCCGTCTCGGTGGGGTTATAGTAGACGCACAGGGCGCTCCATGCCGCGCCGTCGCCCCACTGGGCGGGGAGTCGCCAGCCCACAAGAGGCTGTTCCAGCGGGAAAAACTCGATGGCGGCAGGGCTGGCCTTGTCCAGCGCGCCCAGCCGGGGGAACGCCGCCCGCAGACCAATGAGCCCGCGGTAGTAATCCACAAGGCTGTGGAACTGTTCGGCCCGGTGCCAGTCCAGCCGGTTGAGGGCCGGGCTGGAGTGGTAGCTGTTGCCCTGCCCCTTTTTGGTGCGGGCAAACTCTTCGCCCCCCTGCATGAACGGCAGACCCTGGCAGGTCAGGTAGATGCCCGCCGTCATGCGGTTCTGTGCCAGCAAATCGGCGTCGGGGCAGTCGTAATCGCCGCGGCGGCCCACGGCCGCCAGCTTGTCCCAGAGCGTGTAGTTGTCATGGGCGGAGACGTACTGCACGACCTGCCCGGCGCGCTTGGGCCAGAAGCCGTGTGCGCCGCTGCGCCACGCGCTGATCGAGTGCAGCACATCGTAGCCATGCTGCGGTGCGCCGTTGACATAGCCCGCGTTGGCCGCGTCAAAGACGTTGCCCTTGATGCAGTCCCGCGTGTCATCGCAGAAAAATCCGATGCGTTCATGCAGCGCGTCGAGGGCGCGCTTGTCGGCGGGGCGTGCGCCGCCTTCAAGATTCGTGCCGCCGCCCATCCAGGGCTCGCCGTACAGTAAAATGCTCTCGCCGCCGGGCAGACTGTCCAGCGCGGCGCGGATGGCGTTCATCGTGTCCACGTCTTCCAGCGCCATCAGGTCAAAGCGGAAACCGTCGATGTGGTAGGCTGTGGCCCAGTACAGCACCGACTCGACCACGTATTTGCGCACCATCGGGCGCTCGCTGGCCAGGTCACAGCCGCAGCCGGAGCCGTTGGTCATCATGCCGTTGGGCCAGCGGCGGTTCCAGTAGCCGGGCACGGTGCGCTCCAGATTGCTCTCGCCGTGGTAGGTGTGGTTGTAGACGACGTCCATCACGACGCCCAGCCCCGCGCGGTGCAGCGCGGCGACCATGGCGCGGCACTCCTTGACGCGCACCTCGCCGTGGAACGGGTCGGTGGCAAAGCTGCCCTCGGGCACGTTGTAGTTCTGCGGGTCGTAGCCCCAGTTGTAGCCGCCGTCGGGGCGAGACTCGTCCACCGTGGCGTAGTCGTAGATGGGCTGTAATTGCACATGGCTGATGCCCAGATTTTTCAGATAGTTCAGGCAGGTCGGGTGTTCGCCGTCGTTGTCCAGCGTGGTGTCATCGGGCGTGAAGCCCATGAACTTGCCGCGCCACTCCGGGCGCACACCGCTGTGCCCGTCAGCGGAAAAGTCCGCCACATGCACCTCCCACACGCTGCGGGCGTGGGCCGGGATGTCGGGGCGCCGGTCCTGCTCCCAGCCGTCGGGGGCGGCCTGTGTCAGGTCCACCACCATGCCGCGGGTGCCGTTGGCCCCGGCGCTGCGGGCGTAGGGGTCCACGACCTCATGCACGCGGCCATCCGGGAAGTAGATGCGGTAGATGTAATACGTCCCGTGCAGGTTGCCGGGCAGCACAATGGCCCAGACGCCGCCATCGCCGCGGCGCATTTCGTGTACGCCCAGCTCTTTCGCGCCCGGCTCGGCGTCGGTGCCGGTGGCATACAGGCAGACCACGACCCCGCAGGCAGTGGGAGCCCACAGCTTGAAGGTGGTTTCCTCCGCCGTTGGATTTGCGCCGAGGTCGCTGCCGTGGTAATAGGGCAGCTCACAGGCCTGATGCCAGTTCATGAGTGATCGCTCCTTACAAATAGTCTGCATTTATTGTAGCAGGTAGAGCGACAGTTTGCAAGGGAAACGTTTCACCGCCCAGCGGAAACCTTTGCATCCGGCATCCCATGTAAAGAAGCCATACACAAGCAAAAATCCCCTGCCCGTGCGGACAGGGGATGCGGTTGCTTATAGAGGTAGATCACTCGCCCAGATGCCAGATGTCCTTGTTGTACTCGGCAATCGTGCGGTCACTGCTGAACAGGCCGGCCTTGGCAATGTTGATGACGCACTTTTTGCGCCAGCCCAGCGGGTCGCAGGCGTAGTCGCTCAGGGCCTGACCCTTGCGCACCACATAGGCGTTGAAGTCGGGCAGCGTCTGGAACCAGTCCTTCCAGACCAACTCGTCGTGCAGGCGGCGCAGGTTTTCCTCATGCCCGGCGGCCAGCATCTCCGGCCCGACGAGGAAATCGACGGCGCGGCGGATGTTGGGGTCACCCTCCACCCACTGGCTGGCCTGATAGTCGCCCATCTCATAGCGGTGGATGACCTGGTCGGACGTCTGGCCGAAGATATAGATGTTCTCATCGCCGACCTGCTGACAGATCTCGACGTTCGCACCGTCCATCGTGCCAAGCGTCAGCGCACCGTTGAGCATGAACTTCATGTTGCCGGTGCCGGACGCCTCCTTGGAGGCCAGCGAGATCTGCTCCGACAGGTCGCAGGCGGGGATGAGTTTCTCAGCGGCGGTGACGTTGTAGTTTTCCACAAAGACGACCTGCAGATACTTCGACACAACCGGGTCCGCCGCAATGACCTTAGACAGGGTCAGCAGGGCGTGGATGATGTCCTTGGCAATGGTGTAGGCCGGAGCGGCTTTGGCTCCGAAGATGCTCACCAGCGGGACAGCAGGCAGGTGCCCGGCCTTGATCTCGTGGTACTGATGGATGAGGTACAGCAGATTCAGCTGCTGACGCTTATACTCGTGCAGACGCTTGGACTGGATATCGAACACGGCATGGGGGTTCACCGTTACTTTCTGGGTGCGCAGCAGCCACTCCGCCAAGGCCGCCTTGTTGGCTTTTTTCACGGCGGTCAGTTCGTTCAGCACGGTCTCGTCGTCGGCAAAGGCCAGCAGCTTTTCCAGCTCGGCGGCGTCCTTGCGGAAACCGGCGCCGATGTGCTGTTCCA
>ENA-OUQW01002883-OUQW01002883.1-human-gut-metagenome-genome-assembly--contig:-NODE-2883-length-13424-cov-5.314234_pt1 | contig 13424 bp, 16 predicted proteins | sample MGYA00248464_ERZ548849 | MGnify/ENA primary metagenome ERZ548849 (study PRJEB26491, sample SAMN04978193) | human gut metagenome | host: Homo sapiens | study: EMG produced TPA metagenomics assembly of... | reverse complement strand
TACATGGAAGAATGGAAGAAAGCCGGTGTGCGCGTCATTCCAGTTGTAGCAAGTACTGCTCTTGCAAAGCGAATGGAAAAGGCTGGTGCGGACGCGGTTATCGCAGAAGGTACCGAGTCAGGCGGACATATTGGAGAGACAACAACAATGGCATTGGTGCCACAGGTTGTTGATGCGGTAAATATTCCGGTAATCGCAGCAGGTGGAATTGCCGATGGAAGAGGAATGGCAGCCGCTTTTATGCTTGGTGCGAAGGCAATCCAGATGGGAACGATTTTTGTAGCATCAAAGGAATCAATTGTAAGTGATGCATACAAGAATAAGGTCATTAAGGCAAGAGACATTGATACGAAGGTAACTGGAAGAACAACCGGACATCCGGTAAGATGTTTAAGAAATCAGCAGACAAGAGAGTACTTAAAGTTAGAGCAGGAAGGAGCTTCTTTTGAAGAACTTGAAAAGCTTACGTTAGGTGGTCTCAGGAAAGCGGTTGTTGATGGCGATGTCATTCATGGAAGTGTGATGGCAGGTCAGATTGCGGGTCTTGTAAAAGACAGCAGAAGTTGTAAAGAAATTATCGAAGGAATCTGTCAGGAGATGAAGGAGATTATTCTTACTCAGGCAGAGAAAATCGGGAGGTAGAGTAAATGAGTAAAATAGCATTTCTTTATCCGGGACAAGGAGCACAGGTCGCAGGAATGGGTAAAGATTTTTATGAACAAAGCCCACTGGCAAAAGAAGTATTTGATAAGAGCTGTGAGATTTTAGGACAGGATATGAAACATATCTGTTTCGAGGAAAATGAACTCCTTGACAGAACGGATTATACACAGGCTGCATTAGTTACTACCTGTATGGCAATGACAAAAGAGATTATGGCAAGAGGGCTCACTCCGGATATGACAGCCGGACTTAGTCTTGGAGAATATTGTGCGATTACAACAGCAGGTGGTATGGAGCTTGAGGATGCTATTAAGATGGTATGGCTTCGTGGAAACCTTATGCATAATGCAGTACCAGACGGAAAGGGAGGCATGGCCGCCGTACTTGGACTGTCTGGAGAGGCAGTGAATGAGGCAATCGCATATATGCAAGGCGTTTATGTTGCTAATTATAATTGTCCGGGACAGATTGTAATTACCGGTGATAAGGAAGCAGTTGCAAATGCAGCACCTGCATTAAAAGAAGCAGGGGCAAAGCGTGTTATTCCATTAAACGTAAGCGGACCATTCCATTCCATTTACTTAAAAGAAGCAGGAGAGAAGCTTTATGAGGCACTTTCCAAAGTGACATTGGGAGAATTGAAGATTCCTTATGTGACAAATGTAGATGCAAATATTATAAAAGATACGGAAAGAACGAAAGAGTTATTAAAAGAACAGGTTTATTCCTCCGTTTTATGGGAGCAGAGTATACGTGCCATGATAGCAGACGGTGTGGATATTTTCGTAGAGATTGGACCGGGAAAGACATTGAGCGGTTTTATGAGAAAGATTGACCGTAACGTAAAGATGTTCCGAATCGGAACGATGGAAGATATCGACAAGACAGTGGAAGCTATAAAGGAGTTATAGATATGTTATTAGAAGGAAAAACAGCAATTGTGACCGGCGCGTCCGGCGGAATCGGAAAAGCAGTTGCCATCGCTCTTGCAAAAGAAGGCGCAGCAGTAGCCGTACATTTTCACGGAAATGAAGAAAAGGCACTTCTTGTAAAAAAAGAAATTGAAAATCTTTTAAATAACAGGATAACAGAAGAAGAACTTGAAAAAGCTAAGAAAAAAATTAAATCACGTTTTGCATTCGCAGCCGAAACTGTTTCCGAAATCGGAGAAACAATAGGTTATTATATGACAGTTTGCGAAGATTTAAAACTTATTGAAGATTATTTGAAAGATTTAGAATCAATCACTATTGAAGACTTGGAAAGAACAATCAAAAAATATTTAAGCTTAAACAATGCTGTAATATCAGTCTTAACTCCTGAAAGCTAATATCTAGGAGAACTTATGCAAGAAGCAACAACAACAGAAATAGAACAACTTGAAAAAATCAGAGAAAAATGTTTAAAGTGCAATAAATGTCCATTGGGAAAAACTCGCACAAATACTGTATTTTCGGGCGGCGTTCCAAACCATAAGCTTATGCTGATAGGAGAAGCTCCGGGGTATTATGAAGATCAGAAAGGCGAACCTTTTGTCGGAAAAGCAGGACAGCTTTTGGATAAAATCTTTGCCTCAGTAGGACTTTCACGACAACAAGATGTTTATATATGTAACACTTTAAAATGCAGACCGCCTGACAACAGAGACCCGCTTCCTGAAGAAAAAGAAGCTTGCAGAGAATATCTTGATGCACAAATAGAAATATTAAAACCCAGAATTATTCTGCTTTGCGGACGTGTAGCCGTAAATTCAATGCTCGGCACAACTCAGGGGATTACAAAAATACGAGGAAAATGGTTTGAAGGTCCGAACCATTCTAAAATGATGCCGATTTTTCATCCGTCATATCTTTTAAGAAATGATTCGCGCGAAAAAGGAAGCCCCAAATGGCTTATGTGGCAAGATATTCAGGAAATTAAACGAGTTTATTCTCAAATGGATGTTTAAGAACTAATTATTTATAAACATCCTGCAAACTGTGAATACCACCCTTTTCCTGCGGCAGGCAATAAGTTACATCAGGATGAAAATAATAATATCCGTTTGCATTCCGCATAATAACAAGACTGAATAAATCGTATCCGCTCTTATTCGGAACTAATTTTCCGTTGCTGTCAACGGCAAAAAGAGGTTTCTGAACATTTGCAGGCTGATTAAATACAATAATATTAGAATTGTCGTTCATTACAAAGGCCTGATTAAACTTATTCATCATACTTTCAGAAAAGCCTGCACACTTGGAAGTTTTCGCATAACTGTTATATACAGGGATGCACCCGTCTGAAAGCGCATTATTCTTACAGAACTTAGTCACTCTCAAATTTGTTGCAAATCTTTTATAAAATTTGTCACATCCTGAAAAGTCATTATTTATATGCTTATCCGAACTAAAATAGCAGCCTGTATCTCCCTGCATATCTTCCGCCGTAATAAGAAGTGCTTGAGAATAGGCTGAATACAGTTTTTTAAATGATGTAACTGCAATTTTATCTATAAGGCGTAACGTAAAATATGTTGAAACTATTAATAATACCACAACATAAATGCCTGTAAAAATTAAAAGCCTTTTCTTTCTTGCCATATTTTTACAGTATATCAGGGTTTTATTTTTGTCAAGCTATAAAATTTCTTCAGGCTCTATAACAAAATCAACAAGCACAGGACCGTTATAAGCATAAGCTTTTTCTAATGCAGTGGAAATCTCATTAACAGAATTAACGCGTATCCCTAAAATCCCGTAACTTTCCGCAGTTTTTAAGAAATCCGGATTTGAAATTCTTGTAGCCGAATATCTGGCTCCACAGGTCTTCTCTTGAAATTGTCTAACCATTCCAAGATATCCGTTGTTCATAATTAACACTTTGACAGGAAGGTTGTAATCAACACAAGTCGCAAGCTCTTGAATATTCATTTGAAAAGAACCGTCACCGGCTATACAAAAAACAGGATTTTTATTATCAGCTATACAAGCTCCTATTGCAGCAGGGAAGCCAAACCCCATAGTTCCTGAACCGCCTGATGTTATAAACTTTCTTGTTTCATTAAACTTTAAATATCTTGCTGCCCATACCTGATGCTGACCGACCTCTGTTGTTACAACAGGATTTTTGTATTGAATAAATTCATTAATTTTTTGCATTACTTCAAAAGAATGCATTGCATCAGTCCTTTTTTTAGGCTGAATGTTTTTAGACCTTAAACTATCCGCAAATTCAAGCCAATCAGAAGATTGGCAGCTGCGAAGGTTGTTTAATTTAACTTCTGTTATCATTTTTTGAAGCACATATTTTGCATCACCGCTAATTCCTATTGAAGCAGGAATAATGCGCGAAATTTCATTTTCGTTAATATCAATTTGAACAAAGTTTCTTTCTAGCTCACCATTTGGAAAACAGCATCTTATTCTGTCGTTAAATCGTGCACCTACGGAAAAAATCATATCGCTTTCTCGTAAAAGCTGATTAGCAGCTACTTGTCCGAATATACCTATCATACCAAAATTATTTTTATCATCATAAGGATAAGAGCCAATTCCCATCATTGTATTTACAACAGGAATATTCAAAAGCTTTGCAAATTCGGTCAACTCTTTTGCTGCATTCGCAGAAACAACACCTCCGCCTGCAACAATTACCGGACGTTTAGCTTTGCATACAGCTTTTATAGCATTTTCAACTTCAAAATCAAACGGACAATTTTTATCGGCAGAATACTTTATATCAGAATCGAATTCAACTTCTTGAGAAAAGACATTTTTTGCAATATCAACAACAACAGGTCCCTGCTTGCCTGACATAGCCGTATTAAAAGCTTCAACAAGCACAGCTTCTAAATATTTGGCATCTCTAACTTGAAAGTTTTTCTTTGTACAGGTCTTTGTAATATCAATAATATCAACTTCCTGAAACGCATCTTTACCGATTAAATCAGCCATTACCTGACCTGTAATAACAACAAGCGGATACCCGTCAAGATAAGCGTTAGCAAGCCCTGTCACAATATTTGTCGCACCCGGTCCCGAAGTTACAAGCGCCACTCCGCATTTTCCCGTAACTCTTGCATATCCTTCAGCAGCATGAACGGCAGCTTGCTCATGACGCACAAGGTAATGTTTAATATTATTTTGCTTATACAATTCATCATAAACATTCAGCACAATTCCTCCGGGATATCCGAATATACTGTCTACCCCGAGTTTTTTAAAGGTTTCTGTTACAATCTTTGCACCTGTAAGGGTTTGAATATCTGTTGCGGGCATAAAAAACTCCATTTGTTTATGGAGATTTTAACACAAGAATAACAAAAGAGCAAAGCTTGAGCTTTGCTCTTTATTCTTTATAGATTTAATCAGCTACTGGAATAATTCTTTAAGCTGTTTTTTCTTAGCTTGTACTTTAGCCTTTCTTTCTTTAGCTTTCTTTTCTCTTTCAAGCTGTTTTTGTTTAGCTTTAGCTTGTTTTTGAGCTAATTTTTGCTGCTGTGCTTTCTTTTTAGCTGCAATTTTTTGCTGTTCTGTTTGTGATTTTTTATTTACAGATTGTTCTTTTTTAGAAACACTGCTTGTTACATTATCAAGCCATCTGGAAACAGGTCCCTGAGTTTCAGCAGCATAAACAGAAGTCATAGACATCACTGTCACTGCCAAAAGTATAGCTAATTTCTTTTTCATTACATCTCTCCTTATTAATCGGAAATTAATTCGTTAAATAATTTCTTTTTTTGTTCTATTTTTTTCTGTCTTGCAGCTGCTGCATCTTCTCTGGCTTTTTTATCAGCTTCAATTTTCTTTTTAAATTCCTCTTGTTGTTTCAGGCGTGCATCTTGTTTAGCCTGAATTTGTTTTTTGAATTCTTCTTGTTTTTTGGCTGAAGCTTCTTCTCTGGCTTTTTGCTGTTCTTGAAGCTGTTTTTCTTTATCAACAATTTTTTGAGTATGTTTTTGGATAAACTGTTCTGTGTAAGTTGTTTCAGCAGCATAAGCTGATGATGCACCTGCAATAGTTAAAATCAATGAAACAAGTAAAAGTTTTTTCATAAATTTTCTCCTTATCTTTTTTACAAAACTATTATACTAAATTTTCTCATACATAGCAATTACTTCGTCAATTCCTTTTTTTGCAATGTTGAATATTTCCATCATTTGAGATTGTTCATAAGGTTCACCTTCTGCAGTTGTTTGGAACTCAATAATTTTGCCGCTTTTGGTCAAAACAACATTACTGTCAACCTGCGCATGTGAATCCTCAATATAATTTAAATCCAAACGGACTTCACCGTCAACAATTCCCGCAGAAATAGCTCCGACAGGCTCAATAATGGGGTTTTCCTTTAATGTACCATCTGCAAGAAGTTTTTCAACAGCAATTTTCAAAGCAAGAAAACCTCCGCATATACTTGCGGTTCTGGTTCCGCCGTCTGCCTGAATAACATCGGCATCAACAGTTATAGTTAAATCAGGCATTTTAGTTAAATCAACACAAGCTCTAAGGCTTCGCCCTATAAGTCTTTGAATTTCCTGAGTTCTTCCTGAAATTTTTGTTCTTTCCCTCTGGCATCTTGTGTTTGGAGCTGATGGAAGCAAAGAGTATTCGGCAGTAACCCATCCGCGCATTTCTTCTTTGTCCATCCATTTTGGCTTCCCTGCCTCAACAGAAGCAGTAGTAATAACTCTTGTATCACCAAATTCAACCAGAACAGAACCTAAAGCGTGTTTTGTAAAATCTTTAGTGAATTTAATCTGTCTTGTTTCGCTATTTTTTCTATCAGTTCTTTCCATTTCTTATCCTTTATTCATAGTCCCACATATAAATTTGTCCGCAATACCTGCAAACAGCATGTTCATTCATAAATTGCAAATCAGGTACAAATGTATAGCCGTCAACTGTTATTTCAATATCATTATTTTTATTATATTTTTGCAAAAACCTTCTTTCGCCCTTGTAATCAGGTGAAAACATCAATTCAAATTTATCAATTGATTTACAATTCTTACAAATAAACATATTTAGTACTCGTCATCTTCCCATCTCGCACGTCTGATGATTTCAGGGTCTATACCTCTTTTTTCAATTTTAAATGATTTTCCTTCCATTTTAGAAGGTGCTTTTTTATCAGCTTTTTTAGTCTTTTTCTTTAAAGGAGCGGCTTCTTCTGTATTTAAATTCTTATACCACAGTGTCCAGCAGATACTTCTCAAAGGCAGCGTAAAGCCAACAACCAAAAGAAATATTAATTGTTTTACCAGCTCTTTTGAAATCAGCATAGGAGTTATATTAAATTTTTCAAGCTGTTCCAAAGGAAAACTTGAAACCCAGCCTTCAAATACTTTTGCAAGAATCTCAGTCAAATTTAAATAATCAAAGATTACCGATACCCCTGATGTTAAAAGCACATATGTAATCAAACCGAGTATTATCATAAGAAGAAATGTTCTTGCAAACTTTCCTTTAACAAGCTGCAAACTCTTTTTAAAATACCCTATGGGCGACAAATCATTTTCAAACGTGAACACCTGAAAGATTAGTATAAAATAAATAAAGAATATAAAGCCCAGAACCCAGAAAACAGGTATTATTGCAAGCAGAGTGAACATTCCGAACAGAAACCAAAGAGCAATAAATGAAAAGGTTTTCTTTGTCACAACACCTTTGTGAGCGTTAAAGTCATATACTCTGCCTGTGTTTAAAGCACCTTCAGTCATAGAGTTTAACGCACCGTATGCAACTAAATAATCCCAAAATGCTTTAGCCCAAATTAAAAGTCCGGGAACTGTAATCAAAAGCATTACGATTAAGATTGTTGAAAAATTGTTAAAAGTAGGATATTTCTGAATTAAATCAGGCAGACTTTCGGTATACCAGTAAGTTAATCCGAAAATTAACACTAGACCTAATATTTGTCCCAATACCGGAAACGCCATATATAAAAAGAACTTATGAAAATTAAAACAGAAAATTTTCAACCCTTCAAAAAATATTTTCCAAACACTTTTATCTTCTTTAGCCATACCTCTCCTATAAAATAATATTATATTTAAATTTATTGTATAATAATTTTATTACAAATATAAAAAAGTGAACAGTGAGGAAAACAAGTGCAACCCCAAATAAAAGATTACATTAAATCATTAAATAGAGATGATTTTGATTCAAACAAAGTTAATCTTCATATTCATACTTCTTTTTCCGACGGAGAAGGCGATGCATTTGAAATTTTAAGACAAGCTCATGAAAAAGGCTACCAAAAAATTGCAATATCCGACCACAACACTGTTGAAGCACACAAACTTATTCAAGATGAAATACTTATTCCCGCAGTTGAATTTGATGTATGGTGCGGGTATGTATTTATGCATCTTTTAGCTTACGGAATAGACATAAACCACCCTGAGCTGACACCTTTTTATGCAAAGAACAAACGCGAAACCGAGCTTGACATAATAAGAATTTTTGCAAAACGCGACATAAAAAAATTAATTCAAGCAATTCATAATGCCGGAGGGATTGCTGTTCTGGCTCATCCTGCCTGCTGCTGGGCAATAAGCCTTGACAGATTTGTAAACAAGCTTATATCGTTAGGTCTTGACGGACTTGAAGTTTATTACCCGTACCAAAGGCACAGAGGCATAATAAAATTCCACACCGCAAAAAGTGTGGAAAAAATTGCAGACAAATACAACCTTATAAAAACCGGCGGAACAGATTTACACGGCAAAAATTTATTATAAATTAATTATTTACAGCTCTTTGCCTTATCCCAACCTAACTTTTCGGGACAATGAAGATAATCCATATTTTCATTGATTAAAACCCAAGCTGTACAAGCTCCCCCTCCTATTAAACATTTGTTATCAAAATTCAGATCGTCATTTCCTGGCCAAACAGGTGAACCATAAGGAATTATAGTCTTAGGAGTAACATAAAATCTGAATATATCTCGACCGAATCGGTTAGGCTTTTTCAGACCATTTACATCTACTTCAAAAAATGCACATATATCATAATCAAGAACACAATTTTCATTCCAAACTCTTAAGGCAAAACCTGAACCGTCAGCTAAAATAGCCTTAAATGAATTTACGGTAAGTACATCAGAAGTATAAGGATTACCTTTTAAATCATATATTTTATCTGTATAACAACCGTTATCTGTTGTACCACAATTTTTAATATATTTAAGATAATTATCAAACTTTGCCATAAACATATCGTGGCTTTCATTATTATCTCTTGAGGGTAATCCCCAATCTGTGGGTGCACCGTATTCATTTAATACAGATACATAAGCATTGCTTAATGTCGCATAAACTTTTTTTAATTGAACAACAGTTTGCTTTTCATTATGATTTGCTATTAAAGATGGCATTGTCATTGCAGCAACAACACCAATAATGCCAAGTGTGACCAAAACCTCAGCAAGAGTAAATGCCTTACAATAGGAGCTTAAACGGTTGCCCCCCCCCCGACATAACTAAATCTTTTCATAAATTGCTCCTTTCATTTATCTATAATATTTTGTCCAACAGCTAAGCTCGGCTTATTTATTATTATAACAAATCGTATATATTTTCACAAGGCTTAATTAGAACGTAAATATGCTTCAATAAATCCGTCAATTTCGCCATCCATAACCGCATCAACATTTCCTGCTTCAAAATTTGTTCTGTGGTCTTTAACCATTTTATAAGGATGAAAAACATACGAACGTATTTGTGAACCAAAGTTTATATCGACATTTTCTCCTTTTAACTCGGCAAGCTTTTTTTCGTGCTCAGCTTGTCTAATTGCAAGAAGCTTTGATGCCAAAATTTGCATTGCATTCTCTTTATTTTGAAGCTGTGAGCGTTCCTGTTGACACTTAACCACAATACCTGTCGGCTTATGCAATATTCTTACAGCTGTTTCAACCTTATTTACATTTTGACCGCCTGCTCCTCCTGAACGCATTGTATCAACTTCAAGTTCTTCGGGAGGTATTGTAATTGTTTTTTCAAAATCTTCAATAATCGGAGAAACTTCAACGGATGCAAAGCTTGTCTGCCTTTTACCGTTTGCGTTAAATGGCGAAATTCTTACCAATCTGTGAACGCCTTTTTCAGCTTTTGCATATCCGAAAGCGTATTTACCCGTAATCTTTATTGTAGCAGATTTTATACCTGCTTCATCACCATCAAGTTTATCTAGCAAATCTACATGCCAGCCTTTCTTTTCACCGCCCGTGCCGGAATTTGACTGACTTTGTGATGCCCCCTGAGCGGATTCTGCCCACCTTGTATACATTCTCAAAAGAAGACTTGCCCAATCTTGCGCATCTGTACCGCCTGCTCCTGCATTTATTGTCAAAATTGCATCTGCTTCATCGTATTCGCCGCTGAGCATTTGTTTAACTTCAAATTTATCAACAGCACGTTCCATTTCTTTAAGCTGAATTGAACTTTCATTTATTAAATCATCATCTTCAGTTTCCAAAGCAACTTGAGCATCATCAAGAACTGACTGCCAGTTGCTGACAAACTCAAGATTGTCCTTTATATCTCTAATTTTTGCACCCAGCTCTGATGCTTGTTTTTGATTTGACCAAATATCGGGCGATTGCATTTCTTTTTCAAGCTTTTCAAGCTCTTTTTCAAGACCTGCTGTGTCAAAGACACTCCTTTATTTTTTTAAAACGTGTCTTTAAATTATTAATCTGTTGTTTTATTTCTGTATCCATAAATTGATTTTACTAAAAAAAACATATTCTTGCAATAAAATGAGAAACTGCTATAATAAACACATTACAAGGAGATTTTAATGTCCGGTTTAATTGAGAGTTATAAAAAAATTTATGAAAATAAAAAAATCCATATTTTGTTATTTATAATAGCCTTTGTTTGGTCAATATTATCAACAATATTTGATATAAAAATAGGAAAACCTGATACTTTTAAACAAAATCCGTTTGATATCATATTTAATATTTTTATTGGAGGATATAGTCTTCAGTTTTTGCACAATGCAATAAACAATATAAACTCAGGTGTTTTACCTCCGTTCAAAGATATTCAGGGCAAAGTATTCTGGGGAATGATTAAATTAAATATTATATGGGGATTATATGCAGGTATTGCATTATTTTTATCGGTCGTTTTGTATATGATTGCTTTCCATACAATTGTTCTCCCGATTATTGTAATCGCCTGTGTTGCATTTCTTTCAGTATTTGTGTATTACATATTTTTGGCATATGCAGAAAAATTAGATTCAAATGGTTTAGGAAATATAAGCCTGATTTTTAAATTTGTAAAACCTGCATTTAAACAAACTTATATTAAGCTAATATTGTTTATACTTTTCACATTGGCTGTTGCGGTTATTTATATATTAATATACACGGTTGCAGGCTTAATCGGTATAGACAAAATCGGCTACATAGCAGAAGATTATTATTTACTAGACACAATTATGTATGCCTTTGCAAGTTACTTCTTAATAGTAACCTGGTTTTTGGCATTTCCTTATTCGCTGATAAATATTTATAATAAATCAATAAGACCTGTTTTAAGAAAGGAAAATTCAAATGACGAAAATGCTTGAAGGACTAAAAACAATTTATTCAGGCAATAATATTGTAAATAAACAAATTCAATTATTTTCCTTATGCGGAATTGCTGCTATTCTTGGAGGCTATTTATCTCTTGCGGCTCAAGGGATAAATGAAATAAAACCTTTTGACAAGGCTGCTATTGTTCTATGCCAAATAGTATGGATATTATTTTTTACCGGATATGAAACCATATACATACATAGAAAATCATTACCCGAACTTGATATGAGTTCTTTTAAGATAGCATTGAAAAGAATCCCATTGATTATATTTTTTGTATTTACCGGATTAGCTCTTATATCAACTTATTTCACATCATACCAGTATTTTGCCCTAAGTTTGGAAATAATATTAGGAGTTCCTTTGACAATGCTTCAGGCAGGTTATGCATTAAATTATAATGCTGATGATTATAAAAAATATTTTCAAAAGTTTAGGGTTAAAGAATATTTTTACCTGTTGATTAAGCGTATATGGGTTATATTCTGTGCTTATTTAACTGCATTTATGACAACTTTTCTAATATTTTTTATCATAGGTATTATATTTGCAATTGTAACTATTGCAAAAGGAAGTGATTTAGCATCTATGATAATGCTTATTACAAGCAACCAAACGGTATTAACTAAACTTTCCACCTATGTTTCAAATATTTTATTAGTATACTTTTTATCAGTAGGTGTATTGGCTTGGGATTACGAATTAATTAAAACTTATGAAAGCGAGGAATAATGAACGTATTTGATATGGTTATTGATGGATTTAAAAAGGTTTTTACGGGTAAAAACGCATTAATTAAACATATATTTATAATTTTAATTACATCCGTAATTTCACTTGTTTCAGTATATTTTCAAATATTGGCAGAAACTGCAGAAAAAGCATCAGAGATGCCTGAATTTCCGTTTAAAACATTTATTATTGCATTGATAGTAATGTTTATTGCAGGAATTTATTTAAGCGGTTATAACTTTCAGTTCATGCATAATGCATTCAACAATGAATCTGACGAGATACTTCCTGAATTTACAGGAAAACCTTACAGCATATTTTGGAGAGCATTCCCTGTTATGCTTGTTTGGACTTTATATATAATTGCAGCAATGTCGTTATGCATTTCCCTATTCTTTGCAGGTCCGATATTTATTGTTGTCGGTATAATCTTATTTTTTGCAATTTTAATTATTTCGGCATTTGTTCAGTTTATCTATATAGGCTTTGCAAAACACTATTCAAGAGAAGGGTTGTACAATATATCATTGCCTGTAAAATACTTAAAACTGACTTTTGAACCTTTTGCACTAATGGCATTATTATTTATACCTATATATTCAGCTGCTATGTCGCCAAGCTTCTTTTTAGGAATGTTTATGGGACTTTCCGGAATAAAAGATGTTAACATGATTATGTATGCAGGCGGGGTTTTAGGCGGTTATTTAGGATTTGTAGTTCAGCTTGTCTGGTATTACGGACTTGTACAAATTTATAAAGAAAAAATTGATACAGAAGTTATTCAGTAAAAAAGAGCCAATAAAGGCTCTTTTTTTAATAATTCATTTCCCAGTTATCGTTTAAAATCTTTCCAAAACATCCGCCTGCTGAATTTGTATCAGAGATACAACTCTTTTGATATAATTTTTCTCTATCATCTGAAGTTAGAGGATAAGTTTTATCTTCTTCATAAATACATTCATCCATAAGACCATTTATATCCGAACATATAACAAACAAATCTCTGCCGACTATATTAGGTCCCTTTTGAGTATTAATATCAATAAGCCAAACCAGCATTTCATTACCTTTTTCTACTTTATAGTAATAATAAGGTCTTAATGTCGCACCACCAGCAATAATAAACGAACCTTTAGCCGAGCCGAAAGCATTATATGTACCACCTGACATTTTTTTATAATTATCTGAAAAACACGGTTTTATAGCTTCTTCAAGACAGCTATTTACGATTTTAAAATACGAAGTCATAAAATCATTCACGGCATCTTGAGAATTTAATCCTGCCTCAAGAAGATTAACAGCATTTCGGTCGTTCTGATACTGCATCATCGCTTGAGAAATTATATTATAAACCTTATGAAGCTGTGTAACATAAGACTGTCTTTGATAATTCTGCATCAAAGACGGAACTGTCATTGCTGAAACCACTCCAATAATGCCAAGTG
>ENA-OUQW01002880-OUQW01002880.1-human-gut-metagenome-genome-assembly--contig:-NODE-2880-length-13434-cov-5.333209_pt1 | contig 13434 bp, 10 predicted proteins | sample MGYA00248464_ERZ548849 | MGnify/ENA primary metagenome ERZ548849 (study PRJEB26491, sample SAMN04978193) | human gut metagenome | host: Homo sapiens | study: EMG produced TPA metagenomics assembly of... | reverse complement strand
CGATGTTCATGATGACAGCATTCTCTGCATCCTCCGCCAGAAGGGAAATGAACGTTTTATCGGAATTTTCAACTTCAGTGACAGTGAAAAAACTGCATGGATGCAGGAAGAGGGAACCTTCCGTGATCTTATTACAGGACAGACTCTGGAGCTTAAGGATGTGGTGCTTCCGGCTTATGGATTTATGTGGTGTAAGAAAATCTGATTAGTTACACAAATAAGGGGCAGCCTGAAATAAGCTGCCCCTGTTCATTATGGTTTTTTCATTTTATTAAGCAGATAATGAAAATGCTGAAAAATCAAACAGGTCTCCAATAGATAAATTGTTCTTTGGTTTCAGTGCTTCAATTACATGCTGAAGTGCTTTCTCACATTTCGTTTCATCCCGGACAATGGCAAATAATTCTGCCGTATTTCTCGCGTCCACAAGAGCATCATGCTGACGTCCGCAGAAATCTTCTCCGGCATACATAACCGCATCTTTTAAGGAAATACTGCGTTCAAGTCCAAGGGTATGACCATACTCAGCCTGGAAATCCAGCCAGGGACTGTCCATATACTTTTGATTCTGATCTGATAACAGAATGTTTTTCATCTGGATTTCCTTTGAAAACTGGACAAAATCATTCTCACTCCACTGAATAATCTGGATCTCATCGGGAACTCTATTACACCAGCCAAAAAACATATCCAGTGCGTCTTCAAAAAAAGGAGCAGATTCTACCATTTCCGTTTTAATTCCGGTAAGTTTTTCATATCTCCTTTCAATACGGGAATTGAAACGGGGCTTTACAAGCGTTACAAAGCTTCCAATTTCCTGATAATTTTCATCCAGTAAAACAGCTCCTATTTCAATGACTTCAAGTTTACAAGTCTCACGTTCTGTTTTATGTACAGCTGCAATCGGGTTCATTTCAAGATCAATCACAATGTATTTCATGGCAGTTTCTCCTGTTCATATTTAACCGAATCAAATAAGTTCCCTGCGGGGTTGCAAATATCTGCTTAACTCTGTTTTTTGTTCCTGAGATGTTTCTGACATTCCGTTAAGGCATTTCTGACATTCTCGTAAGAAGTTTCGTCTCTGTTAACCAGATATTGTAATTTCCAGTAAAGTGGGAAAGAAACTCCATCCTGATTGGCTGTTCTCTCCACACAGACATTGATAAATCCCTCCGTTCTTCCTTTTTCATGATTATACCCACTTTCTGTAAATTATTTTTTTGTAAATACAAATATAAATATAGCCCATGTAAGATGCTCTGTGAATTGGAAATTAATTGACATTTATACGATATTAATGTAATATAATTAATAAATATTAATTTATTATAACGTAAAATATATTTATTGAACACGTAAAATTTCGTTGAATATTGATTTTGTAATGAATTCAATAAATGTATACTCATTTATTTTAAGGAGGATTTTTTATGGCAGGAAGACCAGCAACAACATTAAACCCTGACTTATGCACAATCTGCGGACTTAATATTGATTATGTCATGCAGAGACTGAATTTTGACGAAAAAAATGAATATATGCAAAGATCAACGAAGATGACTGACAAACAGATCAAACGTGCACAAAATGGGCAGCGTGTAACAACAGACTCCCTGAAATCATTAGCTGCCTTTTTTTCAGCATTTATCTACGATAATGAAAGAAAACAGATAACAGAAGATGACCTGCAGCGTGATCATGTAGAATTTAAAAAGGCGTTTCCTCCAAGCATATTCAAAAATACAGGAAGCTCCAAACCATTTCCGGAAAAATTTATCGCAAATCGATTATTCCGGGGTTATTATCTTCTTGACCAAGCCCCTTATGCATATCAGGCATATTTTATGTTATGGAAAATGCCCGGAAATAAATACAAAGCTGCTATGATCAGAGGCATCCTGGATTTTAACAACTGCGATATTGTAAGCCTGAGAAGCTATCTGGAAGCTGGGAATTTTGATGCGTTACAAATAATGTTTGAAGATTTTAAAAAGGATCATAAACACTCTAATCTGCATTTACATTTAGCTGATAATGATCATATCCGAACAGATCCTGATTGTTTAGAAATTTCTTTTGTCACACAGGAAGACACCCCCAAACACTGTACTTTGGTCTGGGATATCGGGGTTATTAACCGAGCTAGCCTGATTGCTTATGACGGTGGCATATGCCAGTGCATAGATTCAGGAAGAAATAAATTTGTCTGTGCATATAAATTAGGTCTGGAAGCTATCGATATGGATAACGGAAGAGAGAAAACAGATGAAAAACCTCCCTTAAATAAACGGTCTCCATTATTAATAGAAGAATTATCCATGGAAGTGCAGAAAGGCATTTCAAAACTTGATACCGATGCCCGTTGGTATTATTTCATAAAAGATGACACAAACCGTATAAAGCCTGCTATTTCTTCTGTTCTTGAAAATACAGAACCAAAAGAGATTACTTCTGATATGATCAGAAACCAGATTCAACTGTTACAGACATTACTGGAAAAAATGGAAAAATAGAAAATTTTAAAGCGGCACTGACTCACTTTTTAACCTGTGAGTCAGTGCCGCTGAAATTTTCAGTACACTTTTATCATATTGGAATTTCCGTTATTTTTCTGTCTGTTCCAATGCCTGTAACATTTTTTTATAAAAAGAATAACCACCATAATCGGCAAAATGCTGATCTCTTCGATGACGGTCAGAAGCTACACTTGGGATCAGTCCTGCTTTTTCCTGCAAACCCTGTAAAAATTTCTGCTGTTCCTCTGTATAATTCTGATAGTACACCTCAATAGCGCCTGTTCCCCCACATGCTTTCCGGAAATCATTTACCAGCCTGATAACATCATCGTCGTCAAAACCATAGTATGAACATGGGTGGCAAAGAACCGGCATTCCGGAAAGGGATAAGATACGTTTAATAACCGTTTCAAACGCAGGATACTTTATATAATCCGGAACCGGACTGATATAATGTGGTGAAAAATTCCCGATATAAATATCCATCGCCCGATCCACAGTGGAAGCTGCTCCTTTTTCAACCAGAAGCTGGGCAATCTGAAATCGTCCAACATACCCTGTACTCTGCTTTTTCGTAGCAAGAACTTCTTCCAGAGTTATATCAATTCCAAACTGCTGCTGAAGCTTATTTACAATGGCTTCCACATATTTTTTCTTACCTTTTGCAATTGGCTCAAACAGGTCTTCAAATTCAGATGGATTTACCCCTTTAGGAAAAATCCCGATTACATGAATTTCATTCCATTTTCCTGCAGCTGACATATAAGAGGTTGAAAATTCACAGCCCGGAAGTACCTCCAGACAGCGATCATTTGTCCCAAACATTAACTTTCGCGTTAAAGCAAAGTAGTTATGATCCGTCACGCAGATTGTACGCAGATTTTCCTGTTTTAAGGCCAGGGAAATGATTGTCGCAACATCATCTGCTCCATCACTGCAGGTCGAATGCATGTGAAAATCAATCTGATAGTTACTTTCTTTGTTTTTTGTGTTCATAGCTTTTCCTCCATTTCCTGATTATATGTCTGAATCATACTCTTTTCTTTTGGAAATTCATATTGCAAATTAAATGAATTTTATGAGTATAAATTTAAAATAAATAATTAAAATTAATTTATTTACAAGACATGTCAATGGTATCTGGAAAAGCATATACATAAATTACTGTACGTTTTTATAACAATTACTTGCAGAGTTCCTCTGCCATCGCATCGATCTCTGCTACATTCTCATCACTAAGAGAAGACATAATCTTCACATTATTCTCAAGCCATGTGATGTTTTTGCTCTTCTCGAACATTCCTTTCATGACTTTAGCTGCGGTAGGTGCCCAGCTTCCGTTTTCAATAAGGCCGATGGTACGGTTCTGGTAATTACGCTCTGTCAGGTTCTCGATGAATGTTCTCATGAACGGGAAAGCCTCTCCGTTGTATGTAATGCTGGCCAGTACCAGTTTACCGTAGCGGAAAGCGTCCTCCACTGCCTCTGCCATATCTTCTCTTGCAAGATCGCATACAACAACCTTCGGGCAGCCTTTTTCTTCCAGTTTCTGTGCGAGAAGTTCTGCTGCTTTCTTTGTATTTCCGTATACAGAGGTGTAGGCGATCATGACGCCTTCACTCTCTACTTTATAAGAAGACCAGATATCATATTTCTCCAGGTAATGTCCAAGATTCTCGGTGAGGATCGGTCCGTGGAGCGGGCAGATAGTCTGAATATCCAGAGTTGCTGCTACTTTAAGAAGTTTCTGTACCTGCGGGCCGTATTTTCCAACGATTCCGATATAGTAGCGACGTGCTTCGCAGTCCCAGTCCTCTTCCACATCAAGGGCTCCGAACTTACCGAATCCGTCTGCGGAAAACAGAACTTTATCTGTGCTGTCATATGTGACCATAACCTCCGGCCAGTGTACCATCGGTGCAAATACAAAAGTAAGAATATGTTTTCCAAGTGTCAGGCTGTCACCGTTGGCTACGATATGTTTCTTTCCTTCCAGGTCCATTCCACGGAAGAAGTTCTCCATCATGGTGAAAGTTTTAGTATTGGCAACAACGGTTGTATCCGGATATGCTTTCATAAAGTTCTCAATATTTGCGGCGTGGTCCGGCTCCATATGCTGAACTACCAAATAATCCGGTTTCGCGCCATCCAGAACTTCTGCTACTTTTCCCAGCCATTCTTCTGTGAAGTTGGCGTCTACTGTGTCCATAACTGCGATCTTCTCATCTTTGATCACGTAGGAGTTATAGGACATTCCGTTTGGTACTACGTACTGTCCCTCAAACAGGTCTACCTGATGGTCATTTACACCTACATAATAAATATCATTTCCGATTTTCATTGTTACAGGATCCTCCTTGGTCTGCTGTATTTTATATTTTCATTATTTCTGAAAATACTGTCTCATTGCTATCATTTATTATACCATTGTTCATACTGAAAGCAACGTTCAATCCATAATTATCCAGTTCATTATTCCGTTTTATTTCTCGCCTGCAAAGCCCGAAGCCATAGGTCTTCATATTTACAAGCGATGCACAAAAATTCTCATACTTTTTCATACAGTATGATCCCCTCCCAATATCAATATCGCTGGTTCGCTTAAAATCTCCTCTGGCACGGGAGCCAAAAATCTTCCTCCCCCCTGCCTTTTTTCTATCACGATTTTACCATTTTTATACCTGTTATGTAAATAAAAACAGCCTTCCACAAGCAAGCTTGCTCTAGGCTGTTTTTACTTACGTCTTATACTCTAAACTGTTACAGAATATATTTCCGTAACGCACTTCGAAACTCTCCGATCCTCTGCTCGGCAAGTTCTTTCAGTGTGATGTTCTTCATGCTCTCGATATACCCCTGCTCCTGGCGGTAGAGCCATTTGGTGTCGGCGGGGCGAATTTCCTGGTAGTGGTTGTGAGCCAGCCATTCTTCGTAGCTGATCGGTGTCGGATAGCCAAGTTTCTCGTCCAGAAGCTCCTTGAAATCGATCTTGTCCGCACGCTCCAGGATTCCCTCCCAGAATTCCAGTACTTCCTCTACATGCTCATGGATCTCATAACGTCTTGCGCCGCCATCGTAGATAATACATTTCTCAAAAAGAGGGCTGCACATGGAAAGTGTCTCTCTTCGAAATTCCGGTGCAACGATTCCGCCCTTCCAGTAGAAGTCAACATCCGGAAGATTGATCCCGGAAACACCTTTATCCTGATAGGTGGCAAAAATCCCCTCATAAAATACCGTGATAAATCCTTCAAACTCCGGCCAGAACTCACGGATCTCTTTTGTCAGGTTCTCAAGAATATCGATTCCCTTGGTTCCACCAATGGTAAAGATGATAATATTACGAAGTTTTGTTCCATGCTCTCTGTAAAAATCAGTCACATAACGGAGACAATGAATCAGAGTTTCACCACTTGCGATGATATCACCGATCATCAGCGTACTGTCCGGAACCATAGTCAGTTTGCTGTACTTGATCTCAAGTCCGGTCATTTCATCTTCTGCAAAAACACGCTCGCTGGAAAGGAAGCTAATATCATGGACACGAATATGCTCTTTATAACAAGCCTCCTCAAGAGGATAATTCAGTGCACCTCTTAAAATAGAAAGAATATTTGCAGTGGTAACCTTCTTCTGCTCCTTCAGATAATAAAGCATCTGGCAGGTAGACGGGATCAGACAGTTATAAACCTCATATCCAACCACTTCCGGTGTGTTCAGAAGCTTTCTTGTCTCTGCCTCTGAAGTGATATAATACTCGTTTACATAATCTCCGCCATCAAGACGATAGCAGGCAACACCCTGCTCATTAAACTCCGGTACCAGACGTACATTGTCCCAGTTATTCATGTGTATTTTTCCCCTTTTTTCAAAGACTTTTCGATTTTTCCATATCTCTCAACAGCTTATGATGAACCATCGGATATGTCAAGTATATTCTGCCTGAAAATTATTTATTTTACGGGGTTTTCCCCTCTTTACAAACCTTTTTCAACAGAGTATTGTATAACCTGGATGAAGGAATTTTATATACTTTTTATGAGGTAATTTTATGTGTGAAAATGAAAAAAAGAAATCTCATTCCATAGAGATGACTTCCGGTTCTCTCTGGAAAAATATCCTTCTCTTCAGCCTTCCCCTGATGGGGTCCCAGGTGTTGGAGGTTCTTTTTAACTTAAGTGATGTTGCGGTTGTGGGACGGTTTGCGGACTACCTGGCACTTGGAGCTGTGGGTTCCACAACGCTTCTGGTCACTTTGTTTACCGGAATCCTGATCGGCATGGGAGCAGGTGTCAACGTCCGCGTAGCCCACGAACTTGGCGCCGAAAATAAAAAAGGTACGGAAGAAACCATCCATACCTCGCTTCTTCTCTGCGCCATCGCAGGCCTTCTGGTCTGTATCATCTGTCTTCTGTTTTCCGGGCAGATGCTGGCCATGATGAACACGAAACCGGAACTGATCGACCAGGCTATTTTATATATGAAGATTTACGCTCTGGGTATGCCTGCCATGGCTGTATACAATTTCGGTAACGGCGTTTTAAGCGCCCGCGGCGATACGAAACGACCACTGATCTATCTTTCCATTGCCGGAGTGATCAACGTTCTTCTGAACCTGTTTTTTGTTATCGTCTGCCATATGGCTGCTGCAGGTGTTGCAACTGCCAGCGCGCTCTCCCTGTATGTGTCCGCGTCTCTGGTAATGATCCACCTCCTCCGGCGAAAAGATGAATGCCAGGTATCCCTGCGTAAGCTCCGTCTTCACCCGAAGGCCTGTAAATCTGTACTGCTCCTTGGTATTCCTACAGGTCTGCAGAACGGAATCTTTGCCATTGCAAACCTGTTCGTACAGACCGGTGTCAATTCCTTTGATGCGGTAATGGTTTCCGGAAACGCAGCTGCCGCAAATGCCGATGCCCTGATCTACAATGTCATGTTTTCTTTTTACACGGCATGTGCAAGCTTCATCGGCCAGAACTGGGGCGCCGGAAACAAAAAACGAATGCTGAAATCCTATGGCGTCAGCCTTACCTATGCCTTCATCACAGGCGCGATCCTTGGTGGACTGCTTCTTGTTTTCGGGCCGCAGTTTCTGTCACTGTTTGCCACAGAACCGGCTGTTATTGATGCCGGTATGCAGAGAATCCGGATCATGGGCTTCTGTTATGCTTTCAGCTGTTTTATGGATAGCAGTATCGCAGCTTCCCGTGGCATTGGAAAAAGCATTCCGCCTACCATCATTGTTATCCTAGGTTCCTGCGTATTCCGTATTATCTGGATTTATACGGTATTCGCACACTTCCAGACCATTTCAGCTCTGTATCTTCTGTATATTTTCTCATGGGGAATTACAGGCTTTGCGGAAGTTCTGTTCTTTGCTTTCAGTTTCAGAAAAATCCGGACATGAACACTGCCTTACTTTTACTGATTTCAAAACTATCTGAAGGAGAAAACGTATGAAACACAAACACCATATAAAGAGACTGCTGCACCCTGCTGCAGCAGTACTTTTTACTGCCTTTATTATTACAGTCGCACTGATTCGAAGCCACATTTATCCCTTTGGGGAAAATCTCCTCGTATACAACGACATGCAATATCAGTATACGGATTTCTTTTTGTGGTTTTCCAATGTCCTTCACGGAAAAGATTCCCTGATTTATTCTTTTCATTCCGGTCTCGGCGGAAGTACTCTAGCTCTTTTTGCCTATTATCTCGCTTCCCCGTTGAACCTGCTGGTATATTTTGTTGACTCCGCACACATCGGAGAGTTTCTTACTCTCCTGATCTGCCTGAAACTGCTCCTGTGCAGCGTTACTTCATATATTTATATCAGCCGCCGTTTTCAGCCTGCGCCTTTATTTCGGATTCTTATTTCCGTATCCTACGCACTGATGGGTTACAACATTCTCCAGTGCAGCAATATCATGTGGCTGGACGGAGTAATCGTCGCACCTGTCATTGCACTTGGAATTTACCGGCTGATTTCCGGGAACAGACGAAGCCTTTATTTTTTCACCCTTTTTTATGGAATTCTTACCTGCTGGTACACCGGATATATGCTCTGTCTTTTTGCGGTTCTGTATTTTTTATTTGAAATGTTTCTTCATTATGAAAAAAAATCTCCGGTATTCCGGCAGATCTTTAAGACAACCGGTATTTTTATCTCCACCTCCATTCTCAGCCTCATGGCTTCCGGAATTCTGTTTATTCCCCAGGCCATTCATATGCTGGAAGACGGAGAAGGATTTGATCTTTCCATATTTAAGCCGGCATTTGGTTTTTCCTACCTGGAAGGATTCCGGGATTTCTTTCTGGAACCGGATGTTCTCACATGGAACGAATATATTCCTCCTGTATACATCGGATCATTTGTCCTTTTTCTGACCGTCCTTTTTCTTGTTGCAAAAGGTCCCAGTACATTCCGCAAAAAGCTGGCTGCTGCTTATTTTTTCGGATTTATCCTGATTTTTGCATTCCGCCCGCTGAATTATATTTTTACAGTATTTCGTATTCCTACTTCGCATACCTATCGTTATGCATTTATATACGGTCTTTTTATGATTGCCATAGCAGGAATGTGTGCCGATGAAATCCGTTATATCCGTCAGAAATATCTGATTTTTGCCGCACTGATCATTGCAGGCACCGGAATGATTTTTGACATGATACGGCCTTACGGAAACCAGAACCGTCTGTATTTCAGCTGCTTTGCCGCACTGATAACTGGAATCGGTCTTATTATTATAAAGAAAAAACCACGCAGAACCGCTGCATTGCTTTCTGTCTGCCTGCTTCTTCTCTGTACCACTTATGAGTTTTCCTCAAAAATGCAGATGATTTTTTCAGATCATACAGAAAATGTACAATGGTACCGTTCCTATACTGCCACAATGAAAGGGGAGCTTGCGGATCTTATGGACAGTGACCAGTCTCTGTACCGTGTTGACAAAAACTTTTCCAGAACTCCTATGCGTGGAGCAAATGAATCTCTGTCACTGGGATACAGTTCGGTTTCCAACTATACTTCTACCAACAATGTAAAAGAAGCCGTTTTTCTCAAAAAAATGGGCTACACCAACGATACCACCCTGGTTCCTTACACTGCCAATCTGGTTATGGATTCTCTCCTTGGTGTAAAATACATTTATTCCAGAGAACCCATTACCGGCTGTGAACAAATCCGTCAGGACATTCTGGACGGCATCAATCTTTACCGCAACCCTTACGCACTCCCTCTTGGCTATGCCGTAAACAATCCGGAAACAGCTGAGGATTATGGTACAAATGTATTTGAAAATCAGACTCTGCTGTGTAAACACCTGTCCGGACAGGGAGACGGTCTCTACACCAATGCCGAAATCCAGTCTCAGGATACCGATGGAAATTCATGGACCTCCTGGGAACTTAAAGTTCCTGCTGATGGCGCCTTTTACTGTTATTTTTCCAATGAAGCAAATAATACAAATATTGAGGTCAACGGCCAGTATTTCAAAACCAATCCCTGGTATGAAAATCCCATTCTCTATCTGGGAGAATACAAATCCGGCGATACGGTAACCATCCGTCTTCTCAATGATGAAGGCAATTATAAAGACGACTACGGATTATGCGCGGCAACTCTGAATACACAGGTCCTGAAAAATGTAACCGATCTTTTACGCAGCCGTTCCTGTACCATACAGAAAATGGAAAAGGGCGAAGTGCTGGCAGAATATGATGCCGCTGATAATGAAACACTCCTGCTTACCGTTCCTGATGAAAACGGATGGGATCTTTATATCAATGGAAAAAAATCCACAAAATATCAGGCAGAAAATACCTTTATCGCTGTTCCGGTTTCCAAAGGCCATAATACCATCCAGCTGCGTTACCATGCACCTGGATTACGTGCAGGTATTTTTTCCAGTGTTCTGGCTCTTGGACTTTTTTCCTTCCTGTCACTGTCACGAAACAGAAAAAAACATTGATATATAATTACTTTTTTCGTGATTGTTGTACATTTGTCTTTACAAGACGGACAAAATTGTATATAATCATTACATTGTGCTTTTACGTGATGCAGTATTAGTATTACATCTCAGAACAGTAAAAGCATTCTCACACAATAGGAAAGAGGAAAAGTAGTTATGAAAAACCTGATTCAAAAATGGAACAGCATCAATCTGATCAAACGTATCATCTGCGGTCTGATCGTTGGTATCATCCTCGGCCTTGCCATCCCGCAGGCGTCTGTGATCTCCATTCTCGGTGATCTGTTCGTCGGTGCTCTTCGTGGAATTGCTCCGCTTCTGGTGTTCTTCCTGGTAATGAGCTCTCTGTGCCACATGGGAAAAGGCCAGAAAACAAACATGAAATTCGTCGTTGTACTTTACCTTCTTGGAAATATACTTTCAGCACTGGCAGCTGTTATCTCCAGCCGTCTGTTCCCGATCATGCTGACTTTTTCCGAGAATACAAATACTTCCGATGTCACTCCACCAAGCGGTGTTGCAGAAGTCCTCAAAAATCTTCTGATGAACATTGTTTCCAACCCGGTTGACGCACTTGTGAACGCAAACTATATCGGTATCCTTGCATGGGCTATCATTTTCGGTATCGCACTGAAGGCCGCAAGTGAAACCACCAAGACTGTCATCGAAAACATTTCCGATGCAACTTCCACAGCAGTCAGATGGATCATCAGTCTTGCTCCATTCGGTATCATGGGCCTGATCTTCACAACCATCTCCGAGCAGGGACTTGGTGTACTTTTAAGCTATGGCCGTCTGATCTGTGTATTGGTTGGAACCATGCTCTTTGTTGCACTGGTGATCAATCCGGTCGTTACTTTCATCTGCACACGTCAGAATCCATATCCGCTGGTTCTTCGCTGTCTGAAAGACAGTGGACTCACAGCATTTTTCACAAGAAGCTCTGCTGCCAACATTCCGGTAAACATGGAGCTCTGCAAAAACCTTGGACTTGATGAGGATACCTATTCCATCTCCATCCCTCTTGGTGCAACCATCAACATGGGGGGTGCTGCGATTACCATTTCCATCATGGCTCTGGCAGCTGCACATACACTTGGTATCAGCGTAGACTTCCCCACCGCTCTGATCCTCTGCATCTTGGCGGCTGCAAGTGCGGCAGGTGCTTCCGGAGTTGCCGGTGGTTCTCTGCTTCTGATCCCCATGGCCTGCAGCCTTTTTGGAATCCCCAATGATGTTGCCATGCAGGTAGTTGGTGTTGGTTTCATCGTAGGTGTTATCCAGGATTCCTGCGAGACAGCACTGAACTCTTCCACAGACGTACTTTATACTGCATGCGCCTGCAAGATCAGAAAGAAAAAATAATCACACTTACATATGTTAATTTGTAAAAAAAGAGCAGATCTTCCACAATTGGAAAATCTGCTTCTTTTTTTGTCTTAATCTTCAGTTCCTGCACTATCTGCAAACAATAAATAAAACAGCCTCTATATCTGAAAAAACTTCCAGTTCTCTCCCATCCGCACAGCCAGATACACGATTTCAAAAATCACCGCCACAGATCCCAGTTTGAAAAGCAATGAGTCCACAAAGCCCCCTGCCTTGCAGAAATCCAGCGCAATTCCTCCTGGCAGCGGATACAGAATCCGGACCCGTTTCCAGTTAAAACAGTCCAGTACCAGATGGGACGCAAAGCCTGTCACAAAATAGGATACCAGCTGTACAGATACCATGGAAAGTGCTCCGCTTAAAATGGCCATAGCCATAATGGAATGCATAAACGACCGGTGCGGTTGATTTTTTCCAAAGGCACAGACTGCAATAAAAATAATAACTCCCATAGCTACCTGTGCCATGGACTGGTCATTGCGGATTTTTTCCCAGATGGAAAAATCATAAAAATAATTCAATGCGATCTCTGCTGCCACAAGCAGTACTGCGATCAGCGTAATCTGGTCCGCATCCTTATGGGACTTGGAAGTTCCCACGTCAATGTCACTGATCAGTGCTCCGAGCATTCCTGTTCCTGCAGCAAGTACCAGACCGGAAACTGTGGAGGGCTGTGTAACTGCCAGTACCGTTCCAAGTCCGACTGCCGCGTGTGTTTTTCCTGTCATAATTCTCCCCTTATTGTAAAAAATCTTCCGTTATTCAGGATTATCCACTGCTACAGATCAGACACTCTCTTCTGATCTTCTGCATATATAAATGTATCACTTTATCATTTACCGCAGATCTGAAAATACAATAAGGCAGCTGTCAGCCTTACCTTTTACTGACAGCTGCCTCCACGAAACAGCATTATATCACATAAAAAATCACGATTCTATCTAAAATCTTTCTACTTTCTTTCACGTCCCGTTTAAATGGAATATGTCTCTTGGATCTCTCTTTTAATCAGACCAGTTCATACGTCCGTAGCGAAGTGCAAGACCTTGGATCTCTTTCTGAAGCTTCACAGTCAGCTCCCTTTTGCGGATCCTCCACTTCCAGTTCTTTCCTACTGTGGAAGGCTGGTTCATTCTGCAGCTGTTATCCAGGCCCATATAATCCTGCATAGGGATCACACAGAGCTTTGCACTGCTTCTCATAACCAGGCTGATAAAGCATTTATGCAGCTCTTTATCCGGTGTATAGTTATCACAGAGATAATCCCTGGCAAGCTTACGCTCTTTTGCCATAATGCTCTTCCACCATCCGGCGATGGTCTCATTATCATGGGTTCCTGTGTATGCCACACTGTTCTCCGGATAGTTGTGTGGAAGATAATCATTGGCACAGCCGGAATCTCTGGAATCAAACGCAAACTCCAGGACCTTCATTCCCGGGAATCCACTGTCATGGACAAGCTGACGCACAGAATCTGTCACATAGCCAAGATCCTCCGCAATGACCTGCTTCCAGCCAAGGGCCTGCTCCACTTTACGGAACAGATCGATCCC
>ENA-OUQW01002877-OUQW01002877.1-human-gut-metagenome-genome-assembly--contig:-NODE-2877-length-13458-cov-4.561591_pt1 | contig 13458 bp, 7 predicted proteins | sample MGYA00248464_ERZ548849 | MGnify/ENA primary metagenome ERZ548849 (study PRJEB26491, sample SAMN04978193) | human gut metagenome | host: Homo sapiens | study: EMG produced TPA metagenomics assembly of... | reverse complement strand
TTTCCATGGCAAAGATAATGGTAGAGGAAAAAATGCAATATTTAACTGTTTGATAATTAATGGGTTGCTTTTCGTTGTTTTTGTTGTTATATTTCTTTGTTTTTCATTCCCTCTTTTAACCTTTTATGTGTTTTTCTGTTTTGAAAAATAATTATAAATATTTGCCTCGAATTTTATATGCCATTTATCTGAATAAATAAAAAGTGGTTTAAAGATATATTCATTAGGGTAAAAATCGGAATGAATATAATAGATGAAGAATAATTGTGTTTGTAATTATTATTATAATGTGATAAAAGGTGCATGTTTAACGAAATGTTAAAAAATGCACCTTTGTGTATGAAGTAAATCCTATATATGGGATAGCTTTTTCTCTTATCGTTTTCGTATTTATTTCATTAGGCTTCCATCCGGCAGAAAAATATCTCCATCGGTTCCGCTAACGTCAAAGAAACCTACGCCATGTTTTTGTGCCAGCCGTTTTGTAAGCTCGTACGCTTCTTCTGTTGTAGACCAACTGAAAGCGGCATAAATGACATTACGTCCTATGGCATAGTCTGTGAGGTGTGACTCTAAGTCTTCGTCCTCGTCCAGTTGTTCGTTGGTAGGAGCATCGGGTCCGTTCATGTTTGGGAATGTTTGTATCATTTCACGATACCATTTTTGTAGTGCGGGCGACGATACAGTAGGGTCATTATACCCGTGATCTTCGGTCCATTCTGTTTCTTTCTCATACCAATCAAGAAAATCCTTTTGTTTTGAGGGAGCTTTCTCCCTTTCAAATACCATTAAATCATAACTCATAATTTTTTCTCCTATATTTTATATTTGGGTGAATAGATTGTTTTTCTTTTGAGAGTATTAATTTTGTATTATATGGACTATGTGCTCTTGTTTTTCTGTTTGATTTGTAAATATAGACATTTTTCATGATTTATATAGCCCATATAACGTTTAAAATAATTTCATAAGCGAATTTAATTAATTTCATCCGGAAGATTCTCTTTAGAAACTGAATCTACATTTTCCTCATTCAATATTCTTTTGAAGTTCTCCACAAACTCCATGTAATATTTTAAAGCGTTGTTTTCAACCATAACAAAGTGTCCCCCTTCTCCTGCTAACCTTTTAGCACTTTCATAATCTTCTTTAGTAGGCCATTCGGACTTTTTCTTAATATGCTTTTCTATATGTTCTAATGCTTTCGCCTTTTCGTTATGTATATAATATATTATTGGAATAAGGCGGCCATCGTCACCGTATCGTTTTATCATATCGATAAGATTGCTTTCTTTAGAACTCGTTTCAAAATATGGAAAGCCATATTGGATGATAACATCTACTATCTCTTTGGTGTTGTCTGCTATTGTTGAGTAATCATCTTTCAATGTGAAACACCATTCACGATAACAAGTTCCTGGTATAAGATCGCTAATCGTTGTAGCTACCATTGGGCGATAATACTTCGTACAACAGTCTGGTTCACCAAATTTCATTGCTACTTCATTTATGTTTTTATAAATGATCCAGAATGTCAAACTGACTGCTATTACATCTCTCTCTGGATGAGAAAAAGTGAGCCCAATTATCTGAATTACATTATTATTCTCTACTGTACGGACATATTCCCATTGCCCTTTTTTCTTGAATCCATATATAGATAATTTCTGATGTAGAAGTTCTGCGATTTGTTTTTTTAATTCTTTCATATGTTATTTATTTACTTTATTTCCAATCTGTAATCTGCTTATAGTAGTATTAGTTAATAAAAACAGTAAAATAGATTCTATGAAATATCGAAAGGTATTTCCATTGCTTTTGCACATCAGATCTCTTTATTCGCTGTAGTTTTCTACAATGATGAGCTCGATATCAGGAAAGCTTGCTGCTACTTCTTCAATAGTAGATTTTACGTCATCCCAGTTTAACCCTCCTAAGCCTGCTCCAATTTTTGGAAGGGCAATTGATTTTACATTGCTTTGAGATGCTAATATTAGCATTTTACCAATAGCTTTTTTTATAGCTACTAAATCAGCATGCGTTCTCCATGTTTTTTGAGTTCCTAAATTATAAATACGTTCATTCCCGGATCTATATTCAAATACATCTCCTAAAATGAATTGCCCATCTATACACAACTTTTTATACTGTTTGTACATATCAGGATATTTAGATCTGAATTGTAATGCAATGCCTTTTCCCATTGCTCCGGCACAATTGCAACCATGCGCATAACTATTAGTACCATCTATGGTAAATATATTGCCGTTCTTTATGTATTTTATCATTGTATACTTAATTGTTTTATATACGTTTTATGATTTAACTGATTTATAATAAGTGATTTGGGCGTGTAGTATTCATTATAAAACATTAAAATAGATTTATAGAATATTGAAAGGAACAATGAGAATTTAAGCTTGAGGATATTCCCATTGTTCCTTCTGCGGTTTTAATCCGCATTCTCTTCATTCAATATTCTTTTGAAGTTCTCCACAAACTCCATGTAATATTTTAGTGCATTGTTTTCAACCATTATAAAGTACCCACCTTCTCCTGCTAATCTTTTAGCACTCTCATAATCTTCTTTAGTGAATCCTTTAGATATCTTTTTGATTGATTCTTCAATATATTGCAATGCACGCTCTTTTTCATTACGCATATGATATATTATTGGGATAATACGACCTTTGTAGTTGGTGGTTGAAGTTTTATCAATCTCATTGATAAGATTATCTTCATTTGATAACATTTCAAGATATGGAAAACCGTACTGGATGATAGTAGATGCCACATCTCTAATATTATCTTCTATGGCTTGTGGATCACCATTTAACTCGAAATACCAAGCATGGTAATCTTTTTGGGGCATTAAATAACCAATGTGTATACACTCCATTGGATTGTAATATTTCAAACGATTCGCTTCGCCAAATTTTATAGCTTCATTGTTTATATTCTTATAAATGACACCAACTGAAATTGAAATAAATATTCTGTGCCTTTCTCGATGTGCAAATCCAAGCGCTATTATTTGGACGACATTGTTTTCTTTTACGGTACGGATGAGAAGCCGTTGCTGCTTTTTTTTAAATCCGTATACAGATAACTTTTGATATAAAAGTTCTAATATTTGCTTTTTTAACTCTTTCATATGCTATTTAAATTTAAAATAATGTCTGTAAACAACTAAGTAATTACCAGTAAATGGTTGTCCAACAGTAAAATCCTTTATTTCTGCTGCATTGCCACCTATTGGTGTAAACGGTGGTGGATTTGGTACTTGCATTTTAGGTATATTAATTGCCTGATTAGGAGTAAATCTGGCTGTTGGACCATTTTTAACCTCATAAAGATACAATGTTTCTCCTTTTTTACCAACAAAATCAAATCTATTTCGGACTCCATCTAATTCAATAGTAACTTCTTCTTTAAGAAGAGTTCCACCATCTGCTTTAAATTCCTCTATTGCCCATTTTACCCCCTGCTTCCCTTTTTCATAAGGGGTCATCGGTTGATTCTTGATGGGTTCGTCTAATGGTGGTAAATCAGAAAGATCATACTTGATAGCGTCCGGATGTTCGATCGTGCTATATTGGCTATTACCGGTTTTGCTAAGTGAACTGTTCTCCGGAGAGAATGGATTATAGCCCTTGAGGATATCTTCTCCGGTCCAAACATTTTTCCCTTGGGAATAAGCACTCCATCCTCCAAAGATGCCCCCTGATAAAAGACCGGAAAAAGAACCGGCTGCTGCACCATTAAATGCCCCTTCCATAAAGCTGTCACCAGCCATCAGGGCGTTTCCTCCGCCTGCAACAAAACCGGAAGCAAATCCACTAAAAAATCCTACGGTAGCGCCACCTAATATTCCGGTAGTTCCTACTATTCCTGCTACGGCTGTGCCTACTGCACAACCTGCAACACTGGAGAGGGCTCCGACGCCAAAATAACCAAGTCCGGTCAGAAAACCGCCGGATGATACTTCATCCCAGTGGGTGACTACGTTGATGGTTCCTCCGATAATGCCTGCCACAACATACCACCAAAACTCTCCATTCGGGTCGGTATATATCAGCGGATTGTTGAGACAATACGAATACCGGTTGAAACTCATCCAGTTGTCCGGTGCTTGTACGTAGGGGTCCGGGGAAAAGAATGAAGCGGTGAGTGGATCATAAACCCGTCCGTTCATGTTGATGATTCCGAACGCATCTAAATGTTCATGTCCGGTATAGCCTCTGTTAACAAGCCATGTGGTACGATTGTCATTTTCTGCCCAGTTGTCAGGGTTGCGTCTTCTTCCCCAGGGATCGTAAGCAAACTTACCATTCCTGACCACACTCGTTGGAGTGGCTAATGCCACCAGAGAACCCTGATAATCGGCATAACCATAGTACAGTGTCTCTTTGCCTTCACTGTCGATGATTAAGATAGAATTTCCGGGCAGATAATGTATCTTTTGGGTTGTATTATGGATGGGATTTATTTCTTCCTCATAATTCCCCAGATAGTAGCGGGTGTGTTGTAGAATGTCATTTTGAGTATATGTTGTTTTACATCTCTGGTCGTCTACGCCATAACTGACAGTATATAGCTTGTCACCTTCTGCAAGGGTATTGATTTTCTTAAAATCCGTGTAGGTTACATTCAGATCGTCAGCCGGGAAATTTTTGGGAACTCCGCTAATGGAGGTGAGCGCGTGTGGACCTTTACCGTCTTCACCATAGTTCATGTACAAGCTGCCAAGGTCACTTTTGGATGCAATGTTTCCTGCATCATTGAATTGCAGGTTGTTTTGCTTCACCAAGGCGTCACTCTTGTATAAATCCCAATTGGTCAGGCGGTTCATGCCGTCATAAGCGAATACCTCTTTTTGATTGGTCAGGCGATCAGTGCGGTATTCAAGATTACCTTTGGCATTGAAGGAATAGGACATGTCTATGACGTTTTTGGCCATAATGGCAGTGGGGAATCCCCGGTCGTCATATTCGTAAGTGGTAATTTTTCCACCTTTATTTTCATGGAGTATCTGTCCTTTGGCATTTTCGTCAACGGCTTGCCAGATGTTGCGGTTATTGCGATCTGCAACGTTTGTCAGATTACCATATTTATCATATTGATTGAGAATGTAGTAACCGGAAGGATACGTTCCTTTCTTGATTCGTCCGAAAGAGTCGTATTCAAAGGCAGTTTTGAATATTTTCTGCTGTATGTTGTCGGTTGTTCCGGTAATCCTGCCAAGTTTGTCATACGTGAAGGCTTGGTTGTGCCGGCCTGCAATGGATATCGACTTGATCCGGCTCTTGACATTGGTGTCATATGTATAACCGGTGATTTCTCCGTTACGATCTATTTGGATCAGCAGTCCGTTGTTGTCGTAATGATGTTCGGTACGGATGCTATCCTGGTCGGCATGTATTTTTTGTACGGTAGTGATCAACTCTCCGAACCCATTATATTCCGAGCGTATTGTACCTGCATCCGGATCGATCAGTTTGGTTTGATTACCCTGACGGTCATATTGTATCGTGATGGATTGTCCTCCCTGTGGTGTTGCAGTTTTTGTCAATCCGGAGGCGTAATAGGTATATGATACCGATTTCCCGTTCGTGTTAACGCTCTCTGTCAGACCGGAAGTGTTTAATACGGTGGTTTGGGTTTCATTGGGGGATACTATGGTTGTTGACAATCCGTTGTATGCATAGGTGGTTTTACCCATCAGGGTGGTTATCGTACTTGGTCTGCCAAACGGGTCATAAATACGTGTTTCTGCCCAGGTATCCGGGGTATTGTTGAATGTTGGCTCTGAAATTCTCCAGACCCGGCCTTGGGAGTCGTATTGGGTGAAAACGGATATCAACTGGTTGTTCAAACCATAGCTTTGGGTAACAATTGCTCTTCCCAAAGAGTCGTACCAGGTCCATGTGGGCGACGAGCCCGATGTCTCTTTGTAAGTATAGTATCTGGCATTGAATTCGTTGCTTTCATTTGCCCATTGTCTGCTTTCAGTATTACGCTTTCCGTCCGGATAACAGGTCTCCTTGAGAGTACCCCAATTGTCGTATTGATAACTGGTGATGAGTCCTTGCGGATTTGTTTCCCTCTGCAGGAGTCCGGTGGTTTCATCCCAATCATAAGTGGTTACTTCATTCAGAACATTGCTCGATGAAGCGATGAAATCACCGGAAGGGGTAAATGTCCGTTGGATGGAACGGGTTACAAAAGATCCTTTTCCATCGTAAGCCGTTATGGATTTTGTTTTGTAACGTCCGTATGGATCAATATCACTATATTCCGTTGTGACTTTCTCTGTGGGGATATTGTCATTCAGAATTTCTTTTTTCAGATTCCCCTTTTCGTCATACTCGTATGTTCGTTTTTGAGAATAGATGTCACTACCCAAATATTTGTTGGTAATTACACTTTTTATTTTGTTCTGATAGGGAGAGCTGACATTGGTATACTCATAAATATTCTCTTGCCTGATATCTCCGGTGGTAATAGTCACTTTACCGGGGTTTCCTTCAATATACGAATCGTTATGTGTTGTTGTGGTTAACCCGCTCAGATGATCGGTTTTCGTTTCTTCCTCTATATAGGGGAAGTACCTCTTTCCAAAACCTTCTCTTTTGTTGGTGAATACATGGGAAGAAATGAGCTGGTTGCCGGAAGTCTCACTTTCTTGTTTCTCCACGAACACATTGTAGTATTGAGTGTCGTATCCATAGGTGGTGGTATTTTGAATATCAGATACAACGTTTTTGGCGGTAACTTTTTCAAAACCCAGGAATCCTTTGCCATGCAGATGCATACGTCCGTTTTGATATTTCATTTCGGTCGTAAACATAGTAGTACCGTCACCGACAGCGTAACTCTTTACTACCTTCAATTTGTCGTTTAAACCAATGAGAGGATAGTTTTTCAGGTAGAATTGCGAGGCGAGATAGACGGATGGATCGTATGTGTATGCGTAGTCAATGGAAATTGTTTTTCCCATGCCGTCTTTTATTTTATTGACATAGAGCTCTTCGCAATTCTTTCCCAAGCTGAACGAATACATGGCATTGCCATTAGTGTTGGAGAATGCATTATAGATAATTTCGTCTTTTCCATCTCCGTTGAAATCGGCATTAATGTTATTATTCATGGGCTCAACACCGGATAAGAGAGTGAAGTTATTCCAATTGAATTTGAGCCCGGTAAAATATCCGATTGTCAATTTTGTTGATGCAGTGAAATAGGCAATGTCCACTCTATGATCTCCGTTGTAATCCCCGGGGTATAGTTTGGTCAAATGTTGTTTCAGTTCAGGGAGAAGTCTTTTTGCGAATTCTTTACCAGTGGATAGATGTATGGCAGTTTCATTGTCGGTTTCATCATAAGCAATCTTCTGAGTGATAAGGTCTGTTTTACCATCACCATTGAAGTCTGAAAAATAAATTCCCGTGTTATACGTAGGATAATCACCACTAAATAATAATTGGTATCTGTATTTATCGTTCACTTTATTCAGGGTGTATATCCGGAATCCGTTTCTATCCAGCACCATTATATCGGTTTTACCATCCCCGTTAAAATCCAGCATATATTTATTATTCGGGAAGTCTGCTGTATGGGCCTTGTTGCCCCATACGATGTCCTGTCCTGCTACTAAATTGTTGATGGAAGAATCACTTAGCCTGTAAGTCTGAGAGGTGTTTTCAAAAACTAACTCCAGTTTTCTGTCGCCGTCAAAGTCACCGGCCAGTCCTACGGTAGGTTGCTCTATATACCTTCCTACTGTGAAGAATGCACCGGGCTGCTTGCCTTGGTTAATATATAATTGATGGTTATAGACGATGTTGCTATCGAAGTTCTTTTTGCGAGTGACCAATACAAAATCGGTCAGTCCGTCTCCATTGAAGTCTCCGGGTATAATAGTGTAGAAGTCATTGTAAACACTGCTTGTTTCATCCGGAAAAAGAAGAAGGCCCATGGCACGCCATTTACTGAATCCATTGGCCGAATTGTCGGCAACGTAGAATACGATTTGACTTTGTGGATCTCCACGAACGAAAGTTGCAAAGTCCATCCGTCCGTCTCCATTGAAATCTGCATACCAAAAAGGTTGTTGTTCTTTTCTGTATAAACCTTCCGGGCGGAAAACATCTGTTTTAATTGAATTGTCTGCCGTTCCCCATTCGATGGAAGTAGCATTCATTTTTTCATAACTTCCGTTATATACTTGTACGGACATCAGGCGGGTATTGATCGGATCCCAATTGTATCGCAGGTCATACCACCGTATTATTTTCTCTCCTTTCTTTATAACTATTTTACTCAGTACTCTGGAAATACATGTTCTGGAGCCTCCGATGTATAAGTATTGTAGGTCGGGTCGTTCGCCATATTGAAATTCTACAGTGTAGGAAGGTGCTTTGTTGGCGGATACATTTCCGGTATACTGGATGGAGTGTAGACGTACTTCTCCTGTCAGTTCTTCGGGAAATTTGTCATAATTGTATAAAATATAGTTCCCATTGCGGTCTGTTGCCCGTTTTAAAAGCCAGGCCAGCTTGCGATTTTGATCAAGTGCATCCATTCGGGAATCATCTGTAGAACCATATTCCAACTTTGTTCCCTCTTTGGTGATAACCTCAAAATACATTTGAGGATTTACTTTCGTTCCTATCTGGCTATAATTCTCTATCTCTGTTTTAAATTCCTTGTTGGGGTTTTCCGGAGTTCCGGATATTAAGAATAACCTCTGTCCGTCAAGTATATAGTTGTCGGTGCTGTCCAGTTTTATTTCCGATATTTCTCCGTTATGATGCAATGTACTCCCGGTACGTGTAATTGCTGATGAAGCTGATAAATTCCATCCCCAACCCAAATATCCGTTTCCTCCATTGCTGTCATAAACTAATGAGATCTTTGGCTGTACGTTATTGATTCCTTCCGGGCAGTCAATAGGAAGGGTATAAGTGGCTGCTCCTATCGGATTGATTCTGAACTCTCCGGGGATGCTGCCAACCATACCTCCCGAAGTGGGATCGATGGTATTGTCGGTTGGTGGAAACAATAATGCAGGATCTATTTGTGCATGGAAAGTATTGCCGTCGGAGGGCGTATAAGAGAAGCCGGGTAACAGGGATATATAATCTCTGGCTATGTATTCCTGGTTAGTGCCGGAATAGTTGTCCTGCAGTGTATACTCTTTTGCTTGGGCTGAAAGCGGGTTGGGCTTGCCCAGGCAGGTCATGATTAATAGTAAGAGGACCTGTATTTTTTTCATGATATTTACTTTTGAGTGTTTTCCAACTGTTGGATTTTACTGTTTTGTTGCTCGACAACGTTTTGTAGTTCGATAACATGCAAGGTTAATTCTTCTATTTTCTGAAGTAGCTTTACTTGCATTTCCACCAAGTTCATACCGTTTTCTTTTACCTCAATAGCCGATGGTATTCCCGGTAGATGTCCGTTGGCTTTGATAAATTCGCTGGTCTCTTTCAGAGAGGGCAATTGATAGTCTTTCTCAAAAACAAAGTCGGCGAATTTGTCAATACTTTCCACTTTTATTTCTGCTGCCCGGAGAACTCCCTTTATATCCATGTTTTGATTGAAGATAAACTTGGGTAAAGTTGTCGTAAAATGTATTCCTGTGTTGTTTTGGGCACCCACTTCCACTTGTCCGAATTCTGTTTTTATTTTTAAGGCACCTCCGGTCCCGTTTCCACGAATTGCGCCTCCTATATGAAGCTTTTCCGCAGGTTTGGATATGCCGATACCGACTTTTCCTCCGGGACTTGTCATCAATATGTTTGCATTGGAAGTATATGTGTTCAGGTAAAGAGTTTTATCTCCATATCCATTGGGGTTTCCTTCTATAATCAGGTATCCTTCATTACTGCCTCTGATACGGCCTCCGTTAATGGCTCCGAAGCAGGTATAGCTTGCGTAGTCTTTTCCTAATACGGCTGCAACTTTAGAGCCCAGGTATTTTTCTTGTCCATATGCCCGTAGCGTACCGGCGTTTAGTTGGACATCTCCTTCATAGACAACGGTTGAACTGTTGCTTGTAGCGATCTGTGCAAACTTTATTGTTGCTACTGTTTCTTTTTCTGTTTCCAAGCCGGGGGAAGTCATTTTTACGGTTACTTTACCATTGGTCGAGGTCACGGTTTGAGTGAATTCGCCTATAGACGGTTGACTCAATATCGGAGTTTGGTTGTTTAAGAGTATTTCTATACATGTGGTTGTTGGCATGTAGCAATTGTTAACTCTTGTGATCTGGACAGATTGGTTCTGAGGAATGTCAAAAGTCCATGTATATACATTTGAAGTGGCGTAATCCACACCGGATATATCTAATTTGCCACTTAGATGGTCTTGTCCGTACGTGATCTGAGAGGTTTGCGCAACTACTGTTTTACATAAACAGATAAGTATTGTGATAACTATGATGGCTTTTATTGTTTTCATAATATATGTTTGATTATTTGAGGGGTTATATTTTGTAAGATACCTATTGTTTTATGACCTTAAATTCTTTTCGGTTGCCTTCTATCATGATGATAAGAAGGTATATACCTTTGTCATACATCGACATGTTAATCGTATTGGTATTATTGGTGTTTTTGTCTTTGTATAATAGCTTTCCTTGTGTGTTGTAAAGCATTAATTCTGTGAGAGGATTATTGCTTGCGCTTTGAGTTGAAATTGTTAAATTTTCGTGGGTTGGGTTAGGATATATTGTTATGGAGAAAGTTTCTATGAGTTCGTTGATGCTTTCCTGACCGGATTTACCCTGACGGGTTTGATCCTGTTTGGAAGGTAGCAATATAACTTTCCGTGATAGGCGATTACCACTTTCGTCATATTCATATTTCAAAACTTGTTGTGCATAAGCCTGAAAACCAAATAGTGCAGATAGTATTGAGGTTGTGAGAATTCGTTTTATATAAGTCACCATAATTTGTAGAGTGTTTTTGAGTTTGTTTGATAAGCAAACAGGAGGCTGTTCGAAATATTTGTTCTCCCAGCCTCTTGTCAACTTGTTGCTATTAATCTATAGAAACCGTGATAACCGGTTTCGTGCTTGGTTTACTTACGAATGATTCGATTGATTGTGTTATTCACCTTGATTATGTAAATTCCACTTGCCTGTTCATAGAGGTTAATCGTTTCTTTATTCGTATTCAGATTATTCATATTCAGAACAATGCGGCCGTTCATGTCATACACCTGGATGGTATGAATGGTTTCTTCGGATTCTATATTAACTGGTCCATCGGTAGGATTTGGATAAATAGAGGTTGCAGTTGTGGCTGACTCTTCTATGCCTGTTATCACTATAGAAGTAGTTGCTTTGGCTGTTTCGTAGTTTCCGAAGACGGCTGTTACGCTGTATGAATATGTGCCGCTCACCACATTCTCATCCGTATAACTTGTCTCTGTGAGGGTGGCCAGTAGTTCTTCACCACGATATACGTTGTATTCGGGAGTATCTACGGAACCTGCCGGAGCTTCCCATGTCAATGATACGCCTTCGGTGGTTACCATTGCTTTGAGATTGGTAACTGTTCCGATTTCGTTGGAGATTGTTTGAGAAGATGGGGCTGGTGTAATGGCTGTGTTGTCTGCCTTTGGAAGAGTCCACATACCAAGACGTTCGCCGGAGTTGGAAATCAGATATACATTACCGGCCCAGTCAAAAGCAAGGCTGTTGGAGTTGGCTCCCAGTCCGGGTTTGATTGAATGAAGCCTTTTGATGGAAGGTACTCCTTCTTCGTTATAAGTGATTCCTAATATCTTAATTTCATTGTTACATCCCATGGCAATGCGGGTTCCGTCGAGACTGATGGCCATACCGCCGTTCCGGGAATTTTCAATGATAGTGGGATCTACCTTGCCTGATACAAAGTCTATTGTAGTACCATTGTAATGGATTAACGAAGGAACATTGGCTTCGTCTGCTGCCCGGTATTGGGAAATCCACCATCCGCCACGTCTGTCCGGTAGGATTGTAGAGTTCATATTCAGTTGATATCCGCCTGTGGCCGCATTGTTGAAGGCAACGCTTGGAGCTTCTGTCCAGTTTGTCGCTGTTCCAATGTTGTACTGCAGAATGTTTCCGGCTTTGCCATCTACTTTATAGTCTTCATCGAATGTATACAGTATTGTATTTTCACCTGTGCCTGTTACATAACACGAGGAAGAAGAACCGTGTACTGCTTCATTGGAAGAATTACTGGCAAGGCCATTGGCATCTCTGGTCAGCCCATCGAATAGGCTGACGAAATTATCAGCTGGTTTGGCAGGATCCATTATGTAGATGCCGGAATGGGCGTCGCTGAAATCACACATGAACACTCTGCTGTCCGGTGCTACTGCTAAACGGAATGGACTGTTGCTGGTACTCCACTCAATACCGCCGTCGTAAGCTTTATTGGCCTGACCGGTAATGTCTTTGAATTGTGGATCCATGATGTAAATACCTTGTCCTGTGGTACGATTGCCGGAAGTGCCCGGTTTGCTGCTTGCTACATATATGCGTCCAAAGTAGGGGCTTTCAGGGTTATTGTCTATGGCAACTCCGTAGGCGTTGTAAAATTTCAGTGTCTCTTCGTCTCCGGTCATTTTTATCGGGCGGGCCACACTTTTAGCTGTTGCTTTCACTTGCCAATGTATATCCTTACCCAAAGGTATTTCTGTTTTTGCTATTGAAACCTGGTTGTTTCCTTTAGATAAAGCACCTGCACTGTATGATTTCAAAACCTTATCTCCACTGGTGAATTCAATGGCTACTTCGGTGGCGTCTTCATTGAGCAGGAAGCTGAACTTATACTGCTGTTCTGTGCTTTCCATCTTTAGTGCAGAGGCATAAATATTTGCAGTAGCATCTGTTGTAACTGTTTGGAATTGGGTTATTCCCGTGTTTTGGGTATGCAGGTATAGATTCATGTCGTATCCGTTTACTGTACCCGTTGCCATCATGTAAGGTTCGGTACTTTCACTTGAATTACTACCGGTTAGTACTTCGGATATTTTGATTGCTTTATCCAAGCCTTCTGTTATGTCGAATAAAATGGCACATGGATGGGTTAAATCGTTATCGCAGTTGGGAGATATCATAAATGAATGTTGTGCGTAACGGAAGAAGTTAGCACCTTTGGCTTGTGGTGATAGTAATTTTTCATTTACTGCTCCATGGCTGATTAGCGGGTTACGATCTGCAATTGTCCAGTCGAAACCAAATTCAGTAGGTAATAATACTTCGCTGTCTACAATGAAGCGATCGGTGTCGAGAGGAGAGGGGGTAAATGTAATCGCTTCTCCCCAAAGTGCCTCGGTATAGCTACCATCCATCATGTATTTATAACCAATGATGTTAGGGGTTTCTTCGTCAATCAGATATCCTACAATTCGGATTTGTCTGGAACTTCCGGTAGTAACTGCCGGAGTGTAAATTTTACA
>ENA-OUQW01002871-OUQW01002871.1-human-gut-metagenome-genome-assembly--contig:-NODE-2871-length-13487-cov-6.085468_pt1 | contig 13487 bp, 9 predicted proteins | sample MGYA00248464_ERZ548849 | MGnify/ENA primary metagenome ERZ548849 (study PRJEB26491, sample SAMN04978193) | human gut metagenome | host: Homo sapiens | study: EMG produced TPA metagenomics assembly of... | reverse complement strand
GAAGGAGCATAGCGAGCTATGCGACTGATGAAACTTGGCGGAATTAACCAAAAAAGACCTCAGGATTAATTTGAAGTATCTCCTATCATTCTCTTTTATTGTTAATACGGTTTAAATTCAAACTCTCTCTTAACACAATAGTTAAGTCAGGACGTTTTTTATTGGATCGACCATTGACACAACATTGACTTTTAGCAATTAATCAAATATATACTTACGCCTGATAAAAAACTCGGGAAAAAAGCATTATCGTATCCACATTATCCGTAATTATTTTGTAATGTCGCTCATATTGCCTATCTTTACCCACCTATTCACTACTTTACTTCTAATTATGAAAACCAATGTATAAGGATATCGCTTTATTTTTCACTGATTTAATCGAACAGTCAGGCAGTTACGACATTGCGCGCGCCGAGTTCCACCGCATAATTGCCGACGACGCCGACCTCCACGAACAATACCGCGTATGGTGCGAGGAAAACGGATACACCGAACGCGACGGTTTCGACGAATTCATCGACCAGCACATCGACTCTCACGACTCCGTGTGGGACTCCCTCAACGACTACGACGAATGAACAACGACAACATATCAGCTACGGATACAGCCGCCTCACGCACTCGCCGGATGCCCGCCGAATGGGAACCCTCCGGCGCCGTGCTTATCGCATGGCCCCACGCCGGCACCGACTGGGCTTACATGCTCGACGATGTCACACGCTGCTACTGCGACATCGCACGCGCCATCACCGACAGCGGCTCCATATTGATTGTGGTAGCGCCCGACATCAGTATTCCGAAAAAATATCTGACCGACATCGACCGCTCGCGCATACTTTTCTGTCAGGTAGCAACCAACGACACGTGGGCGCGCGATTTCGGTCCTATCACCGTGGTCGACGGCGACAACGGCATCCGCCTCGTCGACTTCTGCTTCAACGGCTGGGGGCTGAAATTCGCCGCATGCCTCGACAACCTCATCACCTCCAAGCTCTCCCGCGCCGGCGTGTTCCGCGCCCCGCTCGACAACCGTCTCGGCTTCGTACTCGAAGGAGGCTCCATCGAAAGCGACGGCCGCGGCACAATACTCACCACCTCCGAATGCCTCCTCTCCCCCAACCGTAACGGCGACCTCTCGCGCCGACAGATTGAAGACTATCTGCGCGAATCTCTCGGAGCCGACCGCATCCTGTGGGTCGACCACGGCTACCTCGCCGGCGACGATACCGATTCCCATATCGACACACTCGCCCGTCTCGCCCCCGACGACACCATCCTCTATGTCAAGTGCGACAATCCCGCCGACGAGCACTACTCCGCCCTATCTCAGATGGAACAGGACCTCATGGCGCTCCGCACCCGCGACGGTCTCCCCTACAACCTCGTGGCGCTCCCCATGCCCGACCCCGTCTACGACGAAGACGGCCAGCGCCTTCCCGCCACCTACGCCAATTTTCTCATAACAGATACAAGCATACTGCTTCCCGTCTACGGTCAGCCGGCCAACGACCGACTCGCCTCACAGATAATGCAGATAGCGTTTCCCGGCCGCCGTATCGTCACGGTCGACTGCCGTCCGCTCATACGCCAGCACGGTTCGCTCCACTGCGTCACGATGCAGTTGCCCAAAGAAATACTCCCTATATGAAAACATCCCGTATACTCCGCACAGGTATCATACAGCAGCACAACACCGCCGACATCGCCGGCAACCGCCGCCGCATAATGGATAAAATCCGCGCCCTCGCCGCCGACGGCGCCCGACTCATCGTCAACCAGGAGCTGCACGATTCCCTCTACTTCTGCCAGACGGAAAATGTCAATGAATGCGATCTCGCCCTCCCTTTCGACGACGACGCGATCCTCACCTACGGCAAGCTCGCCGCCGAACTCGGCGTAGTCATCGTCACCTCCGTGTTCGAGCGACGCGCCCCCGGCCTCTACCACAACACCGCCGTAGTCTTCGACGCCGACGGCACCGTAGCCGGCAAATACCGCAAGATGCACATACCCGACGACCCCGCCTACTACGAGAAATTCTACTTCACCCCCGGCGACCTCGGCTTCAAACCGATCGACACCTCGGTCGGACGCCTCGGCGTGCTCGTATGCTGGGACCAGTGGTATCCCGAAGCAGCGCGCATCATGGCACTCTCCGGAGCCGAAATCCTCATCTATCCCACAGCCATAGGCTACGAAAGCTCCGACACCGACGACGAACAGACACGCCAGCGCGAGGCATGGATCACAGTGCAGCGCGGCCACGCCGTAGCCAACGGCCTCCCCGTCGTAGCCGTCAACCGCGTAGGCCACGAACCCGACCCCTCCGGCGCCACCAACGGCATCACATTCTGGGGCAACAGCTTCGTAGCCGGCCCTCAGGGCGAATTCCTCTTTCAGGCCCCGACCGACACCGAATCCACCGCCATAATAGACATCGACATGCACCGCTCCGAGCAAGTACGCCGCTGGTGGCCCTTCCTCCGCGACCGCCGCATCGACGCCTACACCCCCATCCTCACCCGCTTCAACGACTGATTACCCATTAATCCGATTTACCGCAATAAATGGAATTAAAAACTCTGATATCCGAATGTACGGCTTATGATTTCAAACTGATACTTGAAGAAAGAAGGCCTAAAAGTTGGTTAAAAAGTGTAAGTGCTTTTGCCAATGGTTTAGGAGGATCTCTTTTCTTTGGAGTAGATAATGATGGTGTTATCAAAGGCCTTCTCGATATTCAGCATATATGTGAGACTATCAGCAGCAAAATTCGTGATTTTATGGATCCGCTGCCTGATACTGAGTTAATTCCGCATAGGATTGACAGCCTTGAGATATTGCAGTTGAAAGTCCATTCGGGTAATTATACCCCATATTATTATGTTGGGGATGGCCAACGGATTGCATTTGTACGTGTCGGAGATGAGAGTATTCCGGCTCCTGCCGAACAAATGGTTCGTTTAGTATTAAATGGCTCAAATATGACTTTCGATTCTCTACACACGAATTATAGAGTTGAAGACCATTCTTTTACTATACTTGCAAACACGTTCAAAGCACGAATAAATCAAGATTGGGATAAAAAATATCTCCTGTCATTTGGGCTCATTACAAAAACAGATTATCTTACTAACGCAGGTGCATTATTTGCAGATGACTCACCATTATGGCAATCACGTCTGTATTGTACCCGTTGGAATGGAAGAGAGAAGAATGATGCCATTAATGATTCTGAATTCTCAGGCAACGTACTAATGTTGCTTCGTGAAGCAATGAACTTTGTAAAATCAAATACAAAAAAGGGGTGGGAAAAATTACCGACCGGAAGGAAAAACAAACCGGAATATGCAGAAAGAGCCGTTCTTGAAGCAATGGTTAATCATTTCATACATCGGGATTATACTGTAATGGGAGGTGAAGTACATATTGATATTTATGATAACCGGCTCACAATAACCTCACCGGGAGGTATGTATAATGGCATGTTAATTCAAGATTTAGACATTGCAGATGTTTCCTCGGAAAGGCGCAATCCAATACTTGCCAATGTGATGGCCCAACTTGATTATATGGAGAAACGTGGCAGTGGACTTACTCGCATCTGCAATGAGACAAAAGCTTTAAACGGCTATAATGATGAACTGAAACCTATTTTCAGATCTACTGCTACTCAATTTCAGACTATAATTTTTGCCTCCACCGACACGTCGGATGTCGGAGATATGTCGGAGATAAAACTCACTGAACGTCAACATAAAATACTGAATCTTATCAAAAAGTCTCCGACAACAAGCGGTCGACAGATGTCGGAGATACTTATGGTAAGCCAACGCACAATAGAACGAGACCTATCTACGCTACAAAAGATGGGGATTTTAAAGCATCAAGGCAAAGATAATCGCGGCGTTTGGATCATTGAAGAATCTGAATAATTTTGTAAAATATATACTTGCAATTATAAAACCGAAAGAGGTGAGTCTATTTTTCCAGCTCATCTCTTTCGGTTTTATAATTGAGTCTTAAGAGTGTTTGAATTTAAATCAAATTAAGACTGAGAGGATTTTTGAGGGAATTCCGCGAGTTGAAGTTCAAATTCAATCACTCTATAAATCTACTGCATATTACTTCACTGCGATCTTGGCGGTGGTTCGGGAACCGTTGTCGAGGGTTGCCGATACTATGTAGATACCGGGGGTAAGGTGCGAGAGGTCGTAGGTGTCGCCGGCGATGAGTGTGCCGGAGGGGGCGTAGAGTTCGACCATGGATACCTCGCGGCCGTCGGCGGCTACCACGCGGAGCATGCGCCCTTCGAGCCATATTGTGGCAGTGGTTTTGGCTGCCTCTATGGCTTCTGCGGATGCCACGTCACCTATTGCCACTGTCTTGGCGTAGGCGGCATGATTGCCGAGGGGATTTGTCTTCGAGCTTGAGGGACCGGCCTCGACGATTATCATGTAGATGCCGTCCTCAAGCGAGCTTCCGGGACGGTAGTTGCCTGAGATGGAGACAGGTTCGCCGGCTACGAATTTCGTGCCGCTCTTCATCGTCACAATCTCCCCCTTGGTATTGGTCAACTGACGCACGCGCAGATAAACGGTATTGGAAACTGTCTGTCGCGCGACAGCCTCGAGGCTGAACGACACGCGCTCCCCCTTACCGATCTTATCAGGGAAATAAAACGCCGTCACATCAGCCACGATATTTTCCGATGGATCGATGGTGATAACAAGCGGTTCGCCCGACATCATAGCTATGGGCGTCTCACTGTAATCATCGCCTACCTGCACGAAATCAACCGTGTAAGTACCGGGATCGTGGGGCACCTGACGCGCGAATGTCACCGATACGGCACCGGCGCCGCTGAATGCGGCTTCTGCCATGACGAGCGGAGAAGTCTGTCCGGTAGCAGTGTTGGTCAGACGCGTAAGCACTTTGGCAGTACCCGGCACGCCGGCATTGCGGAATGTTCCGGTGATATAGACGAACTCGCCCTGCGCCAGACGGTCGGCAACGGCAGCCGAACTGTTGTTAACCTGCCATGTCGGAGTAGCTGCGAGACGCAATACGGGTGCCGATGGCGTGTCAAGCACATTGACCACCGTAGGCTCATGGCCGTTGAGCGCGAAGGGATATTCCTTGCCATTGTCGATTACAAGGGCCTCCACGCGATATTTGCCCGCAGGAATCTGCGTACTGACAGGGAACGTAATATCGACAGTCTCCACACTCTGGTTGTAAACATGCACATTGAAATCCGTCTCCGACTTCACCGAAGGGTCATCAACGTTGACCAGACGTATCGTGATTGTGGAAATATCATAGTCGCCGGTAAGGTTCTCCATCGCGAATGTAGCGCGGCCGTAGCCGCCCACATATAAGTCGCCGTCAGTCTCAATGGCCGAATGCAGCACGACATCGGGATACGGCGTATGCTTCTCGCCGGGGACTATATCACCGTTTACTACCGATACATACATCCCTGAGGGCAAGCCATTGGAGTGGCGCAATACGTGCCAGGCCGTCTCGTCATCGCCTTTATATACCATGCGCAACTCATAACCGTCGCCATCGGCCACGCCCTCGACTTTCGACGCCACATTGCGCAGATTGACGAGCGACGAACCGGAATGCCCCTTGCTGAAACCGCTAAGCGACAGGTTGTCGCCTCCGAGCACGGCCACGATTTCACCATCTTTCACAAGCGCGCCCTCGATACGGCCGCTGAACGGCTCGACATCGATATTTCCCACAAAACTCATCATCGAGAAAGTGCCGCCGAACGGGCCGTCGACACTCAGCCGTGACTCCCCGTAGAGCGCATATTCGCGTACCGAACCGGCCTGCGCGGGGCGTATGCCGGTCACCATATCCTGGCTCAGGTTGTATCCGCCGGCACCTCCGCCTTCGCCGAGCGACGACGGGTCGAGGTGATTGATGCGGAAATATCCGTTGGAGTTGCCATACCAGCCCCAGTTGACGTGTACGAAATCCTGCGAGTCATAGCCGTCGAGCACGAAAGCATGTCCGCCCGAACCTTTGTCGCTCGTGCCGCCGTAGAACACGGGGCGTCCCTGCGACAGTTCATTCTTGATTATGGACATCCACTCGGAGGTCGAGTAATAGTTACGCATGTGTCCGCGCACACCGGCGTCATACCCGAAATATGTGCGCAAGGCGTATGGCACGAGCATGTCGTATGCACCGCTGCCCGATGCCTCATACTGCATCTCGACAGCCACGCCGAAATGCGCGGCAAGTGTCGAATATGCCTGTATCTGCTCGGTCGTTGTAAGCTGCGGCACCTTGGCCGGCATCAGCGACCATTTGTATTCCGTATTGCCGAAATCGGCGGTAAGAGTGTTTTTCGACAGCGGATCGGTATAGGTCTTTGTGCCCGTACCTTTCTCCGGATAGCCGTGGTAGCGCATGATTTGTGTTGCCGCACACGCCACGCACCCCGTGTAGAAATGTGTCGTTCCGGTCGATACAGGAGTCATGGTGTTGAACGGAGCGTCCTGCCCCCATGCGATATTTCCTAAAAGCGGTTCAACCACTACAGTCGGAGCAGCGGACATCGCCGAACCTTCAGCCGTATCCTCTACAGGGAGAGCGTCGTATGCCGCCGCATAAAGCCCGAGCAAATCGGTCAGGCCTTCCGGTGCTGCATTAAGGTCAATCGCGCCGTTATGGCTGTAAGCAAGGATTTCGCCGAAACGGTCGTCGCCCGACACAATCACAAATCCGCCGTCCTCGCAATTATATATATAGTACGGGAACGCGGAGCGGTTGTCGGCAGCCGTCCCGGGAGCCTTTTTCATCCGGGGCACGCCAAAAGATTTACCCGCCATAAATCCGGCTGCGATACATTCGGCCTCCGACGGCATAATGGTTTTGGCATCAGCTCCTGACACCAATCCGAAAGCCAATAATAAATAAAAAAGTTTTTTCATGATTCTAAATACTTGTAGGGACGTGATTTATCACGTCCGCGTCCGGATAGACCAATACCACCGGCTGATACGGAAGCGATAAATCGCGTCCCTACTGTCTGAAATTAAAGTATTACTTTGGCAACAACGGTGCCGGCCTTGACGATTGCCACGCCGGTAGCGTTGACACTGAGTGTATTTACACCTGCGGCAACAGCCTCGGCTGCAATCTTGCGACCTGCAAGGTCATACACCTCAACTACGGTGTCGTCAGCTGCGGTAACCTCAATCACACCGTTACCGAGCGACTTGACTGCAACCGCATTCTCCGTTCCGGCAACAACATCCTCAACACCCGAGAAATTAGCAATCAGCACTTCGTCGCTCGGGTCGGAATAAACATCAGCAACACTTCCGCTGACTACAGTCTTTGCAGCTGCCGTAACGGTGATATAGTAGGAGATATTATCCTCCTTGGCAACAGTACCCGAATAGGTATTATCTGCGGTTTCCGCAGTAGCGTAAGTAGATGTGGATACATAACCGGCCGGCTTAACCTGCTGAATGGCTATATTGTCAAACAGATATTTTGAAGCGGCATCTTCGTCGCAACCATAGATTTTCACTTTGGAAGCGGCAGTACCGCCGGTAAGTTCAAGTGTATATTCCTTAAATCCTGCATTGTCGATAGTAAGCACGACAGGATCGGTGAGATTGCCTTCGGCATCTTCAAGAGACAGCTTGACGGAGCCTGCAGCTACAAAGCCTGCATAATTGGCGGCCCCGGCTGTGATAACTACAGTAACTTTGCCATCATTGTCACCAAGGTCAAGAGCCGGGGTGGCAAGATAGGAATTATCCATAAAAGGATAAAGGCCTAACGCACCTGCGATGTAGCACATCTCATCGCCTGTCCAGCCTTCTTCCTGGAGCAAGGCGAGATGGCGTTCATAGGCGAACTCAATGTTGTCGACCGTACCGGTAGTAAAACAGTCGAAGTTCTCTTCAAGCACATCGATATTGCCTGTCTCGGCAAGAGTCTTGCGGCGAAGCACATTCACGAAATAGTTTTCAGCGTCGGCCACAGCTTCCCATGAAGCGGTATAGCTGCCGTCGGTCGATACCGACACGCTGACCTTGGGCTTGTCGAGCGACGAGATGACTTTGACAACCTCAATCTCCTCCGAATCGGAAGAAACACCATCTTCATTAGCTGCGCGAACAACATAGTAGTAAGTAGTACCCGGATTCAGGCCTTCCACTTTATATGTCACGTATGTAGCAGTGGTCGAAGCCGGCGTCACCTCCTGATTGTCAAGGAACATCACTTTTTCATCAGCCGCATTATAGCTGTATACATCAAGATAATACTTGGTGGCACCGCTGACAGCTTTCCAACGTGCGGTAAACGACTCGCCGTTGGCATCTGAGGGAAGATACGGTGTAGGCACACCGAGGAATTCCTTGCCCTGCTCTATCTTTATGCTCTTGACAAAAATGCCGTCGGCCACAAGAAACGGGCCGAATACCGCTTTATTGGAATAAGATGAGGCCGAAGTAGGTGTAACGACGTATTCCACCGTAGTCCAGTCATCTGTATAGACCTCGGCATTCATTTTGGTGCCGTAAGCCGAACCCCAGGCCAGCTGAACGATACCCATATTGGTCTTGTTGAGTTTTACCGCCATTGTCACTTTGATAGCGCCGTTGGCGGTTGACACGTTTGTAAGACCTGCGGTAGAAACCGTCGCACCATCGCCTATAAAAAGCGAGCCGCCTGCCTGACCGACTTTGGTTGCCGACGAAAGTGACCAGCCGGTAAATCCAAGATTGGAAAAGTCAAATGAGTATCTGAACATCTGTGGTTCGGCCTCAGTACCTGCGGTACATGTTTCCGAGAAGTCTACATCAAGTAATACTGTAGGCTCGGCCGCGGCGGAGCCGGAGGCGAGCACGATGGCAGCTGCCATCGTCGCGTTGCGTAAAAATCTTTTCATGCGTTTCGTTTATATAAATAATAATTGGTCTGTCAGTCGGGAATTTTGCCACTTATCCCATGGCAAAAGTGCATTATGGCAATTAAAATGCAAAATAACTGATTTTTTATCATTTATACAAATCCTCACCATCAATTTTGCATTAAATACGTATAAAAATACTGTCAAAATGCAATTCAGCCTTTACGAAAGTAAAATATAGTCTGCACCGCGCCTCTCACGGCGAGGTAAAGTATGAAAGCGAGCCACAGCGCATGATTGCCAAGCGAGGAATAAAGTGTCAGATACACAGTGAAAAACACCACCATCGCCACGGCCATCGACAGCAGCATCTGGCGTGTGCGCGTCTCCCCGATAAACACGCCGTCCCAGATGAAAGCCGTCACGCCGGCAAGCGGCACCGACACACCCCACCACAGATATTCCTGCGCCATCGCCACGACCGAAGCCTCCGTGCTCAGCAGCCCCAATATCTCCCGGCCGAAAAGCGCATACACTACAGTAAATGCAATCGACACCCCTCCCCCGATAACAAACAGGCGTCTTACCACCGCATGCTTCGTCCTGACATCGCCGGCACCCGTCAGCTTCCCGGCCAAAGCCTCGCCTGCGAACGCGAACCCGTCCATCATATACGAGAACAGTATGAACAGCTGCATAAGCAGCGCATTGACAGCTAACACTATGTCGCCCTGTCCCGCTCCCGCACGGGTGAACCATACCGTCACAGCCACAAGGCACAGCGTACGGAGGAAAATATCAACATTGACCGAAAAGAACCGTTTAAGCCGTCCGGCCTCAAAAAGCCTCCGCAACTCGCCGATACGCGGTCTGTAACGCATTATCATCATGCATCCCGCCGCAAATCCCGTCCACTGGGCTATAAGCGACCCGGTGGCCACACCGGCTATTCCCATCCGCGCCGCATAGACAAGCATCAGACTCGCCGCGATATTCACTACATTGATAATCAGCGAAGTCCACATGGCAAGCCGGCTGTTCTGCACCCCTATCATCCACCCGTTGAGCACATAAAGCCCCATCGTGGCCGGAGCACCGTAAATGAGTATGTCAAAATATCGTGCGGCAAGCGCTGAAGCCGTGGCGTCACCCCCGAAAAAATGCAGCATCACGCGGCACACCGGCACCTGAAGCGCGATAAGCGACACCCCGATAAGCATAGCTACCGACATAGCCCGGAAAAGCGCCGCGTCGCGTTCCACGATGTCGCCCGCGCCGACAGCCTGCGCCGTCATTCCCGACGTGCCCATACGCAGAAAAGCAAACACCCAGTATATCATGGAAAACATCGTACCGCCCAGCGCTATCGCCGCCATATATGCGGGACTCCCCATGTGCCCCACAATAGCCATATCCACCAGCCCCAGCAGCGGCGTAGTGATATTTGCCACTATCGACGGCACGGCTATCGACAATATGTCACGGTCAATTTTTCGCATTCTCTATATTATTTCAACAAATTGCCGATTATATAGCAAAAACAATATTCACGGCAATGCAGGAGGGGGTATCAAAATTATACATTCCGCGGTTAGAAACCGCGGCTACTATCCAATTACCACAGAAGCCTCGATAGTAGCCGCGGTTTCTAACCGCGGAAATTGAGAAATAGGCAGTTAATCCTGCCGATTAGTGTTTCTTAGCCATTGTGGCGCCTTTATACAGGAATACTATGATTGCCGCGTATGCCACAAGACCGAGTATCTGCGATGTCATGTCCATACCGCTGCCCGGCATCGGCACACCGCACATGATTGATATCGCCGCAAATACGCCGAACAGCGCGCCGCCGGCTATGAATCCCGATGCGATAAGCGTACCGCGGTCGTTGCGCGCACGGCTTACCTCCGGATCTTTCGACGAACGTTTCACGAAATAGCTGATGGCCCCCCCCACAAGCATAGGCACGTTCAGGGGCAGCGGGATAAACATGCCGAGGCAGAACGCCAGCGCCGGCACGCCGAGCCAGTTGAGCAGAAGCGCGAGCACCGCACCCACGATATAGAGTATCCAGGGAGTGTCGCCGCCCATCATAAGAGGCTCGATGACATTAGCCATCGCATTGGCCTGCGGAGCCACGAGAGCGTTCTCTCCCGAGAAACCGTACACTTTGTTGAGCACCAGTATCACACCGCCCACGGTAGCGGCGGCCACCAATGTGCCGAGAAATTTCCACGACTCCTGTTTGCGGGGTGTCGAACCGAGCCAGTAGCCCACCTTGAGGTCGGTCACGAAGCCACCGGCCATCGAAAGCGCCGTACATACCACGCCGCCGATTACCATCGAGGCAACAATACCTTTGGTGCCGCTGAGACCGATACCGACGAAGATGGCCGAAGCGATGATGAGCGTCATCAGCGTCATGCCCGACACGGGGTTTGAACCGACGATAGCGATAGCATTGGCCGCAACGGTGGTGAACAGGAACGCTATCAGCGTGACCACAATCCATGCCACAAAAGCCTGCCACAACGAGTTGATTACACCGAAATAGAAGAATATAAGCACGGCCACAAGAGCGATTGCGATGAAGAACACCACATGCTTCATCGAGATGTCAAGCTGCCAGCGCACAGGCCTTTCCGACTTCTCGCCACCTTTGAATTCGCGGCCGGCAAGACCGACGGCCTGACGTATGATAGGCCATGACTTGACTATACCGATGATACCCGCCATAGCGATACCGCCGATACCTATCATGCGCGCGGTGCTCGAGAATATCTCGTCGGGAGCCATCATCTGCATCTGTATGCTGCCGTATGTGCCGAGCAAAGGTATTATCACCCACCATACGAAGATTGAACCGGCGAATATCACGAAAGCGTATTTCAGACCTACGATATAACCCAAGCCGAGCACTGCCGCACCCGTGTTGCACGAGAACACGAGCTTGAATTTGGCCGCGAGTGCCTGTCCCCAGCCGTAGGCCGTGGTGGTCACCGTCTCGGCCCAGCAGCCGAACGTAGCCACAAGATAATCGTAGATACCTCCCACAAGCGAGGCAATGACAAGCGTCTTGGCCTGACCGCTGCCGGCTCCCGACTGTCCGGAAGCGAGCACCTGTGTGGTTGCCGTAGCTTCGGGGAAGGGGTATTTGCCGTGCATGTCCTTTACGAAATATTTGCGGAAAGGAATGAAGAAAAGTATACCCAGCACACCGCCGAATAGCGAGCTGAGGAATATCTGGAAGAAGTTGACCGTAATCTCGGGATATTTGGCCTGAAGGATGTAGAGAGCCGGAAGGGTGAATATGGCTCCGGCCACAATCACGCCGGAACAGGCTCCGATTGACTGGATGATGACATTCTGCCCTAAAGCGTTCTTTTTCTTCAACGCGCCCGAAAGACCTACCGCAATGATGGCGATAGGAATAGCGGCCTCAAACACCTGGCCCACCTTAAGCCCTAAGTAGGCAGCGGCGGCCGAGAAGATAACCGCCAGCACCAGACCGAGGGTCACTGAATAGGGAGTGACCTCACTGTACTGTCGCGCCGGATGCATCATCGGGCGGTACTGCTCGTCCTTGCCAAGTTCGGTAAAGGCGTTTTCGGGTAGCATGGTCGGGTCGGCATCGGCATAACCGGCCTCCTGCCCCGCAGCGACATTGTCGACAACCGATTGCGTTGCCTTAAAATTTTTGTGGGGTATGCTCTCAGGCATCACTCCCCTCTTGTCGGTTTGTTTCATCTGCTTGGATTTATTGCAAGTTTTTTTATGTGATTTCTGATGGTTATATAGCAGTCCCATATCATTTAAGCCGTTATTTCACAGGATTTTCACCTGTCGGCGACGGGCGCGACAGTATATCGAAGCTGTCGACGAGTATTTCCGTCACGCGGCGAGTTATGGCATTGCGGTCCTGCCACTGGCGCGTACGCAGTTTTCCTTCGACATACAGCTTCGTACCGCGGTCTATATACCGCTCGGCAGTCTCAGCTGCGGCGTCCCACATGACAATTTCGTGCCACTCGGTGCGCTGAGGTATCTCGCGGCCGTCGGGCAACCGCCGCGCCGGTTCATTTGTAGCAAGCGAAAACGAAGCGATAGGACGGTTTTCGATATACCTGACCTCAGGTTTCCGCCCCACATGCCCTACAAGAATTACCTTATTTACCGACATAAGCACTCAATATAACACTATATAAAATTCCGACTACAAATATAACACAAACATTTCAAAGACACAACATGTCGACAATGAGGATAAAACCAAGTAACTATTCGAATATGTACGATATAAAGTATTCATCATCAGTGAGGATGTTGCACCCCAATGCTGTTACTTAAGGCCGTGACGTCCGCAGGACGTCGATTATTCGTAACCCCGCACGCCTTCGCAATCTTCGGCGTACGGGGTAGGTAATCATATCGGGAGTGGCGTCCGTAGGACGCCGATTTACATCACTTAATTTATAATAAACAGCTGGTAGCTAAGTAAATCGGCGTCCTACGGACGCCACAGCTATATATATCCATTATTCCCCGCATGCCTCCGTTTCACTCCGGCATACGGGGTTACGAATAATCAGCGTCC
>ENA-OUQW01002869-OUQW01002869.1-human-gut-metagenome-genome-assembly--contig:-NODE-2869-length-13492-cov-3.666220_pt1 | contig 13492 bp, 9 predicted proteins | sample MGYA00248464_ERZ548849 | MGnify/ENA primary metagenome ERZ548849 (study PRJEB26491, sample SAMN04978193) | human gut metagenome | host: Homo sapiens | study: EMG produced TPA metagenomics assembly of... | reverse complement strand
TTTATGCGAATGTACTGCCGCAAGCAATCTGTTGTATGCAGTTTTCGCAGCGTCCATACCTTCGAATGTAAAGTTGAGTTTTTTGCGGTAGTGCGTGTTTAAGCAGAAATATCTAAACGCCATTGCGCTATAGCCTTTTTGCTCCAATTCGCTGACCGTATATGTGTTTTTGAGACTTTTGCTCATCTTGCCGCCGTCGACTTGCATAAACTCGACGTGCATCCAGTAATCCACCGTTTTGTGCCCTACGAGAGCTTCGCTTTGGGCTATTTCGTTTTCGTGATGAACGGGGATATGGTCCACGCCGCCGGTATGAATATCAAACGTATCGCCGAGATATTTTCTGCTCATGGCGCTGCATTCGATATGCCAGCCGGGGTAACCCATGCCCCAAGGCGATTCCCATTGCATAATATGCTCTTTGGGAGCCTTCTTCCACAGGGCGAAATCGGCGGGATTGCGTTTTTCGTCGTTTACGTCCACTCTTGCGCCGGCACGCTGACCTTCGAGGTCGAGTCCGCTGAGTTTGCCGTATTCTCTAAACTTAGATATGTCGAAGTAAATTCCGTCGCTTGTTTCGTAGCCGTAGCCTTTCTCGACGAGAGCTTCGACGTATTTTATCATGTCGTTTATGTGGTCGGTGGCTTTGGCTATGATTTCCGGCTTGCCGATATTGAGCTTAGCCAAGTCTTTCATAAAGGCGTCGGTATATATTGCGGCTATCTCATAGACAGATTTTTGCTGCTCTCTGCTCGCTTTTTCCATCTTATCTTCGCCGTCGTCGCCGTCGGACAACAAATGTCCCACGTCGGTTATATTCATTACGCCTTTAAGCTTGTAGCCGTTATATTTCAACGTTCGGCGTACCGAGTCCATAAAAAGGTATGCTCGCATGTTTCCAATGTGCGCATAAGAATACACGGTAGGTCCGCACGAATACATGGTAACGACTCTGTCGTTAAGCGGAACGAATTCTTCTTTTCTTCGGGTAAGAGTGTTGTAGACTTTCAGCATAGTCGGCTCCTTATAAAAACGATAAAACGTCGGTGGCGGCGTCGAGCGCCTTTGCAGCCGAGTTATATTCTTCGGCGGTAGGGAAGGCTTTTTTCAGCGAATTTTCGATAACGGACAGGCGAGTCTCTAAATATTCTCTGCCTTTGTCGGTAATGGAAAAAGCAACCACACGTTTATCGTAATTTTGTTTGTCTTTTTGAATCAGACCTTCTTTTGCCATTTCGGTAGTAAGAAGCGCAAGATTGGCTTTAGCTAATTTCAGAGAGGTAAGCAAATCTATCGGCTGAAGACTTTTGTTTCGCAACAAAAACAATATCTTTGTTTTTAACGAAAGAGTATTTTTGTTTTTTCCGCATGCGGTTTCGCACATCGTTGCGCCTCTCGTGGCTATTCTTAGGTCTACGAGTTTTTCCGATAGCGTCATGGTTGCGCCCCTCCTTTTTTTGTTCGTACAATATTATATCCGCTTTGCCGTGCTTTTGTCAAGAAAAATATAAAACAAGCTTTTGCGGCAAAAAGCAACGACAGCCGATTAGTTAATTGATAAAGACTATAATTATTCATTAAGTATTCACAATTTCTACTTTACTAAGTATGTAAAAAAGTGGTATATAACAATTGTGGAAGTTTATAGCGCAGAGCGTTTGGTCGCAGAGTGTGAAAACAACGTTTAGCGCAGCGGAGAACAGGGAGATTAAGACTTGAAGACGGTAAAGATATTATTAAAGAGTTTGAGGGAGAATAAGCGTTACGCCATCCTTACCCTGATATTTATAATCGGAGAGGCGATAATCGAAACGTTTATACCTTTTGTCACGGCAAAAATCGTGAGTTCGATTCAATACGGCGAGGCCATTACAGAAGTGCTTAAGACCGGCGCCTTGCTTGTGGCGATGGCAGGGGGGTCGCTTTTGTGCGGAAGAGTGGCGGCAAAAACGTGCGCTACGGCATCGGTGGGATATGCAAGGAATTTGCGCCACGATTTGTTTACCAAAGTGCAGACATTCAGTTTTGCGAATATCGACAAATTTTCGTCTACTTCGCTTGTGACTCGAATCACGACAGATGTAGGCAACATTCAGATGTCGTTTATGATGCTTATCAGAACGGCGATTCGTTCGCCGCTTATGCTGATATTCTCATCGGTAATGGCGTTTGTAATGGGCGGATGGCTGGGAATGACTTTCGTGATAATTATACCGTTACTTGGCTTCGGGTTGTTTATGATAGGACGAAAGGCGATGCCTGCGTTTAAAAGCGTTTTCAAAAAGTACGACAAACTTAACGAGTCCATCGAAGAAAACGTTAGAGGCATGCGTGTGGTAAAAGGTTTTGCGAGAGAAGAGTACGAAAAAGAAAAGTTCGGCGCAGCTGCGGAAACGATTCGCAAAGACTTTACAGAAGCCGAACGCATCGTTGCTTTGCAAAATCCGATGATGACTCTCAGCATGTATATAAATATGTTCGTAGTGCTGCTTGTGGGTTCGTATCTTGCGATAACGAGCGGCGGTGCGACGATTGACGTAGCCGGTATATCTTCGATTATTCTTTACGGAATGCAAGTGCTTATGTCGCTTATGATGTTGTCCATGGTTTACGTAATGATAAATATTTCGGTAGCGAGCGCTCGTCGTATATGCGAAGTTTTCGAAGAAAAACCAATTCTTACAAACAAAGAAGACGCAGTAAAGAAAGTAAAGGACGGCAGTATCGAGTTTAACGGAGTTTCGTTTAAGTACAAAGAAGATGCGATAAAATATGCTCTCGAGGAGGTAAACTTAAAAATCGAATCGGGTATGACGGTAGGCGTTTTAGGCGGCACAGGCGCAGGTAAATCCACACTCGTGCAACTTATTCCGAGATTGTACGACGTAAGCGAAGGCAGCGTAAAAGTCGGCGGAGTAGACGTCAGAGAATACGACATGACAACGCTCAGAGATAACGTAGCAATGGTTTTGCAAAAGAATTTGCTGTTTTCGGGTACAATTAAAGACAATCTTAAATGGGGAAATCCCGACGCAACCGACGAAGAGATCAAACAAGCGTGCGTTTTGGCTCAAGCCGACGAATTCGTAACTTCTTTCGCTGACGGTTACGACACGTTTATCGAGCAAGGCGGAACCAACGTTTCTGGCGGACAAAAGCAAAGACTGTGTATAGCCAGAGCGTTACTTAAAAAGCCCAAGATACTTATAATGGACGACTCGACAAGCGCTGTCGATACCAAGACGGACGCATACATTCGCCATTCTATGGAGACGTATATTCCCGAAACTACCAAGATTATAATAGCTCAAAGAGTCGCTTCGGTGGAAAAAGCGGATATGATAATCGTTATGGACGGGGGTAAAATAGTTGCCGTAGGTAAGCACGAAGAGCTTATGAAAAATAACGAAATTTACAGGGATATTTATATGCAACAAAACGGAGGAGGCGCCGCCGATGAAGAATAACAACCTCGGTTCTATGACGAAAAGAAAAGCGCCGAAGGGAACTTTGCGCAGACTGATAAAAATGTTATTCGGATTTTATCCCGTGTTGGTTCCGCTGACAATACTTTGTATTTTGTTTGCAGCAGCGGCAGCGGCAATTCCCGACATTTTCATTCAAAAGATAACCGCTATAATAGACGTTGCGATAAAAGGCGGACTTGATTGGGAGAGTCAAAAACACGATATATACAGGCTTATGATTATTCTCGGCTCCATTTACGTCGTGTCTATCGCCGCCGTGACGCTTTATTGTCAATTGATGGCGAAAATAACTCAGGGCTTTTTGTATAAACTTCGTCGTAAGATGTTTGACGGGATGCAAAATCTTCCCATTAAATATTTCGACACAAATAAACACGGCGATATTATGAGTTATTATACCAACGACATAGACGCCTTGCGCGAACTTATTTCCTCTTCGTTTCCTTCGCTTATCAGGGCCGGTACCATACTGACGGCGGTGTTCTTTATAATGCTGTGGTACAGCGTGTGGATGACGCTTATCGTAATAATGGGCATAGTCGTAATTACGCTCGTAACAAAAAAGGTCGGCGGCGGCTCTGCAAAATATTTTGTAAAAGCGCAACGCATGATGGGCGACGTCGAAGGTTACGTGCAGGAAATGATGAACGGTCAAAAGGTCATAAAGGTGTTTAACAGAGAAAATGCGGTAGAGCAAGGCTTCGATGATATAAACAACAGATTTTACGAAAACAGCAAGCAAGCCAACAGCTATGCCAATATGCTCGGACCTATCATCATGAATATAGGTAATGTGCTTTACGTTCTTGCCGCAGTCGGCGGCGGACTTATGTTGTTGCTCGGCGCAAACAACATAAGCATTTCGGGCGAGGCGTTCGGCATAAGCATAGTTGTAGTTTTCCTTAATATGACCAAGCAGTTTACCGGCAATTTCAATCAGGTTTCGCAGCAGCTCAATTCTGTGGTTATGGCAATGGCGGGAGCAAATCGAATATTCGAGTTGATGGACGCTAAACCGGAAAGCGACGACGGAAAGGTTACGCTCGTAAACGTAAAGGAGGAAGGCGGTAAACTCGTAGAGGTAAACGAACGTACGGAAAAGTGGGCATGGAAGAGGGTCGACGAAAACGGGGAAATTACTTACGTAAGACTAAGAGGAGACGTTCGGTTGTACGATGTCGACTTCGAATACGAGGAAGGTAAACAAGTGCTTTTCGACGTTTCCGTGTACGCAAAACCCGGTCAAAAGGTCGCTTTTGTCGGTGCGACCGGCGCAGGCAAAACTACGATTACCAATCTTATAAACAGGTTTTACGATATTGCCGACGGCAAAATTACTTACGACGGAATTCCTATTAACGAAATAAGAAAGCAAGACTTGCGTTCGAGTCTCGGCTTGGTGTTGCAAGATACAAATCTTTTTACCGGCACTGTAATGGATAATATAAGATATGGTCGGTTGGACGCTACGGACGAGGAGTGCAAAAGAGCTGCGGTTTTGGCGGGCGCAGACGACTTTATTGCCAGACTGCCGCAAGGATACGATACTCCGCTGACAAATAACGGCGCAAACCTTTCGCAAGGGCAGAGACAGCTTATAGCCATAGCGAGAGCTGCGGTCGCAGATCCTCCGGTTATGATTTTGGACGAGGCGACGTCTTCGATAGATACGAGGACGGAAGCAATCGTTCAAAGAGGTATGGACAAATTGATGGAAGGCAGAACTGTTTTCGTAATTGCGCACAGACTGTCAACGGTAATGAATTCCGACGTTATAATGGTTCTGGACAAAGGTCGTATCATAGAGCGTGGAACGCACGAAATGCTTATTGAACAAAAGGGAACGTACTATAAGTTGTATACCGGAGCATTCGAGTTAGAATAGTACGGAGCAAAATAATAACAAACGAGCGGATAAGATTATTTTCTTATCCGCTCGTTTTGACATTTCATTATATTTTTTCGTTTAAAAAGTCGTTCGTTCCGAGCTGCGATTGCATCGTAAACCATTTTAAAAAGTAGTTTCGTTCGTTTTGTATACACGTAACGTCGTTTTGACGGCATTTATGCCAATGTGCCATTGTCCGAGCGCATTTATATAACTTAGCAAGCGTAAAAATACTTTATTCTTCCGTATAACACAACAGAAGAATATGGTTATATTTCGAAGAAATAAGGCGTTTTAGATGGGTAAAACAAATGCGCCGTCCGAATAAACATACAGCTCAGGGAATTACATCATTCAGTAGAGCTTTTGCGACTGAAAAACAATATTATTGGCTATACGCAAGCGATGCCGTAAATGGAAAAGCTGGCAGATTAATCTATTTATAACTAAAATGACTTGTATCCGAGCAAGAATATACCAATAAGAAAATTAGGTAAAAACAAGAAAACGGTTATTGCATTTTTTTGAGACACAATGTCGAGGAATCGGCTTAAAAACAATTTTGTTGTATATTTTTTTGCGGTTATATTAAATTGTTTGCAATAAAAGACATAAAAAATTTCACAATTGAATCGGGCTCAATTGATTGACATGAACTACAAGATATGCTACAATAATACTCACTTAGGCACAACATGTAGATTTTGCAAACAAAACTATTTTTCAAAAAGGAGATGAAAAGAGATGACTTTTACCAAGGCAATGAAGATTATAAAGAGAGACGGTTCGGAAGCAAAATTCGATATTCAAAAGATAATCGTGGCGGTGTCCAAGGCTAACGAGTCGGTAGCGCCCGAGGTACGAATGACGGAGCTTCAGATTCGTCGGATAGCGGAAGCCGTTACTATAGCTTGCGAAGAGCTGGGTAGGTCCCCGTCCGTGGAAGAAGTGCAAGACCTTGTAGAAAAACAAATAATGGCGCACGGAGCTTTTGAGGTGGCAAAGGCTTACATTACTTACAGATACAATCGAGCATTGATCAGACACGCAAATACTACTGATGATAAGATTCTTACGCTTATTGAATGCAATAACGAAGAGGCTAAGCAAGAAAACTCTAACAAAAACCCGGTGATAAATTCCACCCAGCGAGATTATATGGCAGGCGAAGTAAGCCGAGATATTACAAATCGTATTTTGTTGCCGCAGGACATTGTCGAGGCGCACGAAGAGGGTATTATTCATTTTCACGATGCCGACTATTTTGCGCAGCACATGCACAATTGCGATCTTGTAAATCTCGAAGATATGTTGCAAAACGGTACCGTCATAACCGGTACGCTTATCGAAAGGCCGCATAGTTTTTCGACCGCATGCAACATCGCTACTCAAATTATAGCTCAGGTCGCTTCCAACCAATATGGCGGACAGTCTATTTCGCTTACGCATTTAGCTCCGTTCGTGCAGGTTAGCAGAGAAAAAATCCAAAAGGATGTGGACACCGAATATGCCGAACTCGGTATAAAAATCAGTGACGAAGATAAGGCAAAGATTGTAGAAAAACGTCTTCGTGCAGAAATAAAGAGAGGCGTGCAGACCATACAGTACCAAGTCGTTACGCTTCTTACCACTAACGGACAGGCTCCGTTCGTAACGGTGTTTATGTATCTCGGAGAAGCGAAAAATGACAGAGAACGCGAAGACCTTGCGATGATAATAGAAGAAACGCTTTTGCAACGCTATCAGGGCGTAAAGAACGAACAAGGCGTTTGGGTAACGCCTGCGTTTCCGAAACTTATATACGTACTTGAGGAAGACAATATTCGGGAAGGCACTAAGTATTGGAATCTTACCAAGCTTGCCGCAAAGTGTACCGCTAAGAGAATGGTTCCCGATTATATATCCGAAAAGGTTATGCTTGCCAACAAAATAGATAAAAACGGAGAAGGACATTGCTACACTTGCATGGGTTGTCGGTCTTTCCTTACTCCGTATGTCGACGAAAACGGCAAACCCAAGTATTACGGCAGATTTAATCAGGGCGTCGTTACCATCAATCTTGTCGATATCGGACTTTCGGCGCATAAAGACCTTAATAAATTCTGGGAAATTTTCGATGAAAGAATGGAGCTTTGTCATAGAGCGTTGCAGTGTCGTCACGAACGTCTTTCGGGTACGCTTTCGGACGCAGCGCCGATTTTGTGGCAATACGGAGCATTGCTTCGTCTGAAAAAAGGGGAAACGATAGACAAATATTTGCACGGAGGCTACTCAACGTTATCTTTGGGTTACGCAGGATTATGGGAATGCGTGTACTCGCTTATAGGCAAAAAGCTTACCGAAAAAGAAGGCACCGAGTTAGGCTTACAGATAATGCGCAAGCTTAACGAATACACGGCAAAGTGGAAAAAAGCCGAAAATATCGATTATTCGCTTTATGGCACTCCGCTTGAGTCTACGACTTACAAATTTGCAAAGTGCTTACAAAAACGTTTCGGCGTTATACAGGGCGTAACCGACAAGAGCTATATTACCAACAGCTACCACGTTCACGTAACCGAACCGATTGATGCCTTCGAAAAACTACGTTTCGAAGCGCAGTTCCAGGCACTCAGCCCGGGAGGAGCTATATCTTACGTCGAAGTTCCCAATATGCAAAATAACCTTGATGCGGTATTGGCGGTTATGCAGTTTATTTACGATAACATTATGTATGCCGAACTTAATACCAAGAGTGACTATTGTCAGGTTTGCGGTTACGACGGCGAAATCGAGATAAGAGAAGACGGCGGAAAACTCGTCTGGACTTGCCCGAATTGCGGCAACACCGATCAGGATAAAATGAACGTTGCACGCAGAACTTGCGGATATATCGGTACGCAGTATTGGAATCAGGGCAGAACGCAGGAAATAAAAGAGCGAGTGCTACATTTGTAAAAAATATAAGGAGCAGGGGGCGGCGTCGACCGCCCCGTATTGTTTATGAATTACGGCAATATAAAAAATTGCGATATAGCCGACGGCGTCGGCGTAAGGGTTTCGCTTTTTGTGTCGGGTTGCAATAATAGATGCGAAAATTGTTTTAATCCGGAAACGTGGGATTTTAATTACGGTCAGCCGTTTACCGAGCAAACCGAAAATCAGATTATCGAAATGCTTAAGCCGCCGTTTATAAGCGGGCTAACGGTATTGGGCGGTGAACCGTTCGAACCCTCAAATCAAAAAGCATTATTACCTTTTCTTAAAAAAGTAAAACAAATTTATCCCTTAAAGACAATATGGATGTATTCGGGATTCACCTTCGAGGAGATGTTTACCGACGGGGTAAGAGCTAATACCGAGTGGGTACGAGAAATTTTAAAAACGATAGACGTTTTGGTGGACGGAAAGTTTGTGGAAGCAAAAAAGGACATATCGCTAAAATTCAGAGGATCGTCCAATCAGCGGATTTTGGACGTAAAGCAATCTTTGGATCGAGGCGAGGCGGTAATCGCAAACATTTGACAACGACAAGTATCGTAAGTCGATAGAGTTATTGACGGCATGCAAGGGATATTAAATCGTAACCTTGTTGCCGTCTGTTTTTAATATTGTAGGTTTATGGGACAGATGTCACGGTATTAGCGTCGCATGGTATGGAAAATTAAGTCGGGTGGTTTTAAAATAAGATATAAGTGATAGAAATACGCTAATATTATCCCAAAATAACGCATAAAGTAGTTGACTATATATTTTTAGTCTGATATAATCACTCTACTATGAAAGTGCAATTGTCCGATCATTTTAATTATAAGAGACTATTAAGGTTTGTCACTCCGGCAATTATTACCATGGTGTTTACCTCCCTTTACGGCGTAGTTGACGGTCTTTGTGTGTCTAATTTTGTCGGAGACGCTGATTTGCCTCAGTAAATCTGATAATTCCGTTTCCGATGTTATGCGGTTCCATAGGATTTATGCTCGGTTCGGGCGGTAGCGCTCTCGTTGCGTACAAGCTTGGAGAGGGGGACAAAGAGAAAGCAAAACAGCTGTTTTCGCTCATGGTTTACGTTTCTCTCGGCTGCGGAATCTTAGTCGGAGCGTTGGGCGTAATATTCATAAAGGACATAGTCGTGCTTGCGAAAGCAGACGCCGCAACCATAGATTATTGCGTCCAATACGGTAGAATACTCTTCATTTCTTTGCCGTTTTTCTTTTTGCAGAATATATTTCAAACTTTTTTCGTTACCGCAGAAAAACCTGCGCTCGGCACGTTTATTACCGTAGCCGCAGGAGCCACCAACATAATACTCGATATAATATTTATTATAGTGTTTAAGTGGGGAGTAGTAGGCGCAGCGGTTGCTACCGCAATAAGCCAATTTGTGGGCGGAGCAATTCCGTTTTTCTATTTTGCCCGCCGCAATTCGAGTCTACTTAGACTCACCAAGTTCAAGATGGACGGAAAAGCACTGCTTAAGAGCTGCACCAACGGTTCGTCCGAGCTTATGACAAACGTTTCGTTGTCATTTGTAAACATTTTGTATAACTATAGACTTATAGCGATAATGGGCAACAACGACGGCGTTACTGCTTACGGTGTAATAATGTACGTTGCGTTTATATTCGTTTCCGCATTTATAGGCTATTCTATAGGTATAGCTCCTATAGTCGGATATAATTACGGCGCAAAAAATACGGCAGAACTTAAAAACGTATTCCGAAAGAGTTTGCTGATTATAGGCGTAACGGGTATAATTATGAGCGCAGGCGCACTTGCTTTGGCTCTGCCGCTGGCTAAGCTGTTTGTAGGGTACAGAGATGAGCTTTGCGAGCTGACGAGGCATGCATTTCTGTTGTACGGAATGTCGTTCTTACTGTCCGGATTTAACATATTCGGTTCGGCATTCTTTACGGCTTTAGGTAACGGCGGATTGTCTGCGTTGATATCTTTTTTAAGAACGCTCGTGTTCCAAGTAATAGCAGTATTGTTAGTGCCTATGTGGTTGGGACTGGACGGCGTTTGGAGCGCAGTAATATTTGCGGAAGCGGCTTCACTTATAGTTACCGCCGTGTGCATAATACTTAGTCGAAAGAAATACGGGTATATGTAAAAATAACGTTGTTTCAAAAAATACATATCGTATACGATAAAATTGTACATTGATATTTGTGTTGCTACGGTTTGTTCTGCAAAGGAGAGCAGAAGATGAAAACAAAAGTCAAGCAAATTCAAAAAAATAAAAATCTGATAGAAGGCAATTTTTTTAAAAACATAATCGTTTTCAGTTTGCCGCTTATTCTTTCCAACGTTTTACAGGTTTTGTTCAACATGGCTGATATAGCCATAGTTGGACAATTCGACCCTAACGGCAAATACTTGGTTGGTGCCATAGGCTCGACAAGTATGCTTATATCTTTGTTTACCGGTTTTTTGATAGGTATCGGCGGAGGAATCAATGCGGTCATTGCCAAAGATATAGGAAGGCGGGATGCGGAAGATATACAAAAGGGCGTGCATTCGGGATTTTTGATTTCCGTTATTGCCGGTTTTGTCATAGTGGCGATAGGGGTACCGTGCGCAAGAGCCGTTCTCATGTTGCTCAAGACGAAGAGCGCATTGCTCGATGACGCTACGATGTATTTGCAGATTTATTTACTCGGAATGCCTGCGCTTGCTGTTTATAATCACGGTAACGGAGTGCTTGCAGCACAGGGCGAAACTCGCAGGCCGCTTATTTATCTTACCGTAGCGGGGGTGTTGAACGTAGGACTAGACATACTGTTTGTCGTAGTCTTTAATATGGGTGCGGCAGGAGTGGCTTTGGCTAGTATCATAGCGCAGTACTCGTCTGCGATTCTTGTGTTTGTGGACTTGCTCAGGTCCAAGGACGCAGCTAAGTTCAGCTTTAAAAAATTGACGTTCGGCGGAGCGACAGGCAAAAGCATAGCCATACTCGGTATATCTGCAGGTTTGCAAAACTCTATTTTTGCGATAGCAAATATGTTCCTTCAATCCGCCGTCAACAAATTCGACGAACTTACCGTGTCCGGAAATTCGGCGGCTGCAAACATCGATTCGTTGTGTTACAATATGCTTAACGCATTTTATATGGCGTGTACGACGTTTATGGGGCAGAGCTTTGGAGCAGGAGACAGAAAAAAAGTTAAAAAGAGCTATGTTATATCTTTGTCGTACGGAGTAATATTGGCTACGCTGTTCGGCGTTGCGATGCTGGTCTTCGGCAGATATATGATAACGATATTTTCACCGGACGAAGCGGTAATCGAGGCAGGTATGCGACATCTCAGGATAATGGCGTTTTCGTTGTGGTTGGCGCCGTTTATGGATTGTACTATAGCGGCTTCTCGGGGAATAGGCAAAAGCTTGGCGCCTACTGCAATAGTAATAATGGGTTCATGCGTATTCCGTATAGTGTGGATATACACGGTGTTTGCTCGTTTCGGCACTTTCGAGTCTTTGTATTTGCTATATCCGGTATCGTGGGGAATCACTGCGCTTGCGGAAATTATATATTTTGCAATCGCATATCGCAAAACGATGAAGGCGTGCGGGCTAGTATAGTAATGTAACGAAAAACAAGGAACGCAAGCGAGTTTTTTGCGCAAAATTAAAATTTGCCGCATTATATATTTAGTAAAACAATATCGAAAAAAACCGTAATCCGATATTTCGGACTACGGTTTTTTATCTAACTCCGTTTGCGAAAACGGGTTATTTCGATTTAAGCTCCTTTACAAACGCAGCCATGCGATCGATTCCCTTTTCTAGCTGCTCGATAGAATAAGCGTAACTTATGCGGATGTGTTCGCTACCCGAAGATTCTCCGAATGCTTCGCCGGCAGGAACGCATACTTTGTACTCCATAAGCAATCGCTCGGAAAATTCGTCGCCGGTAATACCTGTGGATTTCACGCTCGGGAACATATAAAATGCGCCTTTAGGTTCAAAACAATCTAAGCCCATGTCGAGCAGCGCTTTGTAGAGTCGTCGTCTTTTGCGATCGTATTCGGCTACCATGGTTTTTACTTCGTTGAAATCCGTTTCGAATGCGTCTTCGAGCAGGGCGTTTGCCGCATGTTGAGATGCTGTCGGCGCACACATTATGGCAAATTGATGCACTTTCATTGTTTGCACCATCATTTCTTTCGGAGCACATACATAGCCGACTCTCCATCCGGTCATGGCGAAGCCTTTGCTGAAGCCGTTAAATACGAAAGTTCTTTCTCTCATGCCTTCGAACGTCGCTATGCTGACATGTTCCAATCCGTCGTAGGTAAGTTCGCTGTACACTTCGTCCGAGAGACACAAAATGTCGTGCTTGATAATGACGGGAACTATTGCCGCAAGTTGTTCTTTTGTCATGATCGCTCCGGTAGGGTTGTTGGGGAATGAGATCAGCAGTACTTTTGTTTTATCTGTAATTTTTTCTTCAAGTTCTTCCTTCGTCAGGCGGAATTTATTCTCTGCCTTTAACGGGATGGAAACCGGAATGCCGCCACACAATTCCACACACGGAATATAGGAAACATAGCAAGGTTCTACAACTAACACCTCATCCCCCGGATCCACCAGTGCGCGGAGTGCAAGATCGATTCCCTCACTCGCCCCCATTGTGATCAGAATTTCATTTTCTCTGTCATAATGAAGTCCAAACTTTTCCAGATACTCTGCAGATGCCGCACGGAGTTCGACCGTACCGCGATTATCGGTATACTTTGTCTCACCTCTTTTGATTGAAGCAATCGCTGCCTCCCTGACATGTTCCGGTGTCGGAAAATCCGGCTCGCCGACACCAAGGGAGATTGCGTCCTTCATCTCATGTACCACATCGAAGAACTTACGGATCCCGGACGGCTGGATCGTTGTAATTGTTTTATTTAATGGATCTCTCATATTACATCTCTATCCTTTCATCTTTTGCCGGTTCTGCCATAACGGTTCCGTGATCTTTGTATTTTTTCAGAATAAAATTCGTCTTTGTACTTAAAACAGAATCAAGCGGTGAAAGTTTATTGGAAACAAACTGGGAAACCTCACGCAGTGTCTTTCCCTCGATCGTTACCATAAAATCAAATCCGCCGGAGATCAGATAAACGGAATTTACTTCCGGATA
>ENA-OUQW01002854-OUQW01002854.1-human-gut-metagenome-genome-assembly--contig:-NODE-2854-length-13535-cov-5.003932_pt1 | contig 13535 bp, 10 predicted proteins | sample MGYA00248464_ERZ548849 | MGnify/ENA primary metagenome ERZ548849 (study PRJEB26491, sample SAMN04978193) | human gut metagenome | host: Homo sapiens | study: EMG produced TPA metagenomics assembly of... | reverse complement strand
CCGCCAGCCGGTCGCGGTGCGCCGCCGAAGGGCTTGCCGAAAGCACCAGCATCGCCCCGATAAAAATAAGAAAGACGGCCAGCGAAAAGCTGACCTTGTCCACCGTCCACCACCAGTTGGAAATTTTGCTCTTGCTGTGCCGTGCAAAAGAAAACATCGCCGCGCCGCCTCCCTTGTCAGATTAACGACAACAGGCCGATAACCGACGCCAGCGCCGTTACCGCCCAGAACGTATAAACAACCTTGACCTCGCTCCAGCCCAGCTGCTCAAAGTGGTGGTGTATCGGCGCCATCTTAAAAAAGCGCTTGCCGGTCTTCTTGAAATACAGAACCTGAATCATCACCGACACCGTTTCCAACACAAATACGATACCGACAATCGCCAGCAGAATCTCGTGCTTTAAGATAACCGCAATCACGCCCAGCACTGCGCCCAGCGCCAGCGACCCCGTATCGCCCATAAAAACGCGGGCTTTTTTCAGGTTAAACCACAAGAACCCGACACACCCGCCGGCCAGCGCCGCACAGACGACCGCCATTTCCGCGCTTTTGGGCACATACGGAAACGCGGTTTCGTTAAACGCCGGATACCCGGTCGCAAATGCAAACACCATAAATACCGAAAAAACGACAGCGAGCATTCCCGCCGCCAGCCCGTCCAGCCCGTCGCTGAGATTCACGGCATTGGACGCGCCGGAAATAACGATAACCGCAAACGGGATATACACCCACGACAGCTGGAACGACCAGTCAATATACGGCAGATACAGCCTGCTCTCAATCGAATTCGGCGTCGCCGCCGCAATAACGTTGACCGCCAGCACCGCCGCCATAAACTGGATAAACAGCTTCATCTTCGCCGTCATTGCGTTCGGCGTCTGCTTTTTGACTTTGACATAATCGTCGGCAAACCCCGTCAGCCCATAGATGAACAACACCAGCATCGAAATCCAGACAAAATGCTGCCGGACATTCGCAAACAGCAGCATCGCCAAAAGGCTCGTCCCCAAAATCAACAGCCCGCCCATCGTCGGCGTGCCTTTCTTTTCCTCAATGTGCGATTTCGGCCCATCGCCGCGTATCGGCTGCCCGCCGCGCTCATGCCCTTTGAGGAAAGCGATGAGCCTTCCGCCCGTAAGGAGAGATACAACCAAAGCCAGCGCAAAAGCCGCCGCCGCCCGCAGAGGCACCGTTTCCGGCGCATAAGACCAAAAAGACCACATTATCCGCACATTCCCGTCGCAAAAAAGTTAAACAAAATCTGAAAAAATATATTGGAATTGATTTTACAGTCAATATCTAAATGAAGTCTTAAAAAATATCTGAAAATCAAAATATTTTTCCCCGCCGCATTTTCGCGCCGCCGCCCGGCACCCTGCGCCCCCAAAATTCCACAATCACCCCGTATGCAGCAATTCCGCCCCGTCCGCCCGGAGGTTATTCACTTTTTTTTAACCACGCCTGTCGTATGATATGATAAATATATGCGCCGCCGTACCATCGCACTGTCTGTCGTACTGCCGCGCCAGTAAAGGAGTTTTGCCATGTCCGGATTTTCGCTGACCACATTGTTAACCGCCGTTTCCCTCGTTTTTACCGGCATTTCCGCCTCTGCCGCTGACGGCGACCTTCCGCCCGAATTGCAGGGGCTTGGGCTGTATGAAGATATCCTGCCGATAGGCTCGGACGGCACCGGCGGGCTTCCGTCTTCGCGGCGCGCTTCACGCCAGCAGAGCATTATCCCGTTCATCATCTCGTCCCTGCCTAAAGCGACGTCCGCTGCCGCCACCAATAATATCGCCAACGCGGAGCAGGTTTTCTGTTACCATGTTGCCAAAAAGCCCGCGGATTTTGCCGGCTACACACTGGACAACTTTGCCGTTACCGGCTATTGCGGCGAACTGGATATAGGCGCCACCGCAACCACTTACGAGGCGCTTTTCACCCAAAGCCCGAACATTATAACCGCGCCTGCCGCCTGTGCCATTGAGCCGCGCGTCATGCTGCGTTTTGTGCGCGGCGTCGATTATACCGATGTCCTTTTATCCTCTCCCTGCCCGTCATTCACCGTCTTTTACGCCGGCAGATACACCGCTTTTAACATCAAGCAGGGCGTTATTGACGACATCATCAGCCAGTTTGACAAAGAAAACCAGCCGTTCAACTCCCCCGCGCTTTTGAAAAAGACCGTCGCCAACGGTACCGCCGACACCGACAGGGAAGCCGAAATCTATGAAAAGAAACAACGCGAAAACGCACCGGTAATGAACTGGAAAATGCCTGCCGCCGAAGAAGACAGAACGCCTTCTGCCTCCGGCTCAGGCTCGTCTCTGCCGCAGGATTCCTCTGCAAAGGATTCGTCCGGCACATCAAAACCGGCTGCCAGGGGCTGGGGAAATATTAAGCTGCGGATGTAGCGGCAGCCGGCCCAATACGCCGGCCTCCCGTACGCCCGGACATATAATCATCAGCGCTGTCCGTCCCCTGCCCCGACACCGTGTTTTGAAACTTCCTCCCCGTTGCTCACCGGCCGGGCACATTTCGAAATTTCGAAACTTCCGCCCCATTGTTCTCCGGCCGGGTTCAAAGCGCATTTTTTTCATAAAATCAAACATTTTTTAACCACAGCTTAACTTTTTGCTTGCTATTTGAGAGGCGGCGTTATAAAAACGCCAACTGCGCGGCTTTCCGCTCCCGTGGTAAAACCGCAGCAGCATACAATCCCCCTCCCGGGGGATTTTGTGTTGTCTTCAACTTTGTATAGTCATTAACATCAATGCTGCCGCTAATCGGCAGCCGCAAAAGAAAAGGTAGAAAAAAATGCTCGCGGTATTGCAGAATCTGGCAATGTCATTAAAACAAAAAATCAACGGTTTCGGCAGTTTTTATATGAAAAACTTCTGCCCCAAACTGGTAGAAGTCCTACGCAAAGGCTATGACAAAGACAAATTCCGCCGCGACACTCTTGCCGGCATGACCGTCGCCGTCGTTTCGATTCCGCTGGCAATGGCCCTGGCGATTGCTTCCGGCGTTACTCCGGCGCAAGGGCTGTACACGGCCATCGTCGCCGGCTTTTTCATTGCCCTGCTCGGCGGTTCAAAATACCAAATCGGCGGCCCGACCGGCGCTTTCGTCGTCGTCATTTTTAACGTCATCAAAAACTACGGCCCCGAAGGACTGACCATGACCATGCTTGTTGCCGGCATCATCTTGATTATTGCCGGCCTGCTCCGCCTCGGCACCTACATCAAATACATTCCCTACCCCGTCGTTACCGGCTTCACCGCCGGCATCGGCGCATTGCTGATTTCCACCCAGGTCAAAGACCTTCTCGGCCTGCAAATGGAAAGCGTCCCCTCTGATTTTCTTCCCAAATGGCAGGCATACTTTGCCAACCTCGGCAACTTCAGTTTCTCGTCGGTCTTCATTGCCGCCTTTTCGTTTGCCGCGATTTTCTACGTCCGGCACAAGCGCCCGAACCTGCCGGCCTACCTCGTCGCCGTCGTCGGCGCCACGCTGCTGGTCGCGGTATTTGCGCTGTTCTCCGCCGCGCCGGATACCATCGGCTCCAAATTCGGTGCCATTCCGCACTTCCTGCCTGCGCCGAAACTGCCGGAACTTGACGTCAATCTGATGCTCAAAGTTTTCCCGAGCGGACTGACCATCGCCTTTCTCGCCGGGGTCGAATCCCTGCTGAGCGCCACTGTCGTCGACGGCATGAGCGGCGACAACCATAACTCTAACGCCGAACTTATCGCCGAAGGCACCGCCAACCTGATGAGCATGGCATTCACCGGCGTTCCCGCCACCGGCGCCATCGCCCGCACCGCCACCAACTACAAATCCGGCGGCTATTCGCCGATGGCCGGCATTATGCAGTCGGTAATTCTGCTTTTGTTCATGCTGCTGCTTGCCGGCGTTGCCAAATTTATCCCGCTCGCCTGCCTGTCCGCAATTCTGATTCTCGTCGGCTGGAACATGCTGAACCTGACCAAAATGTACTACCTCCTCAAAGGCGCGCGCGGCGACGCGCTGACCCTGGTCGTTACGCTGCTGCTGACGCTGCTGGTCGACCTCAACACCGGCATTTCCGTCGGCTTTATCCTCTCCAGCATTATCTTTATGCACCGCATGAGCAAGGAAATTGAAATCGAAACCGATGAAAAGGCGCTTGAATACAAAGGCGGCGGCCGCGACCTCTCGCAGGTTCTGCACGAACAGGGCGTTATCTCGCTGCGTTTCTCCGGCCCGCTGTTCTTCGGCGACGCGCTGGACGTAACCCGCTTTTTGCAAAAGATAAAAGCCGAACCCAAAATCATCATCATCCGCATGGGTTACGTTCCGCTCGTAGACATCAGCGGTGCCAACGCGCTGGTCAGCTTTATCGACCGTGTCAAGAAAAAACACGGCGCCAAAATCATCCTCTCCAACATCAAGAAGCAGCCGCGCCGTATGCTGCACGAAGCGTTTTTGCAAAACGGACTGACCTGGCACGACATTTCCACCGCCTCAACGTTTGAAAACGCGCTCAAGATTACCCGCCGCTACCTGCGTATGAAACAGCGGCAGGAAGAGCAGCAGGCAACAGGCACCGCGGCGGAATAATCCGCCGCTTCTTCCTGCGTCAGCCCGGCGGTAACGCCCGCACGCGCCCTCCGCCCGTCTGCATCCTTCTCTTCATCTGCCGCTGTTTTTCCCTTTTCCGCTTGACATTTCCGCCGCTCCGTCCTACCATACGTCAGAACAAAACCCTAACAACAGGACACCCATGCCTCAGGAAAAAGACATCGCTTCCGACTGCACCTCTTTCGCCACAGCCCTCGGTCATGCTGCCCCGGCAGCCGCACAGCCCGCCTCTTTTCCCGCCTCTGCAACAGCCCCGCACACCCTCACCGGCGAAATCGACGCGCTCAAGGCCGTGTCCAAAGCCGTCCGCGACCTTGATTCCCTGAACCTTACCCAGCGCAAGCTGTTCGACAGGATTGAACATACCCACAACAACATCTTTATTCAGGGACAGGCAGGCACCGGCAAGTCCACCTTTATCAAATACCTGAAGAAACACTCTAAAAAACGCATCCGCCTTGTCGCCCCGACCGCCATCGCCGCGCTCAATATTGAAGGCGCCACCATCCACTCCATGTTTACCCTGCCGTTAAGCGATTTTCTCATTCCGCAGGAAGTGCGTTCCACCCGCCGCCGCAAACTGAAGTCCATTCTCAAAAAAACCGACATCCTCATTATCGACGAGGTGTCCATGCTCCGCCCCGACATTTTGGATATGATAGAAGAGCTGTGCTGCCAGGCGCGAGGCAATTTGGCGCTGTTCGGGGGGCTGCAGATTATCCTCATCGGCGACCTCTGCCAGCTTCCCCCGATAATCAAACCGGCGGCAATCCCCGCGTTCAAACAGAAATACGGCACCGCCGAACCGTACTTTTTTGACGCGTTATCTTATCAAAAAGGCGCATTTGAAAAAATCGAGCTGACCGAAGTCTACCGCCAAAGCGACAAAGAACTGTTAAGCTACCTGCAAAACCTCCGCAACGATGAAAACCTGCCCGAAACCGTCTCTTACTTCAATCGGCGCGAAAACTATCCGCCCGACTTCGCCGCCACCGCCATCACCATCACGCCGTACCGTTCGGTCGCCGACGGCATCAACCGCCGCCGCCTTGCCGAATTGCAGACGCCCGAACGCGAATACGAGGCCCAGCTCGCCGGTTCGTTTGAAAAAATGCAGGATACGCCCTCCCCGAAAATTCTGACCATCAAGGAAGGAGCGCTCGTCGTTTTTAACAAAAACAACTACCCCGATTACATCAACGGGACCTCGGGCATTGTCGAAAAGCTCGAAGACCGCTATATCGTTGTCCGCTGCCTTCAGGACAACAAATTCATTACCGTCCGCCGCGAAGAGTGGAAGTCGTTCGCCTATGACATTAATGAAGAAACCGGCGACGTAACCGAAAAGGAAACCGGCTCGTTTATCCAGTTCCCGCTCCAGCTCGGCTATGCGCTGACCATCCACAAGGCACAGGGCAAAACTCTTGACCGCGTCATTATTGACATCGACCGCGGCGCGTTCGCCCACGGCCAGCTGTACGTTGCCCTCTCCCGCACCCGCCGCAAAGCCGATATGCTGATAAAGCGCGGCCTTTGCGAAGACGACATCATTTTTTCTGACCGCATCAAAAGCTTTTTAAGCTGAAAACCATAAACGCGCCCGCTGCATTTTCGCCGGTTTTCCTCCTGACTTATGCGATTTTCCGTATGCCAAACAACGGAATAAACCCGAACAGGCAATGTTCCACACCGTCTTTTTTATATTTAATTTTATAAACCGTCAGTACATTAAACAATTTCAGTTTTCTGCTGTGCGTTGATTTAATAATTCTGAATACAGCCGGTAAACGATACAGACAATAAAAAAATTCGCCGTATTTAGCCGCATCTTCCGCTTCTCTTGCCAGCCACTGATTTACCAGATAGATTCCCCAACGCTCCTGATTTTTGCCGGCAAAAAACGGAGAGTGTTGCGCACACCTCCGCCAAGCGGATGCCAAACGCCGAAACCGTCCATCGTTCCAAGGTTTTACCGGAGAAGAATAATGTATGATTTTCGGATTTATTCTGCCGCTCTCCAGTGCTGCATATTTTTGTGTATTTACCTCAGAATAAAAAGCAGTTTTTCCCAACTCAACATGCCACATCGCGTTCCACATGACATCAAAGTAGTAAACCTTCCCGGCACAAACCATATTCAATACATCTTGGTCCGGGTATGACAAATCCGGCATATCGGCTATTTTCTTTACACATTTCTCCACCAGATTTTCTTTTATCCACAGCGGAATATTGAACATCAGTACGCCGCTGTTGAAATACCCCTCCTCCGAACACCGTAATTTATCGCGTATATAGCTCTGCATCTCAAAAGTATAAACATCTGAACAGGCTCCGATATAGTTTCCCTCCATATCTTCCATAAACATTTCCGCCACGTCAGCCTGCGCCAAAACATCGCAATCCAGATACAAAACCTTTTCATATTCTTTAAAAATCTCCGGTATCCAAATACGATAATACATTTCTTCCGTAAAATAACTGCACACATAAAGCGGACAATCCTTAACCCGCTCCGTCATATCAACAGCTTGAACGCATAAGCCCTCAACCGTCATTTTCTGCAGCAATGCGAGGGTTTCTCTCCTCAAACCGCTGTGCAGCACATAAACCCGATATTCCTTGTCCGGAGACTTGTGTTCAATAATCGAACGAATTGCCACCGACATATACGGTGCATAATTCTCGTTACTCGCAAAGACAATTGGAATAATCTGTTTGTCAGCCATTAGTTCTCTCCCTATCTTCAGCAACAAATGCCGAACAAATAACAGCAGCGCTCAATTTCCTTCTCGTTGTAACAAACCGTAATAACCGACAATAATCTTTATACTCCGGCATATACCCCTCCGCTGCTGAAAAAAAACGTTCGTTTAATTTCATATACTTTTGGTTTAGCTAAATAGCCATATCGGCGATTAAAATATCCCCAGTTTTTTGTTGATAAAAAACGAACGTTTAAATTAAACAGTGTCGCAATACGGTTTACCGGCCTCGCATTTTGTCTTCGCAGGCGTACACTCCGCCTGCACTTTGCCTTCGCTGGCATCAGCTCCGTTCGTTCGTATTTTGCCTTCGCTGATATCCATTCCGCGTCCCGCATACCGGCACTGACATCCGTTCCGCGCACCAAACGCCTTCACTGATGTCCGTTCCGCATCCCACATACCGGCACTGATATCCGTTCCGCGCACCAAACGCCTTCGCTAGTGCCCGTTCCGCGTCCCGCATACCGGAACCGGTGCCCATTCCGCCCGCACTTTCAGGCAGAAAATGTCTTTTTTGGCGCTGTCCGGCAGCTTGACGTAATCCTTTTCCGTCGTTACCAGTGACAGCCCCTGTGCTGCTGCTTCCGCCCGCAACGCCTCCAAATCCGTCGCCGTATAGGCATGATGGTCGGCAAAATCCCGCGTTGCGACAAGGATATAGCCGAGGCTCTTAAGCGTCTGGTAGAACTTTTCCGGATGTCCTATGCCCGCAAATGCCAACACCCGTTTATTCTCCAGGTCAAACGGCAGCGGTTTCAGCCTGCCTGAAAACACCGGCAGCGTACACTGCTCTGCCAGCCCGGTCTTGTCCTCGCCCATAATCAGAATATAGTCGGCGCGCTTTTCGCCATTTTTCAGCGTCTCGCGCAACGGCCCCGCCGGAATAATTTTGCCGTTGCCGATACCCGCAGCACCGTCAAATACCAGCCAGCTTTCGTCTTTATACAGCCCCGGATTCTGAAAACCGTCATCCATAATGATAATCTCCGCGCCGAGCCGCACTGCCTTTTCCGCGCCGAGCTCCCGCCTGGGCGCAATAATCGTCGGCGCCACGCCGGCCAGCAGCCGCGCCTCGTCGCCGGTTTCCGCCGCCGTATGCCGTTCCAGATTGACCACGATATTTTTCAGTTTGCCTTTATAGCCGCGGGTAACGAAAAAAACTTTCTTGCCGGCTTTGATATACTGTTCCGCCATGGCCATCGCCACCGGCGTCTTGCCGACACCGCCTGCGGTGATGTTGCCGATACAGATGACCTTCGCCTTGCACTTGCGGGGTTTGCCCAGTCTCAGCCGCAGCTGCGTCGCCGCGCCGTAAACCCACCCCAGCGGCGTCAGCAGCGTCGGAAATATGCCGTTTTTCTGCCAGAAACGCGGAGTTTTCATCGTCTCAGCTCCTTTGCCAGTGCCGCCGCAATCCCGTCCAAAACCGCCGCTTCCTTAACCGTCCAGGCGTACGCTTTTTGCTGCCTTTCCGCCAGCAGCGCCGGATCGCGCAGCAGCGTAATCGTCTCTTCAATCACATCCTCGGCGGAAGACACCTGATAAACCGCGTCAAAAAACCGCGCCCGCGTCATCATCTCCGCAAAGTTCTGCATATTCGGGCCGACGATGACCGCGTTTTTGTCGCGCGCCGCCTCCATAAAGTTCTGCCCACCGTGCGCCACCAGCGACCCGCCGATAAAACTGACCTTTGCCAGCGCGTACCACAGCCCCATCTCGCCGATGGTATCGGCAACGTAAATATCCGTTTCCGGCGTTATCGGTTCTTCCGCAGAGCGCAGCGCCGCCGCAAAATGCCGGCTGCGGTACATTGCGGCAATTTCCTGCCCGCGGTGCGGATGGCGCGGTACAACGACAGTCAAGACGCCCGGCACATTTTCCTTCAGCCACGGCAGATACAAAGCCAGCCGTTCCTCCTCGTCATGATGGGTCGAACTCGCCAGAAACACCGGACGTTCCCCGATAGCCTGTTTCAGCGCTGCCAGCTTGTCCGCGTCGACCGGCAGCGGCATGCCCGCAAATTTGATATTGCCGAAACAGTCCGCTTTCGGCGCTCCCAGAAAGATAAGCCGGTTCTTATCCTGTTCCGACTGCCCGAGACAGAGCGAAAAACACGACAACAACTCTTTGGCGGCAAATTTAAACTTCTTCCACATTGCAAACGACTTGTCCGAAATCCGCCCGTTAACCAGAATCAGCGGAATTTTTGCCGCTTTGATTTCCGACAGCAGCGACGGCCATAATTCAGACTCAAACCACAACACCGCGTCGGGGCGGAAATGCTTCAACAGCCGCTTTGCATACGCCGGCACATCAAACGGGATAAACTGGTGGAACGCACGCGGCGGCAGACGCTTGGCCATAATTTCCGCCGACGTCAGCGTCCCCGTCGTTACCATAATCGAAAGCTCCGGATCTTCTTTCAGCAGCTTGTCAATCAGCGGCAGCATCGACACCGCCTCGCCGACCGACGCGCCGTGCATCCAGTAGAGTTTTCCTTCGGGGCGCGGGCGTTTGTACAGCCCCAGCCGCTCGTTGAAACGCACCGGATGTTCTTTGCCCGTCCGCCGCCGTTTTCTGATATAGGTCGCTTTCAACACGGGAAACACCAGAGTAATAAGCGTCTTATAAATTCCGATAACCATGTCAGGGTCCTTTCCGATATCCGGCGCACCGGTTGGTTTATATCCTCTTGTTCTTCATCTCTTCCGCCGGCACAATCTCCGGCAGCCCGCATTTGCGGTCAAGTTCCTGCGTCAGCGCATTCAGTTCGTCTTCAAACGCACGGCGCATCTGTTCCATTTCCTCCTCGGTTGCGTCGGGCGGCACAAACAACGGCCGTGTACCCGCCACGGCGCCTCTGGCAAAAAGCTTGGGAATAAGCATGGCGTCCCAGCTCCGTTTGGCAATCCACGCCCCTTCCGAACTGTAGGTAAACCCCATAACCGGTTTGCCGGTCTTCTGGGCAAAATAAATCACGCTTTTGTTCAGGCGCATCCTCGGCCCCCTGGGTCCGTCCGGAATAAGCGCCACCACCGTGCCCTGCTCCAGTTCGTGCACGATGCTGAGCGCCGCCGGAAGCGCTTTGCGGTAGCTGGAACCGTCGATGCTCAAAATATTGAACCCCCGAAGCAGCCGTGCGATAATCCGTCCGTCATTGTGCGGCGATACCAGCGCTTTCATCTGCCGCGGATTGCGCCAGAAATAGGGCAGCATCAGCGCCCGCCCGTGCCAGGCAACAAAAATGCCGCCGTCATTGTCGGCAATCAGTTTTTCAAACTCGTCTATTCCGCTGACGTCAAACTTCCCCGTTTTCCCCGCCAGCCATGCATATAAATAAGCCAGTCCGCCTATCAGGTCGAGCACAACCGGAAGCTTGCTGATTTTCTGCCGCAAATGTTTTATTTTGGTTCTAAATTCCGTACTTGACATATTGTTCCCTTCGTCCCCGGCAACCAGTCATCTGTCGATATATGGCGCGTTGATTCCGTTCTCCCGACAATCAGGCACCCTCCGATATATGGCGCATTGATTCCGTTTTCCCGGCAATCCACCGCCTGCCATACATCTGGCGCATTAATCCGCCCCCTGACACCCAGCTGCCTGCCATACATCTGGCGCATTAATCCGCCCCCTGACACCCAGCTGCCTGCCGGGCATAATGATATATTTTGTTCATAACACCGATAATCTTAAAAAAAGGTTTAAACCGCGCCCCACTCCGCCAAAATTAACGCACCCGCCGCCTGCTGTCTGTGCACGCCGGTTACTGTCTGTGCACGCCGGTTGCTGTCTGCCACCTGCCGGTTGCCGCCTGACACTGCCGCCCGCCGGTTGCCGCTTGGCACTGCCGCCTGCCGATTGTCGCTTGGCACTGCCGTCCGCCGCGCCCCAACGATTTTCTCTGCCGCTGACAAAAAGAAAGCCCCTCTGCAGCGCCGCCGTCAAACGGGGCATTGCAAGAAGGGCTTTCTCTAAATCAGGGTACTGCGCGTTACGGGTGCAGCTTCAGGTCGGTGTATGCCGTGTGGTGCATTACCTCCTGCTTGGTATCCGTATTGACGAAACTGAATTCCCTTACGTCGGAACCCAGATATGTGTCATCCGGATACAGTTTGGCACGTTCGGACAGGTACTGCACGCTCTGTGAGAATTTAAGTTCCAGCGGAATATTAAATTCTTTGTGCTTTTCCCCGTTGTCAAAGACGATTTTGACGGAACGCACCAGCGTGTTAAACGTCGGCTCAGGAGTGAGATAACCGCCGCCCGGCATCCGGTAATGCGGCACGAAGTTATAACGGTTGTCATCAAATTCTACCGTAAATGCCCTCTCTGTACCACTGATACGGGAACTTTTCCCTTCGTTGGTAACATAAGAGTCATAAGTAACTTCTGTGTTTGCCACATACCAGCTGTTGTTGCTGTTTAATCCCATAGCCACAACCACCTGGTCAGTCCACGTCTTTACCTCGTCTTCCGCCGTTGAATGCGGAATTGTCTTGGTAACAATCACGTCAACCACGCCTTGGCGTTCACCATTCAGGCTCCAGTTAAGTTTGAAGTCCCAAACCGGCTCACCGGGAATGTCGCCTGCTTTTACCGACTTGGTATACCACGGCCGCAGCGTCATAACGTCAGAATTCGGCGTTGTAACGTTTTTCGCCGTCCAAGCAGCGTTAAACAACAACGTCACTTTTTGATTCTCGTCCATAGCTTCTGACGTATAATCATCATAAACTACAGAAGAAATCTCCAAATGCGGTGCCTCGACGGCCCCATAGTCTTCTACAACTTTACGATCATAACGCCAGCCGTAGGATACGGTAGCTACCTGCCCGTCAGAGAAGGTAAACTTTTTGACAATATCTTTGCCGAAAGTCGCCCCTTCTTCAACGTTCTTGTCACTTACCGTTTCCTCGCCGGTCAAAGCAACCGCCAGCTCTGCTTCGCTAGCCACCTCAATGTGCTTCTTTTCCAGAACCACATTGATATACGCCGTGGGATTAAAACGTTGTACATTGGTTCCATCACCCTCCATGTCAACGTTTGACTCTTGCTCAAACGAACCGGTACTTTCGCCCTGACCGTCATTTACCGCGGTATCAACATAAAGAAACCACTTCATTTGTGGATCAATACCTTCACTCATGAAGTTCGTCTTCTCTCCTGCTGTACACGCACTTAATACGACTGTACACGCAACCAATACTACTGCGCTCACAGCTATAGCTGCAAAACGCAAGAAATTTTTCTTTTTCATACGTCTGTAAATTTTAGATTATTTAATTAAAAAAATTTCTCTTGTATGTACCCTTGCAATAATAAAACATAAACCTTACCATGCTGTTCTGCATAAACAAAACAGCCGCAAACGGGCACAATAATTTTTTAACTGCCTTAATATAACATACTTTTTATACAAAATCAATATGTTTTTTGTATAAAAAAGAGTCCGGTTTTCACAAACCGGACTCCTGCGAACTTAATCACAATAATTTACCCCTTAAAGGCGGAAAATTTCGCGAAATGGCCGCAGATGTCTCCCAAGGAGCAGAGTGTACATAAACGTACACGACGCGACGAAGAGGAGCACCATCTGCAAGTCAGTTCACCATAATTTCCCCCTTTAAATCTTCATCTTGTAGAAGGAGCGGTAAACAAAGACCAACCCCACCAACAGGAAGAAGATGCCGAGGCCGAGCGAAACGCACTTCGGCGCCGCTACCGCCATCTCGACCGCAAGCAGGCCGAACAGCGTCGTGAATTTAATAATCGGGTTCAGCGCCACCGAGGACGTATCCTTGAACGGATCGCCGACCGTATCGCCGACGACCGTCGCGTCGTGCAGCGGCGTGCCTTTTTCGCCAAGGTCGACTTCTACGACCTTCTTGGCGTTGTCCCATGCACCGCCGGCATTCGCCATAAACAGCGCCTGGTACAGCCCGAAGACCGCAATCGAAATCAGATAGCTCGCAAACAGATTCGCATCAAAGCACGCAAACGCAATCGTGAACGAGAAAATCACGATAAAGATGTTGAACATGCCTTTCTGCGCATACAGCGTGCAGATACGCACCACTTCCTGCGAGTCTTCCTTGGAAGCCGCCTTTTTGCCCGAAAGCTTGATGTGCTGCTTAATGA
>ENA-OUQW01002838-OUQW01002838.1-human-gut-metagenome-genome-assembly--contig:-NODE-2838-length-13582-cov-5.244844_pt1 | contig 13582 bp, 9 predicted proteins | sample MGYA00248464_ERZ548849 | MGnify/ENA primary metagenome ERZ548849 (study PRJEB26491, sample SAMN04978193) | human gut metagenome | host: Homo sapiens | study: EMG produced TPA metagenomics assembly of... | reverse complement strand
AAAACAATGTAAATATTCCATCTGATTTACCAGGATATAAAGATGATGAAATAGGAAAAGATTATGTACCAGGACAACAAGATGATGATGATTTTGAAAAACTAAAAATAAAAGAATTCGATTTAGCTTTAAGAAAATTCATTACAAAATTAAATGATGAAGAAATAACAAGTAGAATTCCACAACCAGATGTTAGTAAGCTAGCAGACGGAACAGCAACAACAGCTACATATAATCATCCAAAAACACCAATATCTGTTGCAATTAGAGATTTAGTTGAATATACAATTAGGGTATATAACGAAGCTGAAGTAGATGGCTATGTAGAAGAAATAACAGACCATTTACCAGACCAACTTGAATTAGTAAGCAATGATGAAACAAATGTAAAATATGGTTGGGTAGCAGATGCAAACAATTCAAAAATAATTAGAACAGATTATTTATCAAAAGCAAAAGAAGCATCAGAAGGTGCAAACAAAATTAAAGCATTTAATGGAACAACTTTAGATTACAAAGATGTAAAAGTTGTATGTAGAGTAGTTTCAACAGACCCAATGCCAACTAAGATTACAAATATAGCTGATATTACAAAATTCACAGATGGCAACGGAAATACAGTAACAGATAGAGATTCACAAGAAAACAATGTAAATATTCCATCTGATTTACCAGGATATAAAGATGATGAAATAGGCAAAGATTATGTGCCAGGACAACAAGATGATGATGATTTCGAAAAACTAAAAATAAAAGAATTTGATTTAGCTTTAAGAAAATTCATCACAAAAGTAAATAATACAGAAATAAAGAGCAGAATTCCACAAGTTGATACAACACCTTTGAAAAATGGAACAGGAACAACTGCAATTTACAATCACTCAAAAGAGCCTGTAAAAGTTTCATTAGGAGCAGTAGTTGAATATACAATTAGAGTATACAATGAAGGTCAAGTAGATGGATATGTAGAAGAAATTAAAGATCACTTACCAGACCAATTAGAATTTATTAAAGATAATGAAACAAATAAAAAATATGGTTGGACAGTTGATAGCACAGATTCAAAAGTAATAAAAACATCATACTTATGTAAGGCAAATGAAAAAGTAGCCGGAGAAAACAAAATACCAGCATTTGATGGAACAACATTATCTTATAAAGAAGTAAAGGTAGCTTGTAAAGTAGTTTCAACAGATCCAATGCCAAGCAAAATAACAAACTTAGCAGATATATCAGATTTTACTGATGGAGAAGGAAACAAAGTTACAGATAGAGATTCTAAAGAAGACAATGTAAAAATTCCAGAAGATAGACCAGGATATAAAGATGATGAAAGTAAAAAAGATTATGTACCAGGACAAGAAGATGATGATGACTTCGAAAAAGTAACACTTGTAAAATTTGACTTATCATTAAGAAAATTCATAACAGCAGTAAATAATACAGAAATAACAAGTAGAATACCACAAGTTGATGTTACTCCAATAAAAGATGGAAGCAGTACAACAGCAAAATACGATCATCCAAAAGATCCAGTACTTGTATCAAACGGAAACATAGTAACTTATACAATTAGAGTATTTAACGAAGGTGAAATGGACGGATATGCAAGTGAAATAAAAGATGATATGCCACAAGGTTTAAAATTCTTAACAGATAATAAGACTAACATAGAGTACAGATGGAAAATGTTAGATAAAGATGGAAAAGAAACAGAAAACTTAGATGAGGCAGTTTCAATAGTAACAGATTATCTATCAAAAGAACAAGAAAAAACAGCAGGAGCTAACTTATTAAAAGCATTCGATGGAGAAAAGTTGGATTACAGAGATGTAAAAGTTGCATTTGAAGTAACAGAACCAAATACATCAGATAGAATTTTAATAAACCAAGCTCAAATATCAAAAGACTCAGACAAAGATGGAAATGATGTTACAGACCAAGACTCAGTTCCAGATAAATGGAATGAAGGAGAAGATGACCAAGACATAGAAAAAGTTAAGGTACAATATTTCGACTTAAGCTTAAGAAAATGGGTAACACAAGCAATCGTAACTGAAAATGGAGAAGAAAAAATAATAGAATCTGGCCACAAGGCAGAAGATGACCCAGAAGATGTTGTAAAGGTTGACTTGAAAAAGAGCAAAATAAACAAAGTAACAATAAAATTCAGATACAAAATAAGAGTTAAAAACGAAGGAAATATAGCAGGATATGCAAAAGAATTAAAAGACTATATTCCAAATGGACTAAAATTTGTACCAGAAGATAACCCACTATGGAAGCAAATAGACGAAAAGACAATAACAACAGACCAGACAAAAGACATATTATTACAACCAGGAGATACAACAGAAGTAGAAGTAGTGTTAACATGGATTAACGATTCAGAAAACTTCGGAGTAATGGACAACTGGGCAGAAATAAGCAAAGATCATAACGATTTCAACAGCCCAGATATAGACTCAACACCAGACAATAACAAAAAAGGTGAAGATGACATAGATGATGCTCCAGTATCTGTAGGCGTACAAACAGGACAAATAAAAACATTTACAACAATAGGCTTAGCAGTACTTGTAATATTATCTTCAGGAGTAGTATTAATAAAGAAGTTTGTTTTATAATAAATTTCGCCCAATAGGGACACCCCTTTTTGGGCGAAATTTTTATGCCAAATTTATTTACTTTAAAAATTCTCTATGTTATAATTCTATTTGAAAAGCGTTTTATACTAAGGAAGGTAATTGGAATGAATCAAATTTTAGTGACGAAAAATGATAAATCAAAAAAGGTAAAAGAAAAGAAGGTGCGAGAACCAAAGACACCAGGGGATATTACTGGTGTTGCAAAAGCTTTTGCTGGAATAATTCTTTTGTTTGGATTAGCTTTATCTGCTGATGGAGCTTATGCTTATACAAAAAACGTGGAACTTGCTAAAAATACTAAAGCACCAATTGTTTCTGTTTTAAAAACCGGAAATACGGCAAAATTATCTATTGAATGTACTAGCGGAATAAGAACAGTATCATTTACATGGAACAATTCTAATCCTACAATTGTGCAAGGACGTGGAAATAAAATATTGGAACAAATAATATCAATTCCATCTGGAGAGAATAACAAATTAAATATAACAGTCATAGATTCTAACGGACAGACAAAGAGATATGTAAAGACTTTAAACCAGGATGCAAAAGATATTACAGAACCAGTAATAACTATTGAAGGCGTAAATTCTAATATAAAAATTACTGTAACAGATGATACGGCTATAGATTATGTAACATATAAATATGGTGATTCACAAGAAGTTACAATCAACGCAGAAGAAGAGGGGCAAACAACAATAGAAGAAACAATTCCTGCACAGCAAGGGGAAGCAACACTTACGATAGAAGCTGTTGATAAGGCTCAAAATGTTGCTACAAAAGAGCAAAAAATAAAAGGAACAAAACGTCCTACGGTAGAAGTAAAACGAGATCCAAATGATGCATCATACATATTAATAAAAGCAACAGATGATGATGGCTTAAGATTACTTTGCTACGACTTAAATGGACAGGAATATACAACAGACCCTAATATTTCAATAAATGATACAAAATTTGAATATAGACAAAAGCTTGATTCTGGAACAAATAAAATATCTTTACGTGTTTATAATATAAATGAACAAGTAACTGAATTTAATGCAGAATATGAAAACTAAAAAAACAAGATGAGGTTGAATTAAATTCAGCCTAATTTTGCTGTAAAAGGCTAAAAACAATATTATAATTAATAAATGAAAAATAATATCTAGTAACATGGTTTATAGGTAGAACCATAAAACCTAAATAATAATAAGGAATGTACTTAAATATGCATAATGTATATATAATTGACGATGATGAAAATTTAAAAAATAAACTGAATGAAGAATTTAAAAAAGATGATAATTATAAGTTTAAGCAAATAAGAACAGAAGAAATTGATGTAGCGTTGAAAGATATACCAGCACTAATAATTGTAAATGAAGATACAATATCGGAAAAGGCAACAGAGGTATGCCATAAGATAAGAAACAATGATGATAATTCTATAACTCCTGTAATAGTTGTAACTTCAGAATATGAGAGAGAACATAAGTTGGAAATATTAAAGGCTGCGGCAACGTATTATATAAAAAATCCTTTAGATTATGAATATTTATATTATACAATTACAAACATAATAAACCTTTTATACATAAATAGGAAAGTTAGCCCTCTAACAAATTTGCCGGGAAATGTACAGATACAGGCGGAAATGAAAAAACGTTTATTAAAAAAGCAATTTTTTGTTATGCTTTATATAGATTTAGATAATTTCAAGGCATATAATGATGTTTATGGATTTTCAAATGGAGATGAAATAATAAAATTTACTGCTAGAACGATTTCTAGAAATGTTCACTCAAAGTGTGAAGATAATAATTTTGTTGGACATATTGGTGGAGATGATTTTATAGCAATAGTTGAAGATGAAGACTATGAGAGAATCTGTCAAAACATTGTATTAGAGTTTGACAAAAATGTAAAAAAGTATTTTTCGAAAGAGGATGTTGAAAAGGGTTATCTAGAAGTACCGAATAGAAAAGGGATAATAGAGGAATTTCCATTAACAACTATATCTGTCGGAGCGGTGGAAGTGGATCCAGGAAGGTTCCATAATACATTGGAAATTGGAGAAGCAGGAGCACAAGTAAAACATTTGTCTAAAACAATTCCAGGAAGTACATATGTAATAGATAGGAGAAAACACTAAATATTTGGAAGTAAAAAACTTTGATTAAAGTCTAACAGTAGGAATGAGCGAAAACTTTATTTTAATATATTATAAAATATGACAAAAAATGATGAGAAAATGTAAAATTCTCATTATTTTTTTACCATAAAATAAAAATTTGTAGAAATGAGTAAGAATTTGTCTTACGAATTAAATTGACATTGAATTTGGACTACCTTATAATTAAAGTAATTTAATTGAAGGGAAAGTGATTATATGAGAAAAATAAACACAGTGAAAGAACTGGTAGATTTTGCATACAATAGGTACAAAACTAAAAAGGCAATAACAATAGAAAGTGACTATATAAAAAATATAAACTATTTCAATTTTAGGTTTGATATATATTCAATGGCAAGAGTAATAAAATCAAAAGAAAACCAAATACGAAATAATAAAATAGCGATAATATCAGAATTTAGATATGAATTTTTAGTAACATATCTCGCAAACATAATGGTAAACAATACTGTAATATTAATAGACAATAAACTTAGCAAAAATGCAATGGAAAAAATAATAAAAAAACATAATATAAACACAATATTTTTTTCAAGTACATATAAAGAAAAAATCTTAGAAATAATAAAAAATAATAATTGTAATAATTTTAACCTAATAAATTTTGATTCTGAAAATCAATTCCCAATTATAGAATACGAAAAACTAATAAACATAGGAAGATACATAGAAAATTATAGTATAGATAATCTTTCAAAAGAAGAAAACAGAGAGAAGAGCACTATAATAGTAAGCTTAGCAGGAGAAAAGAAATATTCTCAACAAGAGTTTATAGAAAGTGCAAATGTAATTGCTAAAACTGCAAGAATAAGAAAAAGAAAAGAGATGAATGCCTTAGAACAGGTAAATACATTTTACGAAGTAGTAATAGGTATAATTCTGCCAATGATTTGTGGGTTAAATACAAAATATTTTGCAGATAATGAACTTATAAAAAATGATTTATTAATAATAGAAGAAAATAATAAGAATATGGTAATTTTGTATAGAAAACATAAATATTTAGTTGAACATACAGGAATAAATACATATGTAGCAAGAGCAGAAGAAAACTTGCCAGCAAGAGAACACAAGAAAGATACTCAAAATTTTGTATTAATTAAAACAGATAAAAAAGACAGGATAAAGAATAATAAAAGTCAAGCTACAGTATAACAAAAGTCAATCTATAGTATAATAGATAAAAATTACTGAAATTTTAGATTTTATAGAGGAGCGTAAGAAATAGAGTAAAGACTGAAAATTGAAAAGTTTAGATTTGCTATAATAGAAAAACTACTGAGAAAAATAATGCTTTTAGACATATTTATATGGTGTAAATAACTGATTTGCTTTTAAAACTTAAATATTTGAGACTTTATAATGGTTTAGCAAAATTTTGAAAAAAGGTTGAAATTAAGCGGAAAATTGACAAATGCTTCAAAATAATGTAAAATAGGTATATAAAGGTGGAGATAAAATATATGCCGAAAACTAAATTAAATTTAGATAAATTAATTTCGAGAACAAAAATATACTTGGTAGTAATTGCTATTATATTGGTAATTTTATGCGTGGTTGAGCCTAAGGCAATAATACCATCTATTTTAGCGTACATTGCTATTTTTGTGTACACAATATGGTCAAATAATAAGAGAAAAACAGAAATCTCGGAGCATATTAATGAGCTTACTGTAAGTGTTGATAAAGCAGCACAAAGTACTATAATTAACTCGCCATTTCCATTAGTTGTTTTAGAAACGAATGGAAATATAATTTGGAAGAGCAGCAACTTTATTAAAGAGTTTGCCAATATAGATACTGGAACTACTTTAACAGACATAATAAAAGAGCTAAAACTAAAAATTGAAAATGGAAAAAACACAAATAATATATCAATTTCTGAAAGTATGAAAATTGGTGATAAAAACTATAAGGTAATTGCAGAATATACTAAGGTTAGAGAAAAAGAGCATAAAAATTCATCAGAATATATGGCAACAGTATATTTTTTAGACGAGACAAACCATGTGAAATTATTAGAAGAATACACTAATTCTAGAACTTGTATAGGAATTATAGTATTAGATAATTACGAAGAATTGATGCAGAGAGTGACAGAAGAGGAAAAATTAAAAATCACTTCAAATGCAGAAAAAAACATATATTCTTGGGTGAATAAGTACGATGGATTACTTGTAAAGTCTGAAAGAGATACCTATGTATGCATATTTGATCAATTGAACTTAGAAAAAATAAAAGAAGACAAATTTGAAATTTTAGATGAAATAAAAGAGATAAAGACTCAAGATAATATTCAATTAACATTGAGTATTGCAATTTCTGAAAATGAAAAAACAAATTCAGAAGAATATAAATCGGCTAAGGCTGTAATAGACATAGCTTTAGGACGTGGCGGAGACCAGGCTATTATAAAGCAAAATGGTAAATACTACTTCTTTGGTGGTAGAACACAAGAAGTTGAAAAGCGTACAAGAGTTAAGGCAAGAATTGTTGCACAAGCATTAGAAGAATTGATGAATAGTGCAAGCAATATTATAATAATGGGCCATACTAATAGTGATATAGATGCTATGGGCTCTGGAATGGGCGTGTATAGAATTGCAAAAACAATAGGAAAAGATGCTTATATTGTAAATGAAACAAATGGTACAAGCTTAGATAACTTTATAAATGATTTGAAAGATATAGAAGAATATAATGATATTATAATCGACAAAGCTGAAGCTTTAAACAAAATAAGTGCAGATTCTTTATTAGTAGTAGTTGATACAGATAAGAAAAACTATGTTGAAGCTCCAGAATTACTAGACAAGACAGATAAAATTGTTGTAATAGACCACCACAGAAGAGGAACAGATTATATAGAAAATGCAATACTTACATTCCATGAAGTATATGCATCATCTGCTTGCGAGCTTGTAACAGAGCTTGTAGAATATGCTGAAAAAACGGTAAAACTTACTAAATTTGAAGTAGAGGCCTTGTATGCTGGAATAATGATGGATACAAAAAACTTTACATTTAAAACAGGTGTAAGAACCTTCGAAGCCGCAGCATTTTTAAGAAAATGTGGAGTAGATATTATAAAAGTAAAGAAATGGTTCCAAAGTGACCTAGAAACTTATAACAAAATATCTGAAATAGTTGCAAAATCAGAGATAATAGACGATACAATCGCGATTTCAATATATGACAAAGAAGATAGTGATGCAAACATTACATGTGCGAAAGCAGCAGACGAATTATTAACAATAAGCAATATAACAGCATCATTCGTAATTGGAAAAATGGGTGACAAAATCTATATTAGTGGTAGATCTATTGGAGACATAAATGTGCAATTAATACTAGAAAAACTTGGCGGCGGAGGACATATAACAGTTGCCGGAGCTCAAGTAGAAGGAATGACGCAAGAAGAAGTAAAACAAGAATTAATAAATAGAATAAACGAATATTTTACAGAAATATCGTAAAATATTGATAAAAAGAGGGTTTTCCGTCTAATAGGAATACTCTCTTTTGCAATATCAATATTGCAACCAAAAAGATTATATAGTATAATTATGTGGAACGGTTTTGTTCAAAAGTCCGTAAAACACTAAAATAGGAGGTATCCAATATGATCGGATTCGGTGATTATGGAAAACGGACAAACACAATTACATTTTTGAATGACAAAAGGTTGATTAAGATTGACCCTAGTGTACAAGGCTTTTTTGACCAGGTGCTATTCTTTGATGGAAAAGAGATGCAATCTGACATTTGTTCTTTTATTTGTGCGGTGAAAGAGGTAAGAGATAAGAAAATAAATGCTTTTTGGTGCGCAAAAACAGATCCGTCATTATCACCAACAGGAGAGATTATTTTCTCTGAGAGTCAGAGACCACCATATATGGTCGAAAGAATTGATAAAATGTTACTTAAAGTTTTGGGAATGCCGAAGGTAGAAGGAAGGAGTTGGAATCTTGGAACACCATATCAATATTATGTTTTTTTGGTGTGGCTTGTAAACGAGATGATTAAGTCTAACCAATACAATGCTTATGATGCAGTACAAATTGTTGCTGGTAATTCAGATGCTATGAAGCCAACAGATGAGCTTGGTAATTTCTTGGAACCAAAGGCTGGAGCTGGTAAAAAAGAAATTTGTGGAGTTTATGATTTGGCTAACACTGGAAAACTACTCAGAGATGCAAACGGTATGAATAATGGAGTTTGGCTGACTTCTAGTGCTTATGAGGGAGGTGCAATTGCCGAAATTATCTATTATGATGAGATTGATGAACTTGTAGATGAGAATGGAGAAGTTGTAGAAGTGTGTGTACCTTGGTTGGTTATAGAATAAAATTTGAAGAATAACAAAAATGTAAATTGGACGGTGTATAGCTTGCAGTGCGAGTTATACATCGTTTGTTAAAAATATAAATGTCAATTTTTTGAAAAAGTGTTTGACAAATATAAAATAATATGATAATATTTAAATACAAAATAAATGAGCTTGTTATAATCACAGTGAACAAGTTGATGTAGTATGTGTATCTGCGAGTGCACATGCTTTTTTTTTGGTAAAAAATAGAACAGGCTGCGAGACCTGTTCTATGACTAATTATTGTTGAATATTAGTCTTAGCTTGTTGTTCATCTTTTTCCTGTTGTTGTAGTTTTTGTTGCAAGAGAATGTTTTTTTCTCTTTCTGATATGTATTTATCAACAAGATTTAGAATCAAATCACAGTGATTCATTTGATGCCCCCCTTTCATCAGATTTCCTCCGAAAAGGATATATCTATATTACCATATTTTGGAAACAAACACAAGCTAATTTCAGTAATAATACAAAAATTATTTACAAATCTTAAATAAGATAGTAAAATAGATGTGACACAAAAATAGGAAGGAGACAATTATTATGAAGGTTATTTTATTAGGTGATATAAAAGGAGTAGGAAAGAAAGATCAGGTTATTGAAGCAAGCGACGGATATGCACGTAATTTCTTATTTCCTAAAAAACTAGCTGTCGAAGCTAATAATGAAAATATGAGCAAATTAAAATCTAAGCAAGAGTCAAATAAATTTAGAAAAGATACCGAAAAGAAAGAAGCAGAAGAGCTTGCTAAGAAACTTACAGGAATTATGCTAAAAATTAAAGTAAGAGCTGGAGAAAATGGAAAAATCTTCGGAGGAGTTACAAGCAAAGAAATTTCTGAAGGATTAAAAAAGGATTATAAAATAGAGATAGATAAGAAAAAGATAATATTATCTGAAACTATCAAGACACTTGGAACTGTAACAGTTGATGTTAAATTGTATGAAGGTGTTATGGGTAAGTTAAAGGTTGATATTATCGCAGAGTAACGTTGAAAAATAATTACAATTTTGGCTACGTCAAATCTCATTTACAATGCGGTTACATACAGCAAGTATGCGCCCTTGCCTTGTAAATTCATTTTCCTTGCCAAAATTTAATTCTTTTCCAACTACTAATTTAAATAAAAAATAAACTATGAAAGGAAGATTGTAATGGATTTAGGCAAAGTGCCACCACAGGATATAGAAGCAGAGCAAGCTGTAATTGGAAGTATGCTTACAGACCAAGATGCAGTTAGTTCAGCTATTGAAACATTAAAACCAGAAGATTTTTATAGAGAAGACAATAAAATAATTTATGAAGCTATTTTGAATATTTATAATAGGGCAGAGCCTATAGACATTATAACTCTAAAGGCAGAGCTTTCTTCTATGAACAAGTTAGAAGCCGTTGGAGGACTAGAATATATTGCTGTTCTTCCAGATAAAGTTCCAACTACGGCAAATGTTGATAGGTACATAAAAATAGTAGAAGAAAAGGCTATGCTTAGAAATTTAATAAAAACTGCAAATGAAATTCTAAATATGGGGTATGAACCAACAGAAGAACCGGAAAGGGTTATGGATTTGGCAGAAAAGAAGATTTTTGATGTTATGCAAAAAAAGAGCCAGAAGGGTTACACTCCAATTAAAGATGTTTTAGTTGAATCATTTGCTAAGTTAGAAGAATTATATAATCAGAAACAACATGTAACTGGTGTACCAACAGGATTTATTGACTTAGACAGAATGACTGCCGGACTTCACGGCTCTGAGTTTATATTAATTGCTGCTAGACCTGCAATGGGAAAATCCGCATTTGCCTTAAATATTGGTGCATATGCTGCTACAAGAGCAAACATTCCGGTTGCTATATTCAGCTTGGAAATGGCGAAAGATCAAGTTGCTAACAGAATTTTGTGTAGCGAAGCATTAGTTGATAGTAATGCTGTAAGAACTGGTGAATTAACAGATGAAGACCTAAGTAAGCTTGCAGAAACATCTGGGGAACTATCACAAGCACAAATTTTTATAGATGATACAGCAGGTATCTCTGTAATGGAAATACGTGCAAAATGTAGAAAATTAAAATTAGAAAAGAATATAGGATTAGTAATAATCGACTATTTGCAACTTGTTCAAGGAAGTGGTAAAACGTCAAGCAGAGAGCAAGAAATTGCGGAGATAAGTAGATCTTTAAAAATTCTTGCAAAAGAAATTGAAGTACCAGTAATTGCACTTTCACAGCTATCTAGAGCCGTTGAAGCAAGACCTGACCATAGACCTATGCTTTCAGACTTGCGTGAATCTGGTTCTATCGAGCAGGACGCTGATATAGTTATGTTCTTGTATAGAGACGACTATTATAATGAAGATTCAGAAAAGAAAAATCAAGCAGAAGTAATAATAGCAAAGCAAAGAGCTGGTTCTACTGGAACTGTTGACTTAGCATGGCTTGGACAATATACTAAATTTGCTAACCTGGATAAATATAGAGAGTAATTTTTTTAAGCTATAAATTATAATAATATACAGCTTGTAAAAAGTGAGGAATGAAATATTATATGGTAAAAGAAACAATATTAAATACAATAAAAAAGTATAATTTAATAGAACCAAACGATACTATTATAGTGGCTGTTTCTGGTGGACCAGACTCGATGTGCCTATTGGATAACCTGATAGAATTAAAGCAAGAATTACAAATAAAAAAGATAGTAGTTGCACATTTAAACCACATGATAAGAGAAGAAGCTAAATCTGAAACAGTATATGTGCAAGAATATTGTAAGAATAAAGAAATTGAATGCTATGTGAAATTTGTTGATATTTTGAAAAAATCAACAGAATTAAAGATTGGTACAGAAGAATGTGGAAGACGTGAAAGATATGCATTTTTTGATGAAATATCAGAAAAGGTTTGTGCAAATAAAATTGCAATTGCCCATAACGTTAACGACAATGCAGAAACAGTATTGATGCACCTTTTAAGAGGAAGTGGAATTTCTGGACTTGGAGGCATAAAACCATATAGAGAAGGAAAATTTATAAGGCCTCTAATAAAATGTGATAGAGCCGATATTGAAAATTATTGTGAAGAAAAAAATTTACAACCTAAATTTGACAAAACAAACAAAGATAATACTTACACAAGAAATAGAATAAGGAATGAGCTTATTCCATATATTCAAAAGGAATTTAATCCAAATATAATAGAAACATTAGATAGACTTTCTGAACTTGTTTTAGATGAAGAAGATTACATGCAAAATGCTACGGAGAAAGCATTTACAGAGATTTTAATAGAACAAGAAGATACAAAAATAGTTTTAGGCTTAAAAGAGTTTAATAAACTTGAATATGTAATAAAAACAAGAATAATAATGCAAACTACAAAAATATTATTCGGAACATCGAATGGAATAGAAAAAAAACATGTAGAGGATATTATAAAATTATGTGGAAATAATATAGGAAATAAATTTTTGATGCCGAATAAATATTATAAAATATCCGTAAAAGGTGGGAAAGTAAGCTTTGAAAAATTATCGCATTAATGACTAGAACAAATTTTTATTTTTATAAAGCCTCAACACGTCGCTCTTTGTCGGAGTTCCTTCAGACTTCTCAAAAGGTGAGCTTCCTTTTTCGTTTAAAAAAATAAAAATTTGCTTATTGAAAAGTAAAGATAAATTAAGTTCATTCGTTCTTCCGTAGGACTTACGAAAATTTAACAATTTTGTAATAATAAACTTTGCCTGAAAGTATTGAAATAATGGCTTAAATGTGATATATTGCAAAATATCTGAAAGGAAAAAGTAATAATAAATATAACAAAAAATTATATTTATAGTATCAAACAAAAGGAGGAAATATTTTGAAAAATAGTTTAAAAACATTAGCTGTTTGGCTAATAATTGGCGTAATTTTGGTGGTAGCAATATCAACAATATTAGAAAATTCAAATACAAAACTTTCATATTCAGACTTGATTGCAAAGATTGACGCAGGTCAAGTAGAAAAGATTGAGCTAGATGCAGGCGGTGCTTCTGCAACAGTAAAGCTTAAAAATGATAACATAGAGAAAAAAGTTAATGTGCCAAGTGTAGATAACTTGATGGAAAATTTACAAGACAACATGAAATCAGCTAGCATAACAGTAACTGAAAAATCTGAGTCTGCATGGGGAATTTTCTTAGCATATTTAACTCCAATAGGAATTATAGTAATATTCTTTATTTTCTGGTTTGTGCTAATGAGTGGAGCAAATAGCCAAAATGGAAATAAAACAATGACATTTGGAAAGAGCAAAGCTAGAGTATTAAACCCAACAGACAAAAACAGAGTTACATTTGATGATGTTGCTGGTGTTGATGAAGAAAAAGAAGAATTAGAAGAAATAG
>ENA-OUQW01002831-OUQW01002831.1-human-gut-metagenome-genome-assembly--contig:-NODE-2831-length-13611-cov-4.526409_pt1 | contig 13611 bp, 9 predicted proteins | sample MGYA00248464_ERZ548849 | MGnify/ENA primary metagenome ERZ548849 (study PRJEB26491, sample SAMN04978193) | human gut metagenome | host: Homo sapiens | study: EMG produced TPA metagenomics assembly of... | reverse complement strand
TATTATATTAACTGCAATGGAGAAGTAAAATATGGCGGAAAACAAAAATGTATTTTCAAAAAGTAAGAAGCAGCTTTTATCAGAAAAAATTCATGATGAAATTTTGGAAATGATAATAAAGAATGCAACAGATGAGGATATGGTTTTAAACGAAGGACGTTTGATGGAAGTCTTTCAGGTTAGCAAAGCACCTGTAAGAGAAGCCCTTATAAAACTGTGTGCGGAGGGTGTGCTGCAGAGTGTGCCTCGATATGGTTACTTAGTAATTAAATCGCAGGAGAAAGATCGACAAGAAGTTGTTCGTATGCGTATTCTTTTGGAAAAAGAGGCACTTAAGGAAGGGTATGAGGATATTGTGCAATATCATTTACCTGAATTAATGCGGCAGGTCGATGGGATGAATGGAGCTAAAAAGCTTGATGATGTATGGATGATATGGGAGGATAATTGCGAATTTCATTTGCAGCTGGCATCCTATTCAAATAATCGTTTATTGCTTCGTTATTTGCAGGAAACAATTGATCGTCAAAAGCGAATTTATGCTCAGCAAACGTGGGAACTGCAGAAAACGTTGAAAACAATATTTCATGATCCAAACTCACATAGACGGATATTGCAGGAATTATCAAATCATAACTTGGAGTTAGCCCTAAAGTGCTTGGAACAGGATATTTCCAGTAAATGAGAAATCAATTGTATTAAATAGCAACTTCGGTGGAACTGATTGTATAGTGAATACCTAAGTTGCTTTTTTGTAAAGTTTGTAATATGAATAGTGATATTGTTAGAATTACAAAAAGAAAGTGTGAAAACATGGCTGAAAAAAACAATAAAAAAAGTTGGCCGCGTCCAACTGTAATCCCGCTTCCGGATGAAACCTATGGCTGCAAAAATACAAGTATAGATTTATTAGAAGAGCCATGGCAAATGAATTTAACCCCGGAAAAAGAATTTTGGAAAAAAGAGACTAATTTTTCAAAATGGGAATCTATAAAACTACCGATGCAAGTAGAGGCACCTAAAGGTGAATACGCTTTTACAAGAGAAATTACAATACCAGAGGATTGGAAAGATAGTCGTATCATTATTCGGTTTGATGGTGTAAATTGCTATGGGCGTATATTTGTGGATGGTCAGTATGTAATGGATCATTACGGTGGATTCGTGAGTTGGGATTGTGATATTACGAAATATACAGCACCAGGCTGTGTAAGTCGTCTGACAATAGGTGTTACAGATAAGCCAGATGAGGTATGCGGATTTCACAGGGGCGGCATTATGAGAGATGTCACACTTGTTCGTTTGTCAAGAACCTATTTAGCACGCTTGCATGCAGATACGATACTGGATAAAGCGAATAAGAATGCAAATTTAAAAGTGTATACAAGACTTTGTGGTGCACAGGCATCCGTTAGATTTTTATTGACATCGCCGTCTGGGGAGATAAATATACTTGGATGTAAGACAATCACAGAAGAAGAGGAAGAAACTTACGAGTTTATTGTAGAAAATCCATTGAAATGGGATTGTGAGCATCCTTATTTATATACACTTACAGCAGAGGTGATGGTGGATGACCAAATCGTAGAAAAGACGCATCGTCGAATTGGTTTTCGTATGTTGGAAAAACGCGGAAGTCAAGTGTTTTTAAATGGTCAGGAATTGAAACTTCATGGTATAAATCATCATGATATCCATCCAGTAACAGGACGTGCAATTAGCAGAGAGCTTGCATTGCAGGATGTAAAACTGCTCAAAGAGGCCAATGTCAATTTTATTCGAACCAGCCATTACCCGCCAAGACCAGATTTTCTTGATTTTTGTGATGAATATGGTATTTATATGATCGATGAGACAAACCTGGAATCCCATGGTTCCTGGGATGTGGCGGAATTTACAAAGGATTATACTCATGTTGTTCCTCACAACAAACCGGAATGGCTGGATATGATGCTTGACCGTGCCAACTCCATGTATCAGAGAGACAAGAATCATCCGGCAATCCTGATCTGGTCCTGTGGAAATGAATCTTTTGGCGGAAAAGATATCTATGAAATGTCTCAGCTTTTCCGTAAGAATGACTCTACCCGTCTGGTACATTATGAGGGACTTTTCCATGACCGCAGTTATAATGATACCAGTGATATGGAAAGCCAGATGTATCCGTCTGTAGAAGCAATCAAAGAGTTTCTGGCAAAGGATGACAGTAAACCGTTTATCTGCTGTGAGTATACACATGCCATGGGAAATTCCTGCGGTGCCATGCACAAATATACTGACCTGACAGATACAGAGCCGAAATATCAGGGTGGATTTATCTGGGATTACATTGACCAGTCTATTTATAAGAAAGACCGCTATGGAAAAGAGTTCCAGGCATATGGCGGCGATTTCGGAGAACGTCCTACAGACTACAATTTCAGTGGTAACGGAATCGCATATGGCGGTGACAGAGAACCATCTCCGAAGATGCAGGAAGTGAAATTCAATTATCAGAATATTACAGCAGAGGTGACAGCTGATACAGTAAAAGTGCTTAACAAGAACCTCTTTGTAAATACAGATACTTTTGACTGTAAGGTAACACTTGCAAAGAATGGAAAAGTGATCCGTACAGAAGCACTGGAAACAGCAGTTGAGCCATTGAGTACGAAAGAATATAAACTGCCTTTTGGAAAGGCTGAAGCAGTCGGAGAATATACAGTTACTGTTTCCTTCCATCTGAAAGAGGAAAAAGTGTGGGCATCTGCAGGCCATGAGATCGCGTTTGGACAGTATGTATATCAGGTGAAAGAGGCTGTTTCGAATGGAAAATCAGATTCAGCAGAAACAGCAATTATAGCGGAAAAAGATGTATGTGTATCAGATGCGTTTGTAAAGAAACCACAGATCATCCGAAGCACACACAATATTGGTGTCCGCGGCGAGCACTTCGAAGTAATGTTCTCCGTCCTCAATGGTGGTCTGGTCTCCTACAAATATGCGGGCAAAGAGATGATCGAGGCAATCCCGAAACCAAACTTCTGGCGCGCACCAACAGACAATGACTGTGGAAATCTTATGCAGATGCGCTACGCACAGTGGAAAGTCGCCAGTATGTATTTAAGTCATAAAGAATACAGAAAAGGTGCATACGGTCCATCCAATTCACCACAGACAGAAGAAACAGACCACTCTGTAAAAGTAACTTTTACCTATCTGATGCCAACCACACCAGCCAGTGAGTGTCAGCTCACCTACGAAGTATTCGGAGATGGAAAAGTGAAGACAACTTTAACTTATGATCCTGTAAAAGAACTTGGTGATATGCCGGAATTTGGGGTGATTTTCAAATTCAATGCAGATTACGACAATGTTCAGTGGTATGGACTGGGCGAAGCTGAGACCTATGCAGATCGCAAAAAAGGTGCAAAACTGGGCATTTACCAGAATAAAATTGTGGACAACATAGCAAGATACATGGTACCGCAGGAATGTGGAGCAAAAGAGGAAGTACGCTGGGCGAAGGTCACAGACCGCAAGGGCAGAGGAATGTACTTTGAGATGGATGGAGAATCAATGATGTTCTCCGCACTCCCATACACTCCACATGAGATGGAAAATGCCATGCATCCATACGAACTCCCGCAGATCCATTACACAGTAGTACGCGTAGCCAAAGGCCAGATGGGAATCGGCGGTGACGACAGCTGGGGAGCATATACCCATCAGGAATATCTGCTGAATGCAGACGGAAAGATGGAATTCTCTTTTAGCTTTAAAGGAATTTAATATAGTTTATTAAAAAAGCCATTTTCAGTCAGAAGGTGGCTTTTTTAAATAATGCTAATAACATTTATTGAAAATAATTGGAACGGGATGTATGATTACAGAGAAAGAGTAAATCAAGTACATTGTTGCGTAAATAACTATGTTAATTGCGTAGACGAGCGAGTGGCACAGTTATTTCGATAGAGAATGATAACAATAATATTCGGATTCGACATACTGTACGAAGAGGGAGGAATTATCTTATGTATCAGGCAGATGAAAAACGTTATGAAACTATGAAATACCACCGCTGTGGTGCCAGTGGGCTGATGCTGCCGGAGTTATCTCTGGGTTTATGGCATAATTTCGGGGATACCGGTGTTTATGAGAATATGAAGCAGATGTGCTTCACAGCATTTGACAATGGAATCACTCATTTTGACCTTGCAAACAACTATGGCCCACAGCCTGGAAGTGCGGAGGAAAATTTTGGAAAAATCCTGAGAGAGGAATTTTCTGCATACAGAGATGAGCTGATCGTCAGCACAAAGGCAGGCTATGATATGTGGCCGGGACCTTATGGAAACTGGGGAAGCCGTAAGTATCTGATCGCCAGTCTTGACCAGAGCCTGAAACGTCTTGGTCTGGATTATGTAGATATCTTCTATCATCACAGAATGGATCCGGAGACTCCCCTTGAGGAGACCATGGAGGCTCTGGCACAGATTGTCAGAAGCGGAAAGGCATTGTATGTTGGAATTTCCAACTATGATGGTGAGACAATGAAACGCGCCGCAGATATTCTGGAGGAACTGCACTGTCCGTTTATCATTAATCAGAACAGATATAATATCTTTAACCGTACCATCGAGACAAATGGCCTGAAACAGGCTGCAGCAGAGAGGAAAAAGGGAATTATCGCATTCAGTCCGTTATCCCAGGGAATGCTCACAGACAGATACCTGAATGGAATTCCAAAGGACAGCCGCGTTAACACAGACGGACGTTTTCTCCATGCAGACCAGTTCAGTGAGGAACGTCTTAACAGTATCCGCAGTCTGAATGCAATTGCAGCAGAGAGAGGCGAAAGTCTTGCACAGATGGCACTGAAATGGATTCTCCGTGACGGAATCGTAACCAGTGTGCTTATCGGGGCATCCCGTCCACAGCAGATTCTTGAGAATTTGAAAGTGCTGGACAGTGCATCCTTCAGTGAAGAGGAATTAAAGAAGATTGATGAGTGTTCACTGGCATTATAATAAATATCCGCTTGACAGAGTATTTACTTAAATGATATGAAATAGTAATATAATCTGAATTGCATTATTTTCTGGAATTATCAGTGAATAATCAAAGATGCGGAAAGGAAGAGTTATGAGTATTATTTTTCACGAAAGTTCAAAGACATTCCATTTATACAACAATAACATCAGTTATATTATGACCGTACTTCCAAATGGACATCTTGGAAATCTCTATTTTGGGAAAAGAATCCATGACAGAGAAGATTTTTCATATCTTCTTGAGATGAAGCAGCGACCAATGACAGCCTGTGTTTATGAGGGAAACCGCAAATTTTCGCTGGAGCATCTGAAACTGGAATATCCGGTGTATGGCAGTTCTGATTACCGTTATCCGGCAATGGAGATCCTTCAGGAAAACGGCAGCAGGATTTCTGATTTTACTTATGTAAGTTATACAATTGCAGCTGGAAAACCAAAACTTCAGGGACTTCCGGCTACGTATACTGAGAAAGACGAAGAAGCCCAGACCTTATGTGTAAAATTGAAAGATGAAGTAACAGGAATTGTATTGGAATTGCTTTATACTATTTTTACACAGAGGGGAATCATCACCAGAAGTGCCAGATTTACAAACGAGGGTACATCATCAATACATCTGTTAAATGCAATGAGCCTCAATCTTGATCTACCGGACAAGGATTATGTGTGGATGCAGTTTTCAGGTGCATGGTCCAGAGAACGTCATGTGAAAGAACGCAGATTAGAGCAGGGAATCCAGTCTGTGGGAAGCATCAGAGGAAATTCTTCCCATGAACATAATCCCTTTATTGTGCTCCGACGTCCGTCAGCAACAGAAAATGCAGGAGAAGTGATGGGATTCAGCCTGATCTACAGCGGAAATCACAGAATGCAGGCAGAAGTGGATACTCATGATACAACCCGCATCACTGTAGGAATCAATCCACAGAATTTTGACTGGAAGCTGGACTGTGGTGAGAGCTTTCAGACTCCGGAAGCAGTAGTAGTATTTTCTGATAAGGGTCTGAATGGAATGAGCCAGACTTTCCATAAATTATATCAGAAGAGACTGGCAAGAGGTTACTGGAGAGACCGTCCCAGGCCAATCCTTAACAATAACTGGGAAGCTACTTATTTTGATTTTACAGAGGACCGTCTGGTGGAAATTGCTGCAAAGGCGAAGGAATGTGGTGTTGAATTATTTGTGCTGGATGACGGATGGTTCGGTGCACGAAGCAACGATTATGCAGGACTTGGTGACTGGGCGGCAAACAGAGAGCGTCTTCCGCAGGGAATCAAGGGAATCGCAGACAGGATCGAAGAGATGGGTATGAAATTTGGTCTGTGGTTTGAGCCGGAGATGGTGAATAAGGATTCCGACCTTTACCGTGCACATCCGGACTGGATCCTGCAGACACCTCAGAGGCATTCCTGTCATGGCAGAAATCAGTATGTGCTGGACTTCTCCAGAAAAGAAGTGGTGGACTGTATTTATGAGATGATGTACAAAATCCTCTCAGAAGCAAAGGTTTCCTACATCAAATGGGATATGAACAGAAGTATTACGGAATGTTATTCAGCTGCACTTCCAGCAGACCGTCAGGGAGAAGTGTTCCACAGATATATTCTCGGAGTTTATGATCTGTATGAGCGGTTAAATACTGCATTTCCGCAGATTCTCTTTGAGTCCTGCGCAAGCGGTGGCGGACGTTTTGATCCGGGAATCCTTTATTATGCGCCACAGGGATGGACCAGTGATGATACAGATGCGGCAGAGCGTGTGAAAATCCAGTACGGCACAAGCATGTGTTATCCGGTAAGCTCCATGGGAAGTCATGTTTCTGTAGTACCAAACCATCAGTTAAACCGCAAAACTCCGTTACATACAAGAGCAAATGTAGCTTATTTTGGAACTTTCGGATATGAGCTGGATCTGAATAAACTGTCTGATGAGGAAATCAGTGAAGTAAAACAGCAGATTACCTTTATGAAAGAATACAGAGAACTGATCCAGTTTGGAACTTTTTACAGACTGAAGAGTCCTTTTGAGGGCAATGAAACTGTGTGGATGACAGTCAGCGAGGACAAAAAAACAGCGCTGGTATTCTGGTACAGGGAAAGAAATGTAGTAAACGCAGATTTTACCAGAGTGCGGCTTCAGGGACTGGATCCGGATCTTATCTACAGAAATGAGTATAATGAAACAGAAAACTACGGGGATGAGCTGATGAATCTGGGACTGCTCACCACAGACTGTACAGCAGGTGAACCTACAAGTGAAGACGAACCATGCACAGACTATGAGTCCAGAATTTATGTTTTAACTGCAAAATAATAACCGAATCAGATAAGCTCCTTATGGAGATTACGAAAAGCAATAGACAGAAATAAAAAATCAACAAAAAGCAGGCAGAACGATCACACGGGATCGTCTACCTGCTTTTCGTTAAATTTATCCATCATTTCTTTATGGGTCTTATAATTCTTCGGACTCATTCCAAACTTCTTCTTAAAAGCCTTGGAAAAAACAAGCTGGTCTTCATAGCCCACATTATTAGCAATCTCTTTAACAGACAGACTGGTACTGACCAGAAGACTGGCTGCTTTATGCATCTTATAATCAATGAGGAAGGTCTGTGCGGACATTCCAAGCTCTTTCTGAAAGGAACTGTTCAGATAGGCACGGCTGATTCCGATATTATCTGCAATATCAGAAATCCCGATTCCCTTTTGATACATATCTTTAATATATTCAATGGCAAGCTCCACGTAGACACTGGTGCTGTAGGCATATTTGGCATTTTTTTTGTTCTGTGCAGACTGCTTTTCATGAAAGCCGGCAAGCTCGGCTAACAACAGAATCAGATAAGCCTGGCGCCTTAGATCATTGGCTTTGGAAAGCTGCTTATGATTCAGCATATAATCGATGTGTTTCAGGATTATTTTCTGATCCGGTGCAGGAAGTACTAATTGATTTTTGGAAAATCCACATTCTTTTACCATTGAGTGAGCTCGGATTCCGCGAAAACCAATCCAGGCATAAGTCCAGGGATTGGTTTCATCAGCACCGTATGTGACTGGTTCATTTGGATAAATTACAAACATCTGTCCGGGAGTAAGGCTCCAGGTCTGACCTCCGGCAGAATAGAATCCGGTACCGTCCAGCACAAAATGGATGATGAACTCATCTCTTGGCATGGAACAGATATGTCCGGGCGGGCAGTGTTCTTTGCCCGTATGGATCAGACTGATATCAAGGGAGCCCTCTTTCAGGTTTTCAAGACAGCGGAAAGTAGCGCTGTCCGTATATTTTACATTTGGCATTTGGGTAATTCCTTTTTCTATTTTCTTTGATTGCAGATATTGTTGATATAAAGACATAAGGACTGATATCCTGCAAATACGCATAAATTCAAGTCGTTGTTGACATTTTACCATAAATTCAGCGGTTTTTCCATAACGATTATGACATAAATTCATTTCATTAGTCCATTTAAAAAAATAGACAAAAACGTATAATAAGAATCACAAGGAACACGTCGAAACGACGAATAAAGGAGGATGTATATGAGAAAAAACATGAAAAAACTCACAGTCGCAACAGTGATCGGTGCTATGACAGTTACTGCACTTGCACCAGTAAGCGCACAGGCGAAAGACAAAACTCTGACAGTTGCAATCTGGGATAACGGACAGAAAGCCGGACTTCAGGAAATTATGGATGAGTTTACAAAAGAGACCGGAATCAAAACTGAACTTCAGGTAGTAGAGTGGAGCAGCTACTGGACACTTCTTGAAGCAGGTGCATCAGGCGGAGACATGCCGGACGTATTCTGGATGCATTCCAATGAAGCTGTAAGATATATGTCCAATGATATCTTACTTGATCTGACAGACAAGATTGCAGACAGCGACAAATTGGAAATGGACAAATTCCCGGAAGATATCAAAGAAATGTATCAGTGGGACGGAAAAACATACGCAGTACCGAAGGACATCGATACAATTGCTATGTGGTACAACAAAGATATGTTTGATGAAGCAGGAATCGATTATCCGGACGGAAGCTGGACATGGGATGAATTCTATGACATTGCAGAAAAACTTACAAAAGAAGACGGAAGCCAGTACGGTTTTGCAGCAAACCCGTCTAACGAGCAGGATACATGGATGAATATTGTTTACTCCATGGGCGGACGTGTACTGACAGATGACAACAAATCCGGTTTTGATGATCCAAACACTATCAAAGCAATGGAATTCGTTGACAAATGCGTTAAAAATGTAATGCCTCCTGCATCTACAATGTCCGAAACAGGTACAGACGTACTCTTCGGATCTGGCAAGGTAGCTATGATTTCTCAGGGATCCTGGATGGTATCTGCTTTCAAAGACAACGATTATATCAAAGAGCACTGTGATGTGGCAAGACTTCCGAAAGATGCTGAAACAGGAGAGAGCGTATCTCTTTACAATGGTCTTGGATGGGCAGCATCTGCAAACACAGATATGCCGGACGAAGCTTTCCAGCTTATTGAGTGGTTCGGTACAAAAGATATGCAGCAGAAACAGGCTGACCTTGGTGTAACAATGGCAGCTTACGAAGGAATGTCCGATGGATGGGTTAACAGTGTTGATTGCTTTAACTTACAGCCATACATGGATGCAATGGACAATATCGTATTCAGACCACACACAAATGCAACACTTGCATGGTGGAACCCAATGTGCGAAGAACTGAAGAAACCATGGAATGATGAAGAAAGCATGGATGATGCATGCAAGAATATCGTTACTATTATGAACGATGCCATCGCAGAAGAGTCCTATTAATTAATATTCAGCAAAACCATTCATAAAAAATAAGAAACAGGAAAGCTGCCGCAGAAAAGATTCCGATCATGTGATAACCACAGGAGTCACAAAGGGTATGCTCATATGCGGCAGTTTTCCATTCAAATCAGCAACAAAATTCTATGATAAGAAGGAGTGAGAGCCGTGGCAAATCCAAAAAAAGGTACCAGTCAGGCGCGGAATGAATTCATCTGGGGATGGGCGTTCATTCTTCCTACAATGCTTGGTCTGATCATCTTAAATATCTATCCGATTTTTAAGACCATTTATGAGAGCTTTTTCAAGACCGGAGATTTCGGTAAGGGAAATATCTTCATTGGTTTTGACAACTATGTAAAGCTGTTCCACGATGCGGAAGTATGGCAGGCATTATTAAATACATTTAAATATGCCATTGTGGAAGTTCCGTTTTCCATTGCTATCGCACTTGTACTGGCAGTTTTATTAAACCGTAAAATGAAAGGCCGTGCTGTTTACAGAACTATTTTCTTCCTGCCTATGGTTGCTGCTCCGGCTGCGATCGCCATGGTATGGAGATGGCTGTTTAACTCAGAATTCGGTCTTCTCAATCACATTTTTCACACAAAGATCAACTGGATCTCTGATCCGAAGATCGCAGTTTATGCGATCGCAGTGATCGGTGTATGGTCTATCATCGGCTACAATATGGTACTTTTCCTGTCAGGTCTGCAGGAAATCCCAAGAGATTATTATGAAGCAGCAAGCATTGACGGAGCAACCGGAATCAAACAGTTCTTCCACATTACAATCCCGCTGCTTTCACCGACCATCTTCTTTGTAATGGTTACCCGTGTTATCGGTGCCATGCAGGTATTCGACCTGATCTTCATGGTTATGGACAGAAACAGTCCTGCACTTTACAAAACACAGTCACTTGTTTACCTGTTCTACCAGAATTCCTTTGTACAGAATAACAAAGGTTATGGTTCAACAATCGTCGTACTTCTTCTGGTTGTAATTATGATCATGACAGTATTCCAGAATATTGCGCAGAAGAAGTGGGTTCATTATAACTAAGGAGGGATAATTATGTCAGCAAGAGATAAAGCAAACAGAGTTCTGATCCATGTTATCCTGATACTGGTATCTATTACCATGCTGGTTCCTTTCTTATGGATGATTCTGACAGCTTTCAAAACTATGACAGAGGCAACCTCTGTCAACCCGTTCGTAATCCTCCCGTCTACATGGAGATGGGACAGTTTTAGAGAAGTAAGCGCAAATATGGATTTCTTACATCTGTATATCAATACCTTACTTCTGATCCTGGGTCGTGTTGTATGTGCGGTTCTGACAGCAACACTGGCAGGCTATGCATTTGGACGTCTGAACTTCAGGGGGAAAAACCTGATGTTCTCTCTGGTCCTTTTCCAGATGATGGTTCCTGGACAGATTTTCATTATCCCACAGTACTTAATGGTAAGCAAAATGGGAATGCTCAATACCATTTTTGCCTTGGTATTTCCCGGTATTGTTACTGCATTTGGTACATTCCTCCTCAAACAGGCTTATATGGGACTTCCAAAAGATCTGGAAGAGGCTGCACGTCTTGACGGATGTAACATCGGTCAGACCTTCCTGTTCATCATGGCTCCTCTGACACGTTCTTCCATGGTGGCACTGGGAATCTTCACAGCAGTATTTGCATACAAAGATCTGATGTGGCCTCTGATCTGTAACAAAGATGTAATGCCTCTGTCAGCAGCACTTGCAAAAATGCAGGGACAGTACACTAACAACTATCCGCAGCTGATGGCAGCATCTCTGCTTGCATGTATCCCGATGATCGTACTGTATCTGATCTTCCAGAAACAGTTCATCGAAGGTATTGCAACATCTGGTGGTAAACTGTAAGTTAAAAAAAACAAAAAGAAGAATCCGGGAGGTTCGGGACATTTCCCCTGAACTATACAGGCAGAATTTTGTTATACAACTGGAAAGAGAAGAATAACAGAAGGCTGCCTGAAACTGGATATCTGATTGCTGAATCATCTGTAAAGGTGAAAGTCAGGACAAAATCATTAAGATAGAAAAAGGAAGGGGTAATAAAAAATGAAACCAGGAAGTCTTTATGACAGGATATTTGGATTTTTAGGTCAGTTAATTGCATTGAATTTACTATGGATCGTGTGCTCTCTTCCTGTTATTACAGCAGGGGCATCCACCACTGCTTTGTATTATTGTACATTAAAACTCCACAAGGATGGAGATATCCGGGTATTTCATGATTTTTTTAAAAGCTTTAAGCAGAACTTCAAACAGTCAACTCTGATCTGGATCCTGATGGCAGCAGTTGCAGTATTTCTTTATATGGAGAAAGAATCGTTGGTAACTATGCCTGGTTCCATGCCACAGATTTTCAATTACGTGATTCTGGCGGTATGTATTCCGCTGATTGCCATTGCACTGTACATATTCCCGACAGTTGCAGCATTTGAAAACAAAACAATGACTTTGATCACAAACGCATTTTATTTTGCGGTTAAACATATAGGTTATGCCTTAGCTGTGGCAGTGATTACAATCCTGCCAATGACAATGACACTTGTAGATGCAAAACTTTTCCCGGTATATCTGCTGATCTGGCTGATGTTTGGATTCTCCCTGACTGCCTATGCAGATTCCTGGTTTATGTGGAAACTGTTCAAGCCCTACTTCAAAGAGGAGGAAGAGGGACATCACTACGTGGACACAGAACCTGATCAGTACGCGTTTTAACCGAAACAAACAGCGATACCTGGTTACATAAAAAATAGATAGAACATCTATAAAATAGAAAGAACAAAGAAATGAGAGGTACAGAGTATGGAATGGATCAAATATCACGAGGCAGAGAAAGTATTCGACCTGAGAACAGAGCACAGCACTTATCAGATGCAGGTAAGAGAGTATGATACTCTGGTTCATCTGTATTATGGATGCCCGGTAGGGGATTCCCTGATTACGGACAGGATTGTATGTGTGGACAGAGGATTCTCCGGAAATCCGTATGAAGCAGGAAAAGACAAAACATTTTCCCTGGATACTCTGCCGCAGGAATATACAGCTTACGGAAACGGAGATTATCGTATCAATGGTCTGGAAGTAGAGCAGGCAGACGGCAGCGACACTGCAAATCTGAAATTTGAATCCTATGAGATCACAAAAGGAAAATACAGCCTGAAAGGTCTCCCTGCAATGTTTGCAAAAGAAGATGAGGCAGAGACATTGGAGATTGTCCTGGCAGACCGTGTCAGCGGACTGAAAGCACATCTTCTCTACAGTGTATTCCCACATCTGGATGTGATCACCAGAGCAGTTCGTCTGGAACAGACTGGTGAGACACCTGTTACAGTAAAGAAAGCAATGTCTATGGAAATGGATTTTGAATATAGAGAAATGGATGCAGTTCATTTCTATGGCAGACATAACGTAGAACGTCAGATGGAAAGAACACATCTGGGTCATGCAAACTGGTCTGTAGGAAGTATTCGCGGCACTTCCAGTCATCATCATAACCCATTTGTAATCCTCTGCGACAGAAACACAGAAGAAACATATGGAAACTGCTATGGATATGCACTGGCTTACAGTGGAAACTTTACATTTGAGACAGAGGTAGATCAGGTAGGACATACCCGTGTGGTAATGGGAATCCATCCATATCATTTCGCATGGACACTGGAAAAAGGTGACACATTTGAAACTCCGGAAGTGATTATGTCATATTCCGCAGAAGGATTTG
>ENA-OUQW01002823-OUQW01002823.1-human-gut-metagenome-genome-assembly--contig:-NODE-2823-length-13647-cov-6.250147_pt1 | contig 13647 bp, 9 predicted proteins | sample MGYA00248464_ERZ548849 | MGnify/ENA primary metagenome ERZ548849 (study PRJEB26491, sample SAMN04978193) | human gut metagenome | host: Homo sapiens | study: EMG produced TPA metagenomics assembly of... | reverse complement strand
ACCGCCAAGGAGAAGGGTCCAAATGACCACGGTCCATAGTGCGGGGCGCTCGACGAGAAATTTGATGTCAAGGGTGTGAAGACCACGGTAAAGCCAGCGTTTCCAGCGTCCGTTGGTGTCGTAGTGAACGGGACGGAAAGATTCAAGGTTATAGTAATAACAGTCCTTCGCCTTGTTGTCGAACGTGACCTTGTAGACAGGGAGCGGTAGAGGACGACGACGGGATATATAGTAGTTGTCGTACTCGTTCATCTTGGTGATGGAGTAGGTGGTTGAGTCCCCGGCGAGGCGTTTGACGGCAGCGAGGATCATCTCTTCCGTGATGCGGAAAGGACGAATCGTGTCAGTGGAGGCGTCTAAGGTCACTTCCTTGCTGACCGTGCGGAGACGATAGAGGGGAATACCTTGGTAGTGGGTCCACTCGATGGTTTTGACAGGATCATCCGGAGTAGCGGTGAGGGTAATGGCTTTTCGATAGTCCAAGGCATAGTCGGTAGGTGACGGGGCTTGTCTTTCAGCCGGGCTTTGGCGGAATCCGCGGGAGTCCTGTTTGCCGAAGAGCCACGAAGGAAGCGGAGCCATGGACATATAACCGCTCAGTATCCACGTGAAGACAAATATACCGAAGAAGAAACCCGTGATGTGGTGCCACTTGAACCATCGCTTCTTGTACGGGGAGCGAAGAAAGCCTTTCCGGCGAGCGAGCCAGTAGGAACGTATGCCGAGAACGAATCCGGTAAAACACATGAACATTCCGAGATAACATGCCCAGTACATGAATTGTGTCCAAAGATTCTGGTTTTCCCGGATAACGGTGAAATACACCCAATGGGGAATGGCTCCAAACCATGCCCAGAAACGATTGTCGGAATCGGTAAACTGCAGGATATTGGCGGTTCGGGAAGAGACGTAAAGCTGGTATTTTTCCGGACCGTCGAAGTAGAATTTGTAGATGGGAAATTCCCGCTTGTAATGGGCGAGGGGGATCCATTGGTCGAGGGCGTACAGGGTATCCACCCGGGTAATCTTTCGATCGGCACACCAGCGAGCAGCCCGGTTTTCACAGAGTGCGTAGTTAATAACGGGAGCCACGACATTCGTGTCCGCGTATAACTCAACGCTTTGACGTCCTCCCCCTATACTGAATACGGGATCTCCATAAGGGTTGTTCAGGGAGAGTCCGCGGGTTGGCGTTTTGGCCGGGAGGCGGAGTAACACGTCTTGGATGGCGGGCAAGCCATTCGTATCAAGAATTTCCGCACGAGTGAACCGATCTTCTTGGCTTACACGGGGAAAGGAGTGGTAGATCATCACGATTCCGGATATGAACCATGAAAAGCACAGGATACAGAGAATTAACCCCAGTATCCGGTGGATATGGATAAACAATTTGGTTAACATGGGCGGGTTAGTCTATATCGTCTGTTTTCTCGTATTTCTTTTTCTTCACGGTGATGTCTTCCCGTTGGTGTTTGGTGGCGAATTTCACGTGTTGGATGAAAAGTTCCTGTATGGCGGGATATTCTCCCAGTCCTTTGAGCAGGACGTTTACTTTATAGCCTTTCTTTTCCAGTTCGTCTTTCCAGTCCCCGGCGATGTCATTCTTGGCATGGTCTCCGGCCACGAACATGAAGGGTATCAAGGTCACTTCTTTTGCCTTATTCGCTTCGAGTTCGCGGATTACATCATCCATCGTGGGGTAACCTTCGATCGTTCCCACGTGGTAGTTCTTGTGTCCTTGAGCTTTCATCACGTAGTCGAGCATCCCGTAGGTTGAGTTTGCCGGGTGGTAGGTCCCGTGGCACACGAAGACGCAATCCCCTTTTTCCTTGTCCTTGATTGATGCGGCAATCGCTTTTACCACGGCTTGGTAATCCTCGGGAGAATGAAGAAGAGCTGTCCCTAAGCGAATGTCTTTGAATTTCGTTTTGTATGATGCAACTTCTTTTTGCAGGGCTTCCATTTCAATTCCTTCGATGATGTTCGTGGGTTGAAGGATCAAGTGGGTATAACCGTCGGCAATCAGTTTGTTCATGGCTTCCGTCGGGTTGGGTTTGGTCATTCCTTTTTCTTTCAGGCGGCTGATGACCGCTTCTTTTCCATCCGGCAGAACGCCTGCGATGACTTCGTCCACACCTGCCTGTGCGCCGATGGCACGCGCGGTGCGCTCATTGTCTCCGGTCAGCATCACGACACGGATTCCCATATTCTGCAGTTCTTTCACCGCACGCGGGCTGTCCTCTTTGATGACATCCGCAACCGCGATCATACCGAGCATCTTTCCGTCTTCACTGAAGAACAGCGGTGTCTTTCCTTCTTCGGAAAGTTTTGCTGCCTGCTCTTCCATCTGTTTCGAGAGAACCGCTTTTTTCGTAATCAGTGCGCGGTTGCCTCCGCAGAGCTCTTTTCCGTTCCGTTTTGCCACAAGGCCGTTTCCAGGAAGCGCAGAGAAATCACTGACTTCTTCGCGGGCCAGGCCTTTTTCCTCTGCAAGTGCAAGAATCGCACGGGCCAGCGGATGCTCACTTTTGTGCTCCAGTGCAAAGGCACCTTTTAAAAGCTCCTCCTCACTTACACCGTCCGCCGGGACAAGATCGGTTACCTGCGGCTCGCCGCTTGTGATGGTTCCAGTCTTATCGAGTGCAACGATCTGTGTTTTTCCTGTCTTCTCGAGAGAAACTGCGGTTTTGAACATCGTTCCGTGTTTTGCTCCCATTCCGTTTCCGACCATGATCGCAACCGGTGTTGCAAGGCCGAGCGCACACGGGCAGCTGATAACGAGAACGGAAATACCTCTTGCAAGAGCAAAGCCGACGCTCTCTCCTGCAAACAGCCAGATCACAATCGTAGCAAGTGCAATGCAGATAACGGCCGGCACAAAAATACCGGAAACTTTATCGGCCACTTTGGCGATCGGCGCTTTTGTCGCTGCCGCATCGCTGACCATCTGAATGATCTGGGAGAGTGTTGTGTCTTCTCCGACTCTCGTCGCCTCACAGGTCAGGAAACCGGACTGGTTTAAGGTCGCCGCCGATACGCGGTCGCCGGCCTCTTTATCCACCGGAATACTCTCGCCAGTCAGCGCGGATTCGTTGACGGCACTCGTTCCCTCCAGGACAACGCCGTCCACCGGAATATTTTCGCCCGGGCGGACGATGAAATGATCGCCCTTTTTCACCTGATCAATGCCGACTTCCACTTCTTTTCCGTCTCTTAAGAGAACGGCGGTCTTCGGAGCCAGCTTCATCAGACTCTTTAACGCATCGGTCGTTTTTCCTTTGGAAATCGACTCCAGCATTTTTCCGACGGTAATCAGGGTCAGAATCATGGCTGCGGACTCGAAGTAAAATTCATGCATATAGCTCATGACTGCATCCATGTCCCCCTGTACCTGCGCTCCCGTCATGGCAAACAGGGCGTAGACGCTGTATACAAACGATGCGGTAGAACCAAGCGCTACCAGCGTGTCCATGTTCGGTGCTTTATGCCAGAGGCTCTTGAAACCGCTGATAAAGAATTTCTGGTTGATGACCATGACCGCAATGGTAAGCAGGAGCTGTACCAGTCCCATTGCGATGTGGTTTCCTTCAAAGAATTTCGGCAGCGGCCATCCCCACATCATATGGCCCATGGAGAAATACATGAGCGGAATCAAAAGAAGAACGGAGCTCACCAGACGGCGTTTCATGACCGGTGTTTCCTTGTCTTTCAGCATCTCTTCGTATTCTGCTGTGGAAGCCGACTGTGATGTGCTTCCCTTCTCGCCTTTTTTCGACGCACCGTAGCCTGCATTTTCCACGGCGGCAATAATCTCTGCCGGGGAGGCCGTTCCCTCCACGCCCATGGAATTTGTCAGAAGGCTGACTGCGCAGGATGTGACACCGGGTACCTTTGACACGGCTTTTTCGACACGGGTCTGGCAGGCGGCGCAGCTCATACCGGTTACATTGTACTGTTCCATCGTATGTCTTCCTTTCTGTAGTTCTGGATTTTCTTTTTCGTATACCCCAATAGGGTATCTTATTTTCTTCTACACTATATACCCTGTCCGGGTATTTTGCAAGTGTTTTTTCAAAAAATTTCCACTTCTCTTCTGCCATCCCACGCACAATCCGGCCGGACCCTCCTCAGAAATCCCTTGACAACCCGGCGCATGTATTTTATATTGAAGCAATCATGGATGATTTTTTCTTTTTCATCCTTCGGAGGTTTTTATGATTACATATGATTATTATCGCATTTTTTACTTCGTAGCACAATATCACAGCTTTACAAAAGCCGCGGAAATTCTGAAAAACAACCAGCCCAACATCACACGGTGCATGAACAATCTGGAAAGTGAGCTTGGCTGCAAACTTTTTATCCGTTCCCACCAGGGTGTCACACTGACAGCGGAGGGCGAAAAGGTGTATGAGCGTGTGGCCGTTGCCTACGAACAGCTCCGCACGGTTGAGGAGGAGCTGGCTCTTGAGCGGTCTCTTGAGAGCGGCCTTATCACAATCGGTGCGAGCGAGACGGCACTTCGTCTGATGCTGCTCTCCCGCCTGGAGCACTTCCACACCCGCTATCCGCACGTCCGCCTGCGCATCTCCAACCACTCGACGCCGCAGGCCATCCAGGCGCTCGAAAACGGTCTGGTCGACTTCGCAGTCGTCACAAGCCCGGTGGAAATCCGCAAACCGCTGCACAAGATCCCGATTTTCCCATTCCAGGAAATTCTGATCGGCGGATCGAAATATGCATCCCTTTCCGCAGAGCCGCATCATCTCGGCGAATTGTCAGAATATCCTTTTATCTCGCTTGCCAAAGACACCGGCACGCGGGAGCTGTACGCCGAGTACTTTCTGAATCACAACCTCGCCTTCCACCCCGATATGGAGGCGGCGACGACGGATCAGATTCTTCCTATGGTCGAGTATAACCTCGGCATCGGATTTTATCCGAAGGAGCTGGCACGCGATGCCTTAAAGAGCCGTACCGTCTGTCGGATTCCGCTCATCGAGGAGGCCCCCAAACGTGAAATCTGTCTTATCATCAACCCGCGGCAGCACCAGAACGCGGCGGCAAAAGAGCTGATCGAGGAGCTTCTGGAACGCGTATAAGATTTTATGAACTTTTGTTTGAAACAGAAAAAAACCCTGTCTACCGGCGAACGGAACATCGCTGCTCCATCCTTCCCGTATACAGGGTCTCTTTTTTATTTATGCCTGCTGTCCGGCAATCTGCTCTTTTTTATGCGGCATGGCAAAGACCATCGCCGTGTAGGAAAGCATTGCGCCTGTGATGTAGAAGAACATCAGAAATCCGCTCCGGTTCAGCACAGCGATGCGGACGATTCCAATCCAGAAACCGACGTTGGACGCCAGGGAGAACACACGCGCAAACATCATGTTTTTCTCCTCACCCTTTGCCAGGCGGACGATCAGCAGCAGCATGGCCGCTGAAAAGAATAATGTCATACAGCACTCCAGAAATACTTCCATTTTTTCAGCCTTCTTTCTTCACTCTCTCCTATTTCTCAGCGGTACTTTTCCAGTGACATCAGAAGGAAGCTCACCAGAAGAAGTCCGCAGGAAATCCAGATTACATGGATTCCATACAGCATGGAGAACACGCCTCCGATTCCGGCGCCGATGGCGAAAGCCAGAATCACGCCGAAATAGTATCCGGCCTGACGGAGCTGTTCTTTTTTCTTATCCCGCAGATACATGGACAGCGCTGCGGTTCCGCTTCGCAGGTTTCCGATGCACATGGTGCTTGCATACGAATAACCGCCGACCTTGCGGAAGGTCTGTACCTGAATCGCGCACGCAAACGATACAAGCATCGCCGCGAGCATATTGTAAGAGGACGGAATAAATCCGACGATCGCAAGGATCACAATTTCCGCCGCGAGAAGTACCTGCCGCCAGTGCAGCCTCTTTGCATACCGGTAATGCTCCTGGAAATTTTCTGCCAGAAATACACCCATCGCAAAAAAGAGGATCGGGAAGAGATACCGAAGGCCTGCCGTAAAGTTTCCTTCCAGAAAGTTCTGGCTCATCAGCACAACGTTTCCCGTCTGGGCATTTGAGAATACTTCATCTCTGCAATTGTACGTGTAGGCATCCTGAAAACCGCCGGACAGCGCCAGAAACATACTGTTGATAAATGCTTCCGACATCTGATTTTCCGAGAGCAGGCGTCCTACAAGGCTTGCTTTCTTTTCCATACATTTTCCCTTTCTTTCAACAGACGGCCCGGCTTTTTGGTGCCTGCCGTTTTGCTTCCCTTATTATAACCGCCCGCTTTTTGAGATGGAAAAACGGATATCGTATTATGCTCATATATTTTTCATATGACTATATTGATACAAAATTATTTTAATATGATGCACCGTAAAAAAGGGAGAAATTTTGTCACTTTGCACAAACAAAATTTCTCCCTTTTTGTAAATTGTCTTTATTGTTCTAAAATTTTCTTACTTTCTTCCTCTCTGTTTCTCACTCTGCTCGCGGTGATACTGCAGCGTGTAGAGCTGGTAATATCTTCCCTGCGCTGCTAAAAGCTCCTGATGCGTTCCATGCTCCACGATTTTTCCGTGGGACAGTACGATAATCTCATCCGCATGCTGGATCGTCGAAAGACGGTGCGCTACGATCAGCATCGTTCCGATGTTCTTCATCTTTTCCATGGAATCCTGGATCAGAAGCTCGGTTTCGGTGTCGATGTTCGCCGTCGCCTCGTCAAGGATCATGACCGAAGGCTTATGGATGATGGTACGCGCAAACGAGAGAAGCTGGCGCTGTCCGGCGGAGAAGTTGTTTCCTCTCTCCCGCACCGGCTCGTCGAGGCCGTGATCCAGCTTGTTGATAAACTGGTCAGCATTCACGTAATGGCAGACGTCCATGATCTCCTCATCGGAAATCCCCTCCTCGCGGAGAATAATGTTGCTGCGGATCGTTCCCGAGAACAGGAAGACATCCTGCAGCATCTGGCCGAATTTTTTCCGCAGGGAATCGATCTTGATCTTTCGGATGTCGATGCCGTCGATCAGAATCTCACCCTTCTGGAACTCGTAGTTCCGGCAGATCAGGGAAAGAATCGTCGATTTTCCGGAACCGGTGGAACCCACAAATGCGATTGTCTCTTTCGGGTTGACGTGGAACGAAACGCCTTTTAACACCCACTCGCCCGGAATATAGGAAAACCATACGTCGCGGAACTCAATTTCGCCCCTGATGTCGGTAAGCTCGATCGCATCCGGCGCATCCTGCATTTTTGGCTCGAGATCCAGAATCGAGAATACTTTCTCGGCGGATGCAAATGCGGACTGCAGCCAGTTGAACTGCTCCGCCAGGTTCTGGATCGGGTTGAAGAATTTTGAAATATACATGTAAAAGCTGACGATCATACCGCTGGTAAGCGTCTGGCCGAGGAACGACGTTCCCTCCAGATAGCCCTTGCCGCCTAAATACAAAAGGCAGAGCACGGAGCTGATATACAGCATGTAGACGAGCGGACGGAAAATACCAAACACGAAAATCTGCTCCTGCTGTGCGCGGCCGAGTGCGTTGCTCTTGTCGGTAAACTCGCGCATCTTGGCATCCTCGCGGTTGAAGATCTGTGTGATTTTCATACCGGAAAGGTTCTCCGACAGATACGTGTTGATGTCCGTAGTACAGTCTTTTACTTTCCGGTGTGCTCTTCGCGAGAATTTGCGGAAAATAATCGAGAACAGCATGATAAACGGCACGAAGCAGAGCACCATCAGCGTCAGCTCATAGTTCAGAAACAGCATCGCAATCAGAATACCGATGATCACGAAGAAGTTCTTCAGAAGATTGACCAGAAGGTTGGTGAACATCAGTGAAATCGCGTTCGTATCGTTTGTCGTTCTCGTGACAAGCTTTCCGACCGGAATCTCATTTAACTGCTCGTGGGAAAGGCGCTCGATGTGGACGAACAGATCCTCCCTCATATTGGAAATAATTTTCTGACCCGTCTTCTGCAGAATCACGGCCTGGAAATACGTGCACGCCATCGAGACAAGAAGGATTGCCGCATAGCCCGCTACCCACAGAAACAGGGCATTCAGCGCGAATTTTCCAACGACGAGCTCCTCAATTTTGCCGACGATCAGCGGCGAAATGATATCGTACGCGATCGAAAACAGCATCAGAAAACCAACAACGATAAACTGGCGGTAAAACGGCTTTGCGTAATCCATCAGACGCTGCATGATTTCACTGTCTTTCATGTTCCGCTCAAAGCCGGTTTCTTTTTCTCCATCTTTCACTACAAACGCGGCCACAATCAGCAGGGTGGAAATCACGCCGATGATCGCGCCGACCCAGAGAATCGGATAATAATTGTGCATTTCTACTCCTCCCCCGCTTCCTCTTCAAGTTTCTGCAGATCGACCATCTTGCGGTACGCCGTGCAGGTCCGGTACAGATCCTCGTGTTTTCCGACTGCATGGACTTCTCCGTCCTCGACGAACACGATCTTGTCCATCTGCTCCACCGTTGAAATCCGGTGTGCGATCAGAATTGTCGTCAGTCCCTCACGTTTTTTGAGATTGTCGAGAATCGTGCGCTCTGTTCTGGTATCGACCGCAGAGACGGAATCATCGAGAATCAGAATCGGTGCGTGTTTCATCAGCGCACGCGCAATCGAGATTCGCTGCTTCTGTCCGCCGGAAACCGTCACACCGCGCTCGCCAAGAACGGTGCGGTAGCCCTCTTTGAACTCTGCGATATTGTCATGGACATCGGACATCATCGCCGCATCCTCAATGGCCTCCTGGTTTTCGTCATCAAAGGCGAAAGAAATATTGCCGGAAATCGTGTCGGAGAACAGGAAGTTGTCCTGCGGCACGTAGGCACAGCCCTCACGCACGGAGTGGATGGAAACGGTGTTGACATCGTGGTCATCAATGAACAGCGTTCCGTCCGGCACGTTGTAGGTGCGGAGCAGCAGATCGACGATGGTCGTTTTTCCGGAACCGGTCTTTCCGACGATGCCGACACTCTCGCCCGGCTCAATGGTAAACGATACGTTTTTCAGCACATCGTACTCCCCGTCCGGATAGCGGAAGGTCAGATTGCGGAACTCGATTTTTCCATGGATGGACGGCAGATCCTGCACACCGCCGCGGTCCTTCACATCGACTTTTGCGTCAAGCAGTTCCGTAATACGGTTTAAGGACGCTTTTCCACGGGATGTTTTCTCGATCAGCATGGAGACCGCCATGATCGGCCATACAACGGCCGAGAAATAGCCGATATACTCGACAAGCTGGCCGGCGTCGAAGCTTCCGCAGTAAACGAGATAGCCGCCGTAGCCTAAGATTACACAGATAACGGACTCGACGAACAGCGTTACCATAATGTTCAGCAGTGTGGAAATTTTGGTATATTCTACGTTGATGTCCTCGTTCTCGCGGTTCAGTCTACGGAACATCATCAGCTCTTTCGTCTCTTTGACGAATGCTTTGATGACAGCAAGACCGGAATAGTTTTCCTGCGCGAAATCGGACAGCTCGGAAAAGGCCGCCTGGCGCTCTTCCCACTTTTTCATCAGGTATTTGCCGAGCGTTGTGCCGGCGGCCATCAGAAATGCCATCGGGATCATGGAAAGGCCGGTCAGGAAGTGGTTCATGCGCCACATTTTGATCACGGCAAGCAGGCCTAAAAACAGCGCATCGCAGAACATCAGAATACCGTCGCCGAAGCACTCCTGCACGGTATCGAGATCGTTCGTGTAAAGACTCATCAGGTTTCCGACTTTGTTGACCTGATAATACTCCTGGGACAGCTCCTTGCTGTGCGCGAACATGCAGGTACGAAGATCGGTCACCACGCGGATCGCGGAGCCGAAAAAGCAGACTCGCCACAGGAAACGGCCGACTACCATGACGATAATGGTAATAATCATGGGCCGGCAGACCTGATCCAGCAGAAATTCCATATCAAACACCGCCGCCTGGCCGTTGACCAGAACAGGGTCGCCGTTCATGCCGTTGATGACCATGCGGTACAGCTCCGGTATGAAAAGCTGGAAATAATCTACGAGAATCAGCGCTGCAAGACCGAGAATCAGAATGGGCGCATTCTTCAGGTAGTATTTGTTAATGTACTTTCCAAATATCATATATTTTCTCCCTCTTTTTGTTTTTGCCATTGTCTGCTATGATCTTTCTGATCATAACAGTCCTTCCCTTTTCCAAAGCGTTTTCGCCCCGGAATGCCTCCTTTCTTCTCCTGCATTTCACAGCTCCGATGCAATTTTAACAGAGATAAACAGAAGGAACTGGACTTTGAAAAATCCAATTCCTTCTGTTCCAATTCACATTCCTGCTCCAAAAGCGTTCCGCTTCTTCTTTGCAGGACACCGTTGTCCTGTGAATGTTTGTTCTATTTTTTAGTATACGGTTCTTTTTCTCTCCCGTCAAGCATTTCACGCGTTTTTCTGTTTTCTTTTTTATTTTTTGCCGTTTTCCGCTTTTTTTGCGCAAAATCTGCGCATTCCGGTTAAAACACCCAAAAGAAGAAGAAGGCTGACGCCAAGTGTGATCCACCACGTTCTGGTCACGGCTGCAATCAGATATCCCACCAGGCAGACACACGCTGTAACGGCCGCATACTGCATCTGCGTCGATACGTGGTTCAGATGGTTGCTCTGCGCACCCGCACTTGACATAACCGTCGTATCCGAGATCGGCGAAATATGGTCACCGCAGACCGCCCCTGCCAGGACGGCGGATACCGAGATAATCATCATCTCCAGATTTGTTCCGGCTGCGAACATGCCCGTTGCAATCGGCACAAGAATCGCGAACGTTCCCCAGGAGGTTCCCGTCGAAAAGGAAAGGAACACCGCCACGGCGAACAGCACCACCGGGATAAAAATACTTGCGGATGCATGGTCTCCCACGACGCTTCCGACAAACTGGGCCAGGCCCATCGCATCACCGACGCCTTTTAAGGTCCACGCAAAAACGAGAATCGTAACCGCCGGAACCATCAGCTTGAAGCCCTCGGACAGGCTGTCCATAAAGCTCTTGAAGGTGATGACCTTCCGCGGCAGATACAGCGCCATCATAAACAGGATCGTCACGACGGAGGCAAAAATCAGACTCGTTTCTGCATCACATCCTGCGAACGCGGAAATCACATTGTCCGCGCCGCCGAGGAAGCCAGTGTAAACCATCGCTCCAATCGCTGATACAATCAGCACGGCAACTGGGAGCACGAGGTCGATGACTTTTCCGTTCGGATTGACCTCCTGCTCGGAAACCTGCTCAAACTCCTCGCCTCCGGTCGTGAAAAGATCACCTTTGGCGGCATTATCCTCGTGGAGCTTCATCTGACCAAAATCAAAGCCGGTGTAGCAGATGTAAAAGACCATCGCAATTGTAAGGATCGCATACAGGTTATACGGAATTGTCCGCAGAAACAGCTGGAATCCGCTGATTCCCGCATCCGCCGGCACATACGAGTTGACGGCTGCCGCCCAGCTTGAGATCGGCGCGATAATGCAGATCGGCGCTGCGGTGGAGTCGATGATGTATGCGAGTTTCGCGCGGGAAACCTTGTGGCTGTCCGTGACCGGGCGCATGACAGAGCCGACTGTCAGACAGTTGAAATAGTCATCCACAAAAATCAGAACACCAAGCCCCATCGTTGCCAGAAGCGCACTCCGCTTCGTTTTGATCTTCGTCCCCGCCCATTTTCCATACGCCGCCGAGCCGCCGGATTTCGCCATCAGCACGACAACCATGCCAAGCAGGATATCGAAGATCAGAATGTTGATGTTCATGCTGTTCCGTAAAATTTCAAAGAAGCTTGTGAACGCATCCCACGGATGGAAGCCGGTGTACAAAAGGACACCGACTGCCGATCCGATGAACAGGGAACTGTAAACTTCTTTTGTTACAAATGCAAGCAGAATTGCAAGCAGCGGCGGGACGAGTGCCCACCAGGTTCCGATAAACATTGAACCATTCATATTGTCTGTTTTCCTTTCTGCTGTTACGTTCGTTTATGCTTCCGGCGTCACAATTTTTCCAGCTACTGCACATGCTGCCGCTGTCTTTGGAGATGCCAGATAAATTTCAACTTTAGAAGTACCCATTCTTCCAAGAAAGTTTCGGTTGTTCGTTGCTACAACACGCTCGCCGTCAGAGAGGATTCCGCCCGCTCTTCCGCAGCACAGACCGCAGCCTGGATGTGTAATCATGGCGCCTGCCTCTGCCAGTGTATCGAGAATGCCCATTTTGCTTGCCTGCAGATAAATCTTGCGGCTTGCCGGTGTTACGATCAGTTTTACGTAGTCGGCTACTTTTTTGCCTTTTAAAACCTCGGCTGCCGCCTGCAGATCCTCGAGACGGCCGTTCGTACAGGAACCGATGAAGACCTGATCGATCGGGGTTCCCTCGAGAACGCTGGTATCACGGATCTTGTCTACCTGGGACGGGCATGCCATAACCGGCACAAAATCCTCGGCGCGGTAGGTGATGGTGTACAGATATTTTGCATCCTCATCGCCTTTTAAGCTCTTCTGATAGTCATTGAGTTCGATCTCGCAGTATTCTGCGGTCTTCTCATCCGGGGTAAAAAGTGCACATTTGGCACCTGCCTCGATCGCCATGTTGGCAATCGTCATACGGCTTGCCACGGTCATATTTTCTACGGTGCTTCCTGAGAACTCCAGTGCGCGGTACGTTGCGCCGTCTGCACCGAGGTCACCGATCAGACGCAGGATAATGTCTTTTGACATCACATTTTTCGGCAGCTCGCCTTCGATGACAACTTTGATCGTCTCCGGCACTTTGATCCACATCGTACCGGTTCCGAGGATGCTCGCCATCTCGGTGTAGCCGATTCCGGAAGAGAATGCACCGACACAGCCGTATGTCGTCGTGTGGCTGTCGGTTCCGAAAACAACGTCGCCCGGTTTTACGTAACCTGCCTCTGTCATTAACTGATGGCAGATTCCGTCGCTTCTGTGTACGTTTTTCATGCCGTATTTCTTTGCAAATTCATCGCCTTTGTGGAAATGTCTCGTATCGTCCACCTGGCTTGCCGGAACGAGGTGGTCGTAGATCAGAACGACTTTATCCGGGTCCCACAGTTTGGTAAAGCCCATCTCCTCGAATTTATCGCCGACAAACGGGATGAAGATATCATGAATCATGACTCTGTCCACGTTGACCGTCACAATGTCGCCCGATTTTACGTCTTTTCCGGTGTTGTGGCGGATGATTTTTTCAATTACTGTATTGCCCATCGTTTCTTCCTCCCGCTCTTAGTCCAGTCCGTTGCGCTTGCGCATTGCCTTTACCAGGCCGCCTGCCTGAATGATATCCATCAGGTTCTCCGGCAGAGCTGCGATCGGGTATGTTTTTCCGTTGTAATCGACATGCTCATTCATCTTGACGGTGATGGTGTCGCCCTCTTTGATATCGTCGTGCAGATCCGGCTGCTCGATCAGAAGAAGACCGTTGTTGATAGAGTTGCGGAAAAAGATCCGGGCAAAGGACTTCGCGATGACGCAGGAAATGCCGAGCGCCTTGATGATCTCCGGTGCCTGCTCTCTCGAGGAGCCGCAGCCGAAGTTCTTTCCTGCCACGATGATGTCGCCCTTTTCGATCTGTCCGGCCAG